>Ga0163109_10000315_pt1 | contig 39214 bp, 29 predicted proteins | sample CRUFie1St13metaG_FD_108704 | JGI IMG/M metagenome (GOLD analysis project Ga0163109, IMG submission 108704) | Marine microbial communities from the Costa Rica Dome - CRUD Field 142mm St13 metaG | ecosystem: Environmental > Aquatic > Marine > Oceanic > Photic zone | place: Costa Rica: the Eastern...
CTTAAATCTATTTATGGAAGGAGCTACCATGGCAAAGCTTACTTCTATGCATTTCTATGGATGGAAGTCTGGACTTAAGACAGGAATGTATTATTTGAGAACAAAATCAGCAGTTGACGCAATCAAATTTACTCTTGATAATAAGTCAAAAGAAAATACATCAAAAGTAGAGGTTGCCACAAATAGTAAGACCACTCAGTCAAAAAATGAATCAACGCCTATTCCTGTAGAACCGCTTTCTCCTCAGGAATTAAAACAAATGCTTTCACAAGCAAAGGATAGTGAAGATGATGACTGTCTTATGTGTGGTTCCTAAATTATTATTCCATATCTAAACTATAAAGCCCTTTTCAGGGCTTTATATTTATCTGTAAATCAGTATATTATATTCTTATGTTAATTTAATGTTAACCAAATGTTACATAATTATATTTTTATTATTAACTTTGTGTTAAGTAATCAAAAAACTATAATGATGAAAAGCTTACTTTTTTTCTTTTTGTTAGGATTTGGGACTATAATAGCTCAGGAAAATGGGTTAAGGAAAACTTACATCCAAGAGGGAGAATTAATAAAATTTTCAGAGTATTACGAAAATGGGCAACTTGCTCAAACAGGTTTTTTACTTGATGGTAAAAACCATGGAGTATGGCAAAGTTTTGATATCAATGGGGCAAAAAAATCCAAAGGTGTGTTTTTCAAGGGAAACAAAGTTGATCGTTGGTTTTTTTGGAATAATGGACAATTATTAGAAGTTGACTATAAGAATAATGAAGTCCAAAGCGCCATTAAGTGGGGTGATGCAAAATTAATTGCATCTAAAGATGACTAACTTTTATAATTTTCTAACTACACTATAATATTTTTCTACTAGTTCAAATTTGTGAGTAATCAAATCTTTAGTTCTAATTAGAAAATTAAAATACAGGGTAGTATTTTTCGGACTTATCTCCTCTTGTCTAGTTCTCTCAATTTGAGTATTAATTTTCGAATCAATAACCTCAATAGCGTCATTTTTAACTATTAGAATTTCTTCAAACTCATTCAAAGCTTTATTTGAATTAAAAGCTCCTTTATTATTTTTGAAAATTCTAATTATATTTTCTTCTATAAGCAACAACTCTTTTAACTGAACAAACGTAAGTTTTCTGTGGTTATTTGCTGCATGATCGTAACTAATTTTACTTAAGTAAATCAAATCTTCTGAGAGATCATGTAAATGACCTAAAAGAGTAATATAAAAAGTACTTGCTGAAACTGATTTATCCTCCAAATTTCTAATAAAGTAAAACAAGCTATTTCTTAGATCTTCAATGTCATCATTAAGTTTCTTAGTATTCTTTTTTGCTTTTTTTAGTGGCTCATCATCATTTTTAGATAACCCTTCTATAAGTATATGATATATTTTAATGCTTTTTTTAAGGACTAGCTCTATTGTGGAGCCAGTTTCATCAATCACGTCTTTATAAGAATTACTTTCAATAATAAGAGCTTTATCTTCTTCTAGACTTAATTTGTTTTCTTTTTTATGATTTATATAGTTTTTTCCGATTATTAATAAAATGATAAAGATTATAACAGCTACCACTTGAACACCCCCTAAATTTATTAGATATACAATAATTCCACCTACAGCAAATGCGCTAATAGCAGTTAAAAACCACCCACCAATAACATTTATAACTCCTGAGACTCTATATACTGCACTATCTGAACTCCAAGCTCTGTCAGCTAATGATGTCCCCATCGCAACCATAAATGTTACATAAGTAGTTGATAAAGGAAGCTTTAAAGATGTTGCCAAAGAAATTAATACAGCAGCTACAACTAAGTTAATGCTTGCTCTAAGTTTATCAAATTCAGGAAGGTTTTGATTATTATTTAGTTTTATTGGAGTAAAAGACCTATTTAAAGCTAAAATTGATTTTTGAGGGATAAATTTTACAATCTGACTATTAAAACTAGTAAAAAAACGAACTATTGCTCTTGATATAAAATTTGGTTTGAAACGTTCTCTTGTATTATTTTGATTTGATAAGTCAAGTGATGTTTTAACTACTTTTTTAGCTTTTGAAGAAAACCATAATGTTAAGATCATAATTACCCCTGAGAGAAAAAGAAAAAGGGTTGGAGTAGCCACTGCTTGACTTAATTGAACCATACTATAACTTTGTGCAGGAGTTCCAGAAACTACCCAAGCTTCATAAGATTGGTATGCAGCAATAGGCACACCAATAAAATTGACTAAATCATTACCTGCAAAAGCAAGAGCCAAAGCAAAAGTACCCACACCTATTATAACTTTATATATATCCCATCTTAATAACTTTATAATTAAAATTGAAAAAACAAACCAAAAAATAAAACTTGAAAATTGAACAATAAATAAATTATTTTCAACAAAACTATTTATAGTTTGGTAATCCAAAATATAAAGTTCCATTTTGGAGTAGGGAGAACCTTTAATACCCTTGACAAGAATAAAGTTGAAGATAACAGTAAGCGATAATCCACCAAAAAAGCTATTTAAGAAGTGAGACTTTTTTTCAAATTCAAAAGTATAAATTACCCTAGAAATCCATTGAACTAGTGCTCCAATAGTAAATGCAACAAATACAGAAAGTAAAATACCTAAAATTATTTGAGTTGCCTTTTCTGTATTTATGTAAGATGATAAATCAGAAAGTAATTGATCAGACTCGAAAATTTTAATAATTGCCATAACAACTGCAGCTCCCAATAATTCAAATACTATTGAAACAGTTGTAGATGTTGGGAGACCAATTGTATTGAAAAAATCCAATAACAAAATATCGGTCATCATAACTGCCATAAAAATGTATATGATTTCATCAAAGTAAAAAGCCGCAGGATTGAAAATTCCTTTTCTTGCCACTTCCATCATTCCACTTGAAGACATGGCCCCAAATAATATACCTAAACTCGCAAAAATCATAATATTTCTAAAGGAGAATACTTTTGAGCCAATAGCAGAACTTAGGAAATTAACAGCATCGTTACTTACACCAACAATCAAGTCACCGATTGCCAATAAGCATAGTAAAACTACTATAAATAAGTAAGCGTTGTCCATTAAAATTGAAGATATTAAAATTTAATTGAGTAGCCTAGAGAAAAGGTTCTGCCTATATTTCTATATCTAAAATATTCAGTAGTCCCTCCATATCCCTCAAATAAACTTTCTCTTTCATCATTAAGTAAATTTCTTACCCTTAATGTTAAACTGGTGTTATTTTTAAACTGTTTATTTAAATTCAAATTTAAACTGTTAAATGGCATTGTGTATACATCAGGATAAAATCCATCACCAACTACTTCTAGGGTTTTTCCTTGCACATTAAAATAGAGTCCTCCACGAAACCCTTTTTCAATATTATTATAGTCAAATCCAGCATTTACAAGGTAAGGAGATTGACCTTGTAAAGGTCTCGAATCCCCTAATGTTTCACCCTCTCTCAAACCTAAAGTCCTAAGAGCTAATTCATCTTCACTATATTTCTCATCAGATATAATGTATGATCCATTAAAATTTAAATTAAAGTTTTTAAGTCCTGAAATCCAATTACTCATTTTTTTTCTTAATTCAATTTCAAATCCATATACATCTGCATTTTCAAGATTTAACGGCTTATAATTAGATGTGGATGCAGCAACAAATCCAATTTCAATAGGGTCTGTTAGTTTTTTATAAAATAGACTCATGGCAAATAGTTGAGCATTTTCACCAAAAGATTCATATCTAATATCAAAGTTATCAATGTAAGAGGGTTTAATGTCAATATTGCCAATAAAGAATAAGTTTGAAAGAGGATCATAAATTTCGGCTATAGAAGCTTCTTTAAAACTTGGTCTGGCAGTTGTTAATGAATAAGCTAGTCTTAAGTTTTTCTCTTCCTTTAAATTATATATAAAATTTGCTGAGGGGAATAAATTATTTTCATTAATGATTCTTTCATCATTGAGTATTTGTCCTAATTGACTATTTTCTCCTGTATAAAATACTTGATAGTTTTCAAATCGAAAACCAATGATACACTTTAGTTTTGAAGATAAATTAAATTCATTTGATATGTATGCTGCAAGATTTTGTTGAGTTGCATTAAAAATATTTGCATCTTGTCTAATTGTAGTTTGAGGATTAATATATGTCCCTCTATCATTTGAAGGTGAAATTAAATTAACTGGATTAAATAATTGATTTGGATCTCCACCATAATTTGCCCAGTCACGTTCGGATGTATAATTACTACTTACTGAATATTGTGCAATTGAAAAATCTCTTTCTTTTTTAGAACCGTACACTCCAAATTTTAAAATAGCATCTTCATTTAAAAATTTAAAACGTTTTGAAAGATCTACTTTACCAACTAAATTATATTCATCAAGAGTTCTCCATATCCTTTTAGGTTCTGTATTTTCTTGAAAGCTAAAAATTCCTTCTTCATCCTGAAAAGTTGTATTACGAACATCTTTGTCGTGAACTTTTGCAAGCGTTCCAGAGATAGTCCACTCAACTTTAAATTTGGATTCATTTAAATTATGTAAACCGGAAATTATTCCATTGGTAATTGAACGTTCATTATATTCTAAATTAAATTTATTAAAATCAATAAAATCTGAAAATCTTGTAAGTTGTCTAAATCTTCCTGATGTACTTTCACCATTTTGAATATGAAGAGTATTAATTCTATACTTTGACTTATCTGTCTTGTATGTTATCCCTAATAAACCACTAGCTATAACATTTTCACCTCCAATAGTTCCAAATTGAAGTCTATTTTCTTCAAAGTTTAGTTCTGACCTGTCAGGACTAAAGTTGAAAATGTTATCCTGTGAGTTTTCATAAATTGATTGTTCTTTTCTGTAAGAAAGTGAGCCTAAATAACCAAACGAATGACCATTTTCAAATTTTATTTGATTTCCATAAGAAATATTAAAATTATAATTCATCCCACTTATATCGTCTGTTGGAGCCATTTGTGGGTCAAATTGATTTGAAATTTTATTTACATAGGTTAGGCTAGTTATCGAATTATTTAATCTAGGATCAAAAAAGTTTCCTAGAAATGAGTTGAAAATTTTGTTCTTTCTAGTCCCGTCATCAAATCCTAGAAAGTCTGTTTGTCCCCCTTCGTAGGTAAGGTAGTTTTCCCTAAAATGCATATTGGGATTAAATGATGTTCCAATTGAAATAGATAATTCTTCATTAGTTGGAAAGTCTTTAGTAATTATATTGATTACCCCTCCAGTAAAATCAGCTGGTAAATCTGCTCTTGCTGATTTAATTACCAAAACATTTGAAAGAAGATTTGTTGGAAAAAGATCCATTTGTATAGTATTTCTGTCAGGATCCAATCCTGGTATATCAACACCATTTAAAATTGATTTAGAATATCGATCTCCAAGCCCTCTGACGTAAACAAATTTTCCTCCTTGAACAGATACGCCGGGAACATTTTTAACAGCACTCGCAATATCGTTAGCGCCAATTTTTCTAAATGCCTGTGCTGAGATACCGTCAAGTAAACTTGCTGATTTTCTTTGAATTTCTAAAACTGATGATTCAGTATTTCTTCTAGCATCAACCGTTACAACTACTTCTTCCAAACCCTGAGCAACAGAATTTAATACAATATCAGTTATAGTGTAGTTATCTCCAGAAACCTTAATGTTAGTAATTTCTTTAGTCTCATAACCAACAAAAGAAAAAATCAAAGTATAATTTCCTGATGATAATTCAATTGTATATTTCCCATCAAAATCAGTTGTTACTCCATCACCAGACTCTTTTACTAAGACATTTGCAAAAGGAAGAGGTTCATTAAAATCACCATCAATCACGGTTCCAGTAATACCATACTGACTGTAGGTTCTTAATATTGAGAAAAATAGAACTGAGATTATACGTATGATTTTTATATTCATTTGAATTATATTATTTATTGACTATTATGTATAGAAAATGCCTGGCAAATAAGCCAGGCATTTTCTTTTTGAGTTATGTATGTTTGCTGTTATCTTTTGTAAAAAGTCCACGAAAATATTGATTCATCTGATAATCCGTTTCCATCTTGCTGCTCTGTAACTACTTCTGCAAATGTATTTGCATCGCTTTCAAAAGAGCTTTCATCTGAACGGTCATCGAAAATTTTATTTACAGTTTCAACATCTGAACATAAATTACCATCGTCATCTACAGGGTGTAATACATCTATGTTTGCAAATGTTAAAGTTCCTGCTGAATATGTTGCAGCATCAGCACTGGCGTCTAATTCCACATCTTTACCACCAGCAAAGTCTTTGAATAGAACATTTAAGACATCACCCGTAGCACCTTTTCGAAAATCAGCCATTTCACCATCTACACCTTCAGCATCACAGTCATCAGTAGCTCCAATCACTGTTGCATTTTTAAGGGTAAATCTTCCTGGAGCAGATCCTTCAGGGCCGTCAATTTCAAAGCCATGATCTGAGGCAGCAGTTAAGACAACTAATGCTCCATCAATTGTACCAGCATATGCTTGATCGATATCAATAGCATCGTCACCTTGTCCCCATATAAGAAGGTTTGTAGCATTGACAGTACCTCCAAAAAATTCAATACCATCGTCAACATTACCTAATACTTCGATGTGGTTAATTGTAGTTTCTGATCCAACACCTCCTAATGTAAGACCGTTTATTTCATTACCTTCACCAATTTCAGCTCCTCCATGGCGAATAGAGATGTATTGTAAAGAACCTGAGTTATCATCAGCAATAGATCCACCGTAAAGACCATTAGTATCAGAGGTTGGTATTCCTTCAATTTGAAGTTCAGTTACATCACTTTTAAAGGAACAAGGAGCTTTACCTAATATTAAAAGTCCTCCCCATAAACCTCTAGTATCAACATTTAGTGCGGGTCCACTATCTGGATAAGTGCCTCCAACTTGAATATTGTCAGCAACAGCAGTCATTATGATTGGATTATCAGCTGTTCCGTTTGCAATCATAGTTCCACCTCTAGCAACTATTAATGTTGAAGCATCAGCTCCTGTTCCAGATGCAGCTTTAATAATTGTACCTGCTGGAATAGTTAGAGTTACTCCATCTTCTACAGCAGCTCTCCCCTTTAGTAGCCATATTTTAGAAGCATCTAAAGTGGTGTCCTCGGTAATGTTACCTTCAAGTGTAGAGTCAGCAAAAGGATCAACTTCAACTGTACTTGTTTCATTAACAGTTATAGTTTCTGTAACAGTTATATATTCAACAACTGGTTCTTCTTCGGAACAGTTTAAAAATAAAGTTAATAGGGGCAAGAAAATAAGTAGGTTTTTATTTTTCATATTATATAAGATTTGGTTTAAAAGGGTTATTAATTTTTCCAAAATTACATATGCTTTACAACCAAAAAATTATCAAAAAGTTAATTTTTGAAACAAAATCTTTAAGAAAATATTATCAAATTTTATTTTTAGTAAACTTCTGTTAACATACGAATATAGATTTGGTAAATTTGTTATATGAATTGGGAATCATTATTATCATTAAGAAGATTTGGTGATAAAAGTAAGCGGTTGAGAATTGAGCAAAATGATCTTCGTTTAGGTTTTGAAGTTGATTATGACAGAATTGTTTTTTCAAATGAATTCAGAAGTTTGCAAGACAAAACACAAGTAATCCCCTTTTCAAATACAGATTTTGTTCATACAAGATTAACACACAGTTTGGAGGTTTCTGTTGTTGGTAGAAGCATTGGAAGAATGGCTGGACAAGCTATATTAGACAAGTACCCAAATTTAAAAGATTCTCTTGGGTATCAGGCAAATGATTTTGGTGCAATAACAGCTGCAGCATCATTAGCTCATGATATTGGTAATCCCCCCTTTGGGCATAGTGGTGAAAAAGCAATTGGAAATTATTTTAAGTCAGGTAAAGGTGAAATTTATCGCACAAAACTTAAACCGGAGGAATATCAGGATCTTTGCGATTTTGAGGGCAATGCAAATGGTCTAAAAATTCTAACTGAATCTAAACCGGGAACTAAAGGGGGTTTAAGATTAAGTTATTCTACACTAGGAACATTTGTCAAGTATCCAAAAGCAAGTTTACCAATAAAACCGACGAGTCATGTTGCCGATAAAAAATATGGTTTTTTTCAGACACAAAAAACAACATACAAAGAGGTTGCTGAAGAATTATCTCTTGTAAAAAATTCAAAAATATTAAGGCATCCATTGACTTACTTAGTAGAGGCAGCTGATGATATATGTTACACAATAATAGACTTTGAAGATGGTATTAATTTAGGATGGATATCTGAAGATTATGCTTTAGAATATCTAATCAATTTGGTACGTGACTTTATTGATTCTAAAAAGTATGCCAAACTTACATATAAAACTCAACGACTAAGTTATTTAAGATCTCTAGCAATAAACAGTTTGATTCAAGATGCTGTTAAGATATTTATTAAAAATGAGTCTAAAATTTTGTCTGGTGACTTTGGAGTAAGTCTAATGGAAAAAAGTAAATACAAGGCTCAAATTGAAGATATTATTAAAGTAAGTATCAATAAAGTTTATAATTCTAAAGAAGTTATTAAAAAAGAGGTTGTAGGTCATAGAGCAATCACAATTTTATTAGAAAATTTTTCCAAAGCAGCAGTGAATAGTTTTGAAGGAAAAGTTAATACATACGACAAACTAATTCTTTCTTTAGTTCCAGAGGAGAACCGATTGATAGGTAATACATTATACGAAACTTTACTAAATGTATGTTGCTTCATAGCAAGTTTATCTGACAGTAAGGCACTTAATATAGCCAGAGATATAGGAGGTAAGTAATCTTTTATTTTTATATAACTCATTACCTTTGCCAAAAAATTGTAAATGCGCTGGATTATTTCTCTTTTATTTTTAATTCTTTTTCAATACTATAGTTTTCAAGCGATAAAAACGACTATATCAAATAAATTGATTCTTTTTTTATATGTTATCGTAGTTATATTAGTAATTGGGAATCTTTTATTTCACACTGTAATTATTGAGCGTAGTACTCAAACTGAACCTCGCTTAATGTATGCCATTGGTTTTTTTATTTCTCTTTTTACTTTTCAGGCCTTAATTACAATTATACTTTTAGGTGAAGATATATTAAGAGTACCACAAGGAATATATTCATTTTTCACAAAAATGCCCGGTGAAACAAAATTTCTACCAGAAAGAAGAAAAATAATATCACAAATAGCCATTGGTATTGCAGCAATACCTTTTGTTTCTTTATTATATGGTATGTACAGGGGTAAATATAATTATAAAGTACTTTCATATAAATTAAAATATGATGACTTACCCGATGCATTTGATGGATATAAAATTGTACAAATTTCAGATATTCACAGTGGTAGTTTTGATAATCAAAAAAAAGTACAATATGGTGTAGATTTAATTAATTCTCAAGAAGCTGACTTAGTATTGTTTACAGGTGATTTAGTTAATAATCGTGCTGATGAAATCTATCCTTGGATTGATACATTTAAAAAAATTAATGCCAAACAAGGAGTTTACTCGATTTTAGGAAATCATGATTATGGTGACTATATGAGATGGGAAACTAAGGAGGATAAAATAAATAATATGCAAATGCTTTATGAGGCACATTCAAAAATGGGTTGGAAGTTATTATTAAATGATTCTCATTTCATAGAGAAAGATGGACAAAGAATTGCACTTATTGGAGTTGAAAATTGGGGATCCGGTTTTAGACAATCAGGAGATCTGAATAAAGCATTAAAAAAAGTAGATTCTAATGATTTTAAAATTTTGTTATCCCACGATCCCTCCCATTGGGAAGCAAAAGTTTTACCCCATCCATTTAAAATTCAACTTACTTTAAGTGGTCATACCCATGGAATGCAATTTGGTATTGAAATACCGGGGTGGATAAAATGGAGTCCAGTTAAATGGAGATATAAACATTGGGCTGGAATTTATGAGGATAAAAAACAACTTTTAAATGTCAATCGTGGTTTTGGATATTTAGCTTATCCAGGTCGAGTAGGAATTTGGCCGGAGGTTTCTGTTATCACATTATCAAAGACAGAATCTAGGATTTAATCAATTTTTTTACATTTGCTATATTATAAATTCAGATAATGTCAAAATTTGGTGAATTATTAGATGAAAAAATTCCAATTTTACTTGCTTTTTTTAGAAGCCAAGAATCGGAATCTCAGGATATGAATCCTGTTTTAAAAGACGTTGCTGCTGCCTTAGGAGACAAAGGAAAAGTAATTAAAATTGATGTTGACAAAAACCAACAGTTATCTGAAGCACTAAGAGTTAAAGTATTACCCACTCTAATGATATATAAATTCAGTGAAATGGTTTGGCGTCAGAGTGGTGAACAGGATGCTAATACTTTAATTAGTCTTCTTCAAGATCATATTGATTAATCTACAATAAATTAATTTTTTAAACTATCTAGTTCAGTATTGAAAAGAGATACATTTTTGTTGTATTGATTTTCTAAATTTTTGAAAAATTCACTTTCATCAAAAGAATTAACTATCTGTAGAAAATAATTATAAGAGGACCATTCTTTCTTAATTCGATCTTGAATTTGAAGTTGATTAGATGGTGAAAATTGTGAATATAATTCCATACGTTCACTGTACTGATCTGCTATTTTTCTACTAAGACTTTGAGCTAATTTTGTTTGTTCAGATAAGTAAAACCCTTCCACTACATCAATTAGACTTGTATAAAATTCATAATCACCATATAGAAACTTAAATGCATCTATAGATTCAAGAAATTGACTCAAAGAACTTTTTAAATCTGACTTCCCAGCATGTTTTAAGTCAGCTTCAATTAATGCCCTATATCTTTCAATCTCAGTTATTATTTCTTCACCTAGTCTATATTGCGTGTCAGGTGAAAGAGAACTAAAATAATTTAATCTATCAGAATATTTAAATGCAATTCTTTTTGATAAATCTTGAGCTTTTTCAATCTGATCAATTCTATAATAACCGTCTACAAAAGGAACTAATAAACTATAATAACCAAAGTAGTCTATAGGCATCTTATCGATAGCTAAGTCCATGACGTTTTTTGCTTTTTCAATTTTGCCCTCATTTATTAATTTTTCAGATAGCCTTGCAATATTACTTCTAAAAGAAATACTATTTTTTCTTGTTTCAGGGTCATGATATATATCTGTACGATCGGAATTGCCCCAATCCCATTGCATGACAATATCGTACATTAATTCACTGTCTATCCGCCCCATTAAATATGGGTTTTCTTTCCCTAAGTCAGTTTTTATGGGAACAAGTTTATAAACCAATCCCTCTAATTGAAGATATTTTTTCATCCACATATATTCTGAATCTGAATAGCTACCACCGGTAAAATAAATAGGTCTTTTCCAGTCATTGTTTGCTAATATATCCAACATCATCATTTGATTTTTTAAGATGGCTGTTTCAGGAAGATTTATGTCAATGTATGGTAAAATTTTGTCAGCATCTTCAGGTTTAACAATACCACTTTTTAAAACATTTTCTTTATTTACTGGAACACGAATTTTATTTGTTGGATAAAAGACACTTTCTTGTTGACTCTTGGGGAGTTGATTTGGATCACGCCCTGATTTAAGTAAAAAATCTTTAATTTTAGTCCTTGGGTGATCACTTGCTACCCAATTCATAAAGTCTTTAATTTCCCAACGAACAGAATCGAGAACGGGTTGATAACGAATAACATCTCTAACACCGTAAGCATATAATTCATGAGTCATTTGGGACGGTATGGGCTCACTTTCGTAGGTTTTTCTTTTCATTTGATCTATATACCAGTCAGTACCTAAGAGACTTGAATTAATTGTCCTTACATCTGTTCTGTATCCTTCAATATCTTGAGCATACCATAATGCAAAAGTATCATTATCGCCAATAGTAAAAATTATTGCTCCTTTGTCTTCTTGTATTGATTGAAGATACGCTCTAGAAAGTGATTGAGCTGTATATCTATTTGAACGATCATGATCATCCCAGTTTTGAAATGCCATAAGTAATGGTACTGCCAATAAACAAAGGAAAATTACTAAAGGTTGAATAAATTTAATTTTAAAATAATTTTGAGTTGAACGTATCAAGCTCATGCATCCCATTCCTACATAAATAGCAAAAACATAAAAAGATCCAACCAAAGCATAATCCCTTTCTCTAGGTTCAAAAGGGCGTTCGTTTAGATACACTTTTAATGCAACCCCAGTAAACAAGAAAAATAACATCAAAATCCAAAAACGCTTAGGATCCTGTTTGTATATAAAAGAAAGGCCAATAAGACCTAAAATAAAAGGAAGAAAAAAATAGGTATTTCTAGCCTTATTGTTTAAAGCGTCATCATTTACTTCTGCTTGGTTACCCAATCTAATTTCATCTATAAATGGAATACCACTGATCCAGTTTCCATCTAAAATGTTGTATTCTCCCTGTTCATCATTTTGTCTTCCAGTAAAATTCCACATAAAATACCTCAGGTACATATATCCTAACTGATATTCAATAAAAAATTTCAAGTTTGAAAAAAATGAAGGTTTCTCAATGTCAAGGTATGGGCTAAAGTTTTTTAGAAACTCATGATATTGATCACCATCAACTGAGCCATTCGCAACTTCTTCTTTAAACTGAGTTATCCTACTTTTTAATTGATTATTTGAACGATATTCAGATTTTATTTTAAAATCTAATGGTTCCGTGAAATTAATGTAGTTTCCAGCATGTTCACTACTCCATAATCTTGGTAATATTCCATTATGAGCACTATTTGAATTGTACCTTGCATCTTCCCAAAAATTTACAATTTTATACTTTCCAGCTTTATAGTCTCTTTCATATTTAGGTTTATCATCTATGTATGGTTGGTTAGGATCTTGACCCGCATAAATGTCTGAAAACATTGGTCCATAAAATAGTTTTGTTTCTGGATACTGTTCCATGTTATAATATGCAAGAAGCTGTCTTGCATCTGAAGGAGAATTTTCATTAATAACAGTGTTTGCATTTGCTCGAATAGGAATCATTATCCATGAAGAAAAACCAATTAATACAAATAAAATTGCTAAAATTCCAGTATTCAAATTCACTAGATTTTTTTCTCTTGTAAATTTTAGGGAGTAATAAAAAATTGTGATAATGATTAATGCAGCAATTATAGTTCCACTATTAAATGGAAGACCAATAGTATTTACAAAGAAAACTTCAGCTTTACCAAAAAATGCAAGCGTTGAAGGAAGTAAAAGTTTAAATATTACAAGAAGGATAGCTGTTGAAATAAGATTCGCATAAATAAATCCTTTTATTGTAATCTTTTTATAATTTTTAAAATAATATATCATTCCAATAGCAGGTATTGTTAAAAGCCCCATAAAGTGTACTCCAAAAGAAAGACCAATTACAAATGAAATCATTAATAACCACTTGTCTCCTCTAGGAGTATTCATTTCATCCTCCCATTTTAAACCCATCCAAAAAAGAATAGATAAGATCATGGTAGCCATTGCATATACCTCTGTTTCAACGGCATTGAACCAGAAACTATCAGAAAAACAAAAAGTAAGAGATCCTACTAATGCACTTCCAAAAAAACCAAACCGTTCAGAAATTGTTTCAAGAGATTTAAAGCTTGGAATTTTTTTCAATAATAATGTTAAAGTCCAAAAAAGAAAAAGTATTGTAAATGCCGATGAAAATACAGACATATAATTTACCATTAATGCAATTTTTTCAGGACTTGTCGCGAAAAGAGCAAAAAATGCTCCCATCATTTGAAAAAAAGGTGCTCCTGGGGGATGACCTATTTGAAGTTTAGCAGAGGTTGCGATATATTCTCCTGCATCCCAAAAACTCGCAGTTGGTTCAACAGTGCTTCCAAAAACAAATAAAGCAATGGAAAAACAAAACCATCCCAGACTAAGATTCCAAATTCGATATGTTTTTTCGCTCATGAAAAGTTTTTCATTTCTTGCCACGAATTTAACAATAAATCAAGGAAGGAATACGACCTTACAAGAGTTTTACGCTCTTTAAATATATAATATGTGTTTTTTTTGTAATCTTATTTTTATTCAAAAGTTGGTGTACAAAAAACTTTCATGTAAATTTGCCCACTCTTGGCCTATGGTGTAACTGGCAACACGTCTGATTTTGGTTCAGAAGAGTCTAGGTTCGATCCCTAGTAGGCCAACAAATGATAAAGGGATAACAATAAAGTTATCCCTTTGTACTTATATATCTAATGGGTTTTAATCAATATATAACGAATAAAATATTGATTAAAAAATATATACAAATCCATTCTGTATAGCAAATAATTTTATACTATTAGTGGAATTAGCACTAAGATTAGATAAGCTAAGTACATTTTTAATTTCAAACTCAATCGATTCTAATACTTCAAATGAAAAACCAAATGTTACACTCAATGGATTAAATTTTATAATTGTATTATCTAATTTTGTATAATCATCTCTAAAGCTAAATCCATACCATTTTCTACTTAACAGAATTCGTTCCCTTTTAGCTGCATAATCTGTTCTTAATCCAGTAAAAAAATTGAAAAAATTAAATTTTTTATTTACTAATAATTCTAATCCCAAAGTATTATAAACGATTTTTTCTCTTCCGGTTTCATTTTCAGTTGTATACCACTTTTTGTTTCCATTTTTGGAGTATAATACATTACTTTTAAAACTAAATTTACTTTTTAGTGGAAAAGTTAATCCTAGTCCATAATAAGTTGAATTCCTGTATGCAAAATCCTGATCAGAATATATATTCAGCTGTGAACTATTTAATCCAACAAAAATATAATAGTGAAAAAATGAATCCTCATTTTTTTTTATTTGTTTGATTTTATTATCAATTAATCGGAAGTATGTTATTCTCTCTTCAAATTTTTTATTTGAATCAGTATTTAATCTTGGATTATAATTACTATTTATTTTTTTTTGAACCCTTACATAATCTCCATTTTTATTTTCTATTAGATATCCAATTGATTTTTTTTTACTCCATCTTTTATAGTATTCTTTCTTAATAAAATTTAATTCTCCAAGTTTTATTTTATCAACATATAAAATATTATTTAAAGAATCGACTATTTTATCAATTTGGGCATTGTATCTATATCCATTTATTAATGGAGTATAATAGGGTTCGCCAAGTAAAATTTCTTTTTCACTTTTCGTGTTGATATATAAGCTTGAGATATCTCTGTTATCGAAAGCATTTAATGTACCAACCTGAGAAAAACTTAAAGTTGGTATTAAGAGATATATAATTTTTACTCTTTTTAAAAGAGTAGATAACAAAAAATAGAAATTAATCACCTAACAATTGAATCTAAATAATTTCTGTCTAAATAATTTCCATCCTTAATGACAGCTAAAATACTTTTCGTATTTCTTATATCTTCCAATGGATTTTTAGCTAAAATTATAAGATCAGCAACGTAATTATTTTTTATTCTTCCAAGAGAGTCTTGAAGGTTAAAATAAATTGATGGATTTATTGTAGCAGTTTGTAATGCCTCTAAAGTGTTTAATCCAGCTTCATTCAGTTCTTGAATTTCTTGATGTAAACTTAGTCCTGGAACCAGAAATCCAATAGGAGTGTCGGTTCCAGCCATAAATTTTATATCATTTTCATGCATAAATTTCACCATGTTTTTTGACCAATCAGTATAATCTTTCATCTGTTTGCTTTGATCTAAACTGATTTTATTTATTCTTTTTTTCCAAGCTATTTTAGAGGTTTCAGGTAATATGTCTAGTGATCTTAAATATTCTTGATTTTTGTAATTTTTGTATGCAAAGTTTTTATATAATTTCAATGTGGGGATCTGCCATGTATTATTCTTTGACAAAGTAGAAACAACTTCTTTTATTTTCGAAGAATCTAAATTATATATAGAGCGCATTCGTTGTTTATCATGAAGCTTAGATCTTAGTTTTGCTCCACTTAAAGATGACTTATTTTTTAAAAGACTGAGTCTTTCTTTTAAAAGCTCTTGATCTAAATTTGTCATTGAGAGCTCAATGTTTCTAAAGTGCTCTATACTATTTAAACCAAGATTTGAAACAGAAATTACATCCATACTTAATGGCACATGTCCTGTTACTTTTAAATTATGTTTTTTAGATAAAGCCATTAAAACTTTAAATTGTTTTGGACTTAACATTTCATATGCTTTAAGAAAGTCGACCTTTAAGTCAACCAAATCTTCTATATTTTTTTTCAATTGGGATTCATCAATATTTTTTATTGAGAGAACTGGGTGAGTAATGTCACTACCATCATAAACATTATATTTACCGTCCAATAGTGGACCAGCAATTTTGACACGACTTTTTGTTTTGGGATTTTTTAAAGCATTCTGTTTGAATTGATCCACAAATTCAATCGGTCCACCCGTGTCTCTTAAACTTGTAATTCCATAGTAAAGAAACAAATTTGGCATACTTGATGCGAGATCTTTTTCAAAGGCAAAATGAATATGAGCATCCCATAATCCAGGAATTAGATATTTTTCATCTCCAGAATAAATATTATTTTTTTGAGAAAGGTTAATTTCTTTTGAGTTATAAATTTCTATAATTTTATTTCCCTTAATAACAACTGTTTGGTTTGGAATTAAACCTTCAATAGGATCAATTAAATTTATATTATCAATTATAAAACTTTCTTCAAAAAAAAGGGTATTATCTTGACAAGATGCCAATACTAATAAAGAAAGTAGGGTTAGAATTTTTTTGTTCATAATTAATCACTAATTGTATTAAATTTATAAGTTCATTTTTTTTAATTCATTAACAGCATAATTAACAGCTCTTGCAGTAAAAGCCATATATGTTAATGATGGGTTTTGTGTTCCTGAAGAAGTCATAAAAGCACCATCAGTAACAAAAACATTAGGGACACTATGTATTTGATTATATTTATTAAGAACAGATGTTTTTGAATCTTTTCCCATTCTAGCTGTTCCCATTTCGTGTATGCCTTTTCCAATGGGAGCGTTTGAATCAAAAATTGTCACTTCTTTACAACCCGCTTTTTCTAACATTTCTGCCGCTTGAATTTTCCAATCCTCTTTCATTCTTATTTCATTTTCTTTAAATTCAGCATCGAAAACAATTTTAGGTAAACCGAAAGTGTCAATTTTATTATAATCTAAATACATTTTGTTTTCGTGATATGGCAATACTTCACCAAAACCTCCCATTCCAATAGTCCAATTGCCTGGTTTTAATAATGCCTTTTTTAATTCAGATCCATACCCAAGCTCAGCTATACTTTCTGACCAATCACCTCTTCCTGCACCTCCCTGGTAACCATAACCTCTCAAAAAATTAACTCCTTTTTCTTTTCCACCTATATTACGGAATCTTGGAATATAAAATCCATTAGGTCTTCGACCATAATAATATTTGTCATTGTATCCATCAAATTTTCCCGAAGCACCACTCCCTAACTGGTGATCCATTATATTATGTCCTAATTCACCTGAGTCATTTCCTAATCCATCTGGAAAACGATTTGATTTAGAGTTTAATAATATTGCTGTAGATGCCATTGACGAAGCACATAAAAAAATAACTTTTGCATTAAATTTTGATATTTTTTTTGTGTGAGTGTCAACGACTCTTACACCTGTTGCTTTTTTGGTTTCATCATTATAAATGATATTAGTTACAATTGAATCAGTTCTTAGTGTAAGATTACCTGTTTTTTCTGCAACGGGAAGGGTAGAGGAATTCGAACTAAAATAAGACCCAAAAGGACATCCTCTGTCACATCGATTTCTATACTGACAAGCATTTCTTCCAGCTCCATCTTTACTTCCCTTTGTTATATGAGCCACTCTTCCAATTGTAAGAAATCGATTTGAGTAGTTTTTAGCTATAGAATTACGTAATTCTTTTTCCACACAATTCAGTTCCATAGCAGGTAAAAACTCACTATCTGGAAGATGAGGTAAGTTAAGAGGCTCACCACTTACACCAATAAATTTTTCTACATATGAATACCAGGGAGCAATTTCTTTATATCGAACAGGCCAATCCACAGCTATACCATCTCTTAAATTTGCTTCAAAATCATCGTCACTCCACCTATAAGTTTGTCTTCCCCATATTAAAGAACGACCTCCAACTTGAGTACCACGGATCCAGTCAAATGGTTTATCCTCGTCGTAATCATATTCGGAGTCTTTATTGTAAAAATGCCTGTTACCCTCATTAACTCCCCACCTTCTTTGTTTATTATAATCCTTTAATACCTCTTGTGAAGATCTCCCCCCAAATTTCATATCCCATGGATCTTTATTCATAGTTGTATAATCTTCTATGTGTTTTACCATACGACCTCTTTCAATAACAAGGGTTTTCAATCCTTTTTCACAAAATTCTTTTGCAGCCCATCCACCACTAATTCCAGATCCAACCACTATAGCATCATAATCATTATTCATTTGTATAAATAGGTTTGTTTTAATTTAAAAATAAATAATATTTAGGGTTATTTTTTATAGAATGCATTTTAAAAATTATATAAGTGATAAAATTTTTGTTTTGATTTTTGGAATTTGACTAGGAGTTACACTCAAACTACTAAGTCCTAAATCAATAAATTCTTTTAAATAAGATTGATTAGATGCTAATTCTCCACATATACTTATCTCTTTTTTGTAAGGTTTTAGTGCTTTAGCAAAGTCTTTTATCAATTTAACAACGGTTTGATTTGCTTGTTCTAAATAATGTGATACCATTTCATTAGTTCTGTCAGCAGCCATTAAAAATTGAGCTAAATCATTAGTCCCAAATGAAAAGAAGTCTGCGGTTGAAACAAAATCTAAAGGATTCATTGCCACATTAGGAACTTCAACCATTATACCAATTTCGGGAATTTCATTTATTTCTTCACCTAATAAATTTAATTCTTCTTGTTCTTGTTTTATCGCATCTATAACTTGAATCAAATCATTAGGCGTTGTAATCATGGGACAGAGAATCTTGATTTCGAATATCTTTGATAGTCTAAGGAATGATCTTATTTGAGGCTTTAAAAGACTTTCGTAATACATAAAACCAAGCCTTAGAGCTCTATTGCCAATGGCTGGATTCTGCTCATTAGAAACAGGTAAATAAGAAACTTTCTTATCTGTACCAAAGTCTAGCAAACGAAGAGTACATTTTTTTTCTGGGATAGTTTCAAGTATCTTTTTATAAGTTTTATAATGTGTTTCTTCCTCTGGAACAACACTACTATTTATAAAACAAAGCTCTGTCCTTAATAATCCTATACCGTCTGCCCCATATTCAAAAGCTTTTTTGCCATCTTCTAATGACCCAACATTAGCCATAATATTTATAGTTTTTCCAGATTTAGTAAAAGCTTTGTCTTTTGAATTTAAAAGCTGTTTTCTATTCTTAATCTCTTGATCAGATATTATTTTTTTATATTTTAAAATTGTTTCTTTTTCAGGATTTATTTTTACACTTTTTTCATTACTGTCAATAATTAAAAAATCTCCATTCTTTATTTTTTCAGATGCATTTTCCACATTTATAAGGTAGGGGACACCCATAGCTTTAGCAATAATTGAAGTATGGTCAGTAAGCCCGCCCTTACTTGTTATTAGGCCAATTAAATTTTTTGATTCCAATTCTGCAAGAGTATTAGGGTTAATTTTTTCGGCTACTATAATAGATGGAATGTTAATCTTTGACGATGATTTTTTTTTATCTTCTAAAATTTCAATAACTAATTTTGAAATCATTTCGATGTCTTGGGCTCTTTGTTTAAGATAGGGATCATCAATTTTTTTAAGTTCATTAATAAAGTTTTGAGCAACATTAAAATATGCAAATGCAGCTGAAAATTTATCCCTCTTAATTATTTCAATTGTTTGATCAATAACATCAGGATCATTAATTATACTCTCGTATGCATCATAAATTTCTAATTCTTGAGAAGAAAGTGAAGAAAAAATCTTTTTTTTATAAGATCTATTTTTTTTTGTTGCTTCTATAATAGCCTTTCTAAACCGAATTAATTCAGCTTCACTTTCAGTACTATATTTATTAAATATTTCAATAGATTTATTATCTACAATAAACTTCGCTTTACCAATCGCTATACCTGAACTAGCTACTATTCCTTTAAGTGTTTTGATATGTTTTAATCATTAAAATTATTTTCAATATATGAGATTAAAGCATTATGTGCTTCTTTCTCATCATTTCCATTTGTTATAAGAACAATTTCATCATTAGATTTAACCCCTAGGGTCATTATTGATAATGTGCTTTTAGCATTTACCTTTTTTCCTTTAAATTCAATAAAAATTTCAGATTCAAATTTTGAAGCTTTCTTGGCAAATAGTGACGCAGTTCTTGCATGAAAACCAATTTCATCTTTGATATTTATAGCTAGACTTATCATTAATCAATCTTTGATTAGTTGTTCTGCTTTATCAATTATTAAAACAGGCTTTCTCACAGCCTCATTAACACTAACTTCTAAAATTTTTTTTCCTTTAAATCTATCTTTACCTGAAATAGAAACCATTTTCGCAATTATAACAACATCAGATTGCTCTATTTCTTCGTTTGATATTCTAGTTGGGATTTTATGTCCACCTTGTTCTTCAATACAAATTTCATATCCTCTTTTTTGAGCTTCTTTTTTAAGAGCTAAAGAAGCCATCTTACTGTGGGCTACTCCTGCTAAACATGCAGTTACTAAGGCTATTTTCATAAAAATTTAAATTAGGTTTTGTTAATTTCAGTATCAGCAGCGTCAAGGGCATCGATGTCTCTTTTGTTAATGCTTTTTAAAAAATTTGCTGTAAGAGCTGTAATTAGAGATCCTACGACAACACAAATTACAAATACTAATGGTTTATCATAAAAAAACCATTGAGCAATTCCAAGAACAGGAGTACTTAATTCCAATAAAAAGATTCCAGCGATAGTTCCAGCAACTGTACATCCTAAAACAGTTGCTATTGTAACACGAACTAGATCACCAACGGCGAGTGGGATAACAATTTCTGTAAAGCCACCAATAATTGAATATATCCATGAGCTTTTCGCATATTTTCTTTCAACTTTTGTGTACAATTTAGGTTGTAAAAAAGTAGCTAAACACATTCCTAATGGGGGAATGATTACTATGCTTCCACAAATACCTAAAGGCACATAAAGATCTAAGTCCATTACAGCTGTTGCAAAAGTACTTTGAGTTTTACTAAATGGGCCTCCATAATCAATTCCTCCAAGAAAACCCATCACTCCACCCATTATAGCAGAACCTTCTTCACCAAGGCTTGATAAAAAAGAAGAAATAGATTCCATAAGCCAAGCTATGGGAGGGCCAAGTAAGTAGACCATAAATATTACTACAATTAGTGTACTAAAAACAGGTGCTATAAATCCCCAAGTACTTTGAATTATCTCAGGCAGATCTAATTTCATTAACATATAGGTTGTATATCCAACTAGAATTCCTCCAAGAAGAGCACCTAAGTATCCAGTATCTATTTGTTGAGCTAAAATTCCTACAATAAAGCCAGGAGCAATACCGGGTGTATCAGAAATACTGTATGCAGTGTAAGCTGCCATAATAGGGACAAAATATTTCAATCCTATAGCTCCAACGTCTTTAAATATTTTCCAAATAGAACCATCTGAATAATCACCTCCACCTAACACTGCTAAACTACCTACCATTCCACCAATGAGAAGGATTGGTAGCATGTAGGATACTCCTGTTCTAAAATGAGTTCCAGTTTCTTTAAAAATATTAACTGTATCTTTCCAAAAATTCATATTAAAAGTTATTATTGAAATGTTTTTAAAATTTCTTTTTCGGTTATAGCTTTTTCCCAAATATTTCTGACATCTTCCTCCAGAGCTATACTTGCAACTTGGGACATTAGGTCAATATGATAATTATCACTTTTTTTTTCAATATCAGGTATAGCAAGTATTAAAATGTATTTAACGGGATCATCATTTTTATCCCATTCCATACTATTTGTTCTACAGAAGCCATAGCTTATTTTCTCAACAGCTTTTGAAATCGCATGTGGGATAGCAATATTATGGCCACAATAAGTTGATAGAATTTTTTCTCTTTCAATAATGGATTTAAGATATTTTTGTTTGTTATTCAAACAACCATTATTATGCAGAATTTCAACTAGATTTATTAATGCTTCTGATTTATTTTTAAAATTTTGATCAAGCAATATAAACGAAGGTTCCATTTGATTTATTTTTTATTCAATTCTGAGCTTTTTCAATGGCATTTCTACATTTTTTTAATGCAGTATGAATTCCATCAGTATCTTTGAAAATAGCTGACGATAACACAATTACATCGGGGTCACATGAAACTAATGGAGCTAGATTATCAGCCCTTATTCCTCCATCAATTGCAATTTCACATTTAGGATTTTTTTCATCTACTAATTTTCTTGCTCTTTTTAATAAATCTAAGCATGACCTTCTCCAACCCCAATTATCTTTTCCGTCAGTTTCATCAACTCCGTGTACTACAATATGGAGACGATCGATATCATATATTGATTCTTCGACAAAAGATAAAGGGGTGTATAGTCCAACAGTTAAACCAATTTTCATTGAGCGTTCTCTACACCAATTAATTATGTAAGCAAGTGGCGCACCAATAAAATGTTCAGCAGGTAGAATTAACATATTTGTTCCAACTTCAGCCAGTTTATCTATGAATAAAAGATCACAAGTTTTTGTGTAAATATGACATTCTATAGGAAGATCTGTATGTTTTCTAATTCCATCAATAATTTGATGTCCTCCCATAAGTTGCATGTTTTTTAAATCGTGCATATCGGCAGCATCAGAATGTATATAATCTGAACCTGCGGAAGTTGCTTTTTTGACTAAATCTGCAATATGACCATAATCTACATGAGCTAATCCTGCTGCTATTTTTATTTTTTTCATTAGTCTTATTAAGGGTTAATACTGTGATTCATTATATCAAAGATGGTCTGTTCGTTTTTTGGATCTAAATTTTTTAATAAAGGATGAGAGAGAATTTCATTTTTTTCCAAATCATTGATTTCTGCCTTTTCAAGAGATTCAGACAAAGAAGTAATATTTAATAACTCAATAACCTTATTCACAAAAGCTTCAGGTTTTTTTTCAAGTCCTAAATAATTTGCAATTGTTTCAAATTTATCTATTGCGATATTCTTCTTATAGTTGAGAAACTTAGGATAAACCATAGCTAAGGTTTCTCCATGAGGTATTCTTTGACAGATGCCACCGATTATCTCACCTAAAGGATGTGGAATGTCAGCACCGCCATTGGATAAACAAATACCTGCAATTGTATCAGCCCATGCAAGACTTGTTCGATATTCAATAGAGTTAGGCTCATTTATTGCCTTTGGTAAATTCTCTATTACTAATTTGATTGACTGAAGAGAAAGCTGTTCAGTAAGTGGGGATGTTCTACCTCCAAGATAACTTTCAAAAGCATGTGTGAAAGCATCAAATCCTGTTGCAGCCGTAACTCTATCTGGAACTGTTAGCATTAATTCAGGATCTATTATTGCAGCTTTAGGGAATAGATCTAGATGAAAAAGAGTAATTTTTTCTTTATTTTTTGTATCACTCACTACAGCCGCTTGAGTACACTGTGATCCTGTTCCAGATGTAGTTGAGACAGCTAAGAATGGTAAACTGGAGGGCTTTGATTTTATAAATGAAAAAGGATGGTCATAATTCGAGAAAGCAGCTTTCCAATCAATGACACCTTTTGATTCATATAATAGAGCAATTAGTTTAGCTGAATCCATTACAGATCCACCTCCAACTCCTAAAATAAAATCAACTTTATTTTCTGCTGCAATAGCAACTCCTTTATTTATTCCTTCTAAAGTTGGATTTGGAACAATTTCATCAAAGTAAAAGACTTCAATATCAACTGAATTTAAAAGTTTTTCTATCCTTAAGTATGTGTTTTTTAGAGAGCCTTTTTTAGGTCTTGAAACAATAAGACATTTTTGCCCATAATTTGGAGCTATCTCCTTTAAATCGTTTAGTTTTCCTGGGCCAAAAATAAGTTTTGTTGGGGTAAAGAAGTTAAAAGAAGATGTATTCATAATTCTACTATATCATTTCAAATTTGGCAGTAAAATGTCTTAAGCTAATAATTGGCCCTTCATAGGTGAGCCTTAAGCCCTTCATTTGATCTCTTCTCTTAAAAACATCATCAAGAGCGTTTATTACAACATCCATGTGCCTATTCGTGTAAACTCTTCGAGACACAGTTAACCTTACAAGTTCTAAATCAGGATAAATAATCTCACCAGTTTCTTTATTTTTTTTAGAAAATGCACAAGAGCCCAACTCAACTCCCCTGACACCTGCTGTTTTGTATAACTCAACAACAAGAGCTTGTCCAGGAAATTCACTTTGAGGAATATGAGGATAAAATTTTTGTGCATCTACATAAACGCCATGACCACCTGTTGGTAAAATTATTGGAATTCCTTTTTTTGATAATTCTTCACCTAGATATTGTACCTGCTCGATTCTATATTTTAAATATTCTTCATCTATACCCTCTTGAAGTCCAATGGCTAGTGCTTCTAAATCTCTTCCGCTCATGCCTCCATAGGTAACAAAACCTTCATTGATTATTGCCAATTGGTTGATCATTGGGAATAATTCTTCATGTTTTGTACAAATAAATCCTCCAATATTAACTAGACCGTCTTTTTTTGAACTCATAACACATCCATCTGCATAAGAAAATAATTCATTTGCTATTTCCTTAATGGATTTATTTTCATAACCATTTTCTCTTTTTTTAATGAAATAACAATTTTCTGCAAAACGAGCTGCATCAATCATTAGAGGTATTTGATTTGTTTTGGCTATTTTTGAAACAGTCCTAATGTTTTCCATAGAAACTGGTTGACCACCGTTACCATTAGAAGTTACTGTTATTATAATTAAGGGAATATTTTCTTTTCCTTTTTCATCAATAAAATTTTTTAATTTTTCTATATCCATGTTTCCTTTAAAAGGGTGTGGATTAGAATTTGCCGTGCGACCCTCTTCAATAATCAAATCTATGGGAATTGAGCCCGCAATTTCTGAGTGACCTTTAAAACTATCAAAATGTAGATTGCCAAGAATATAACCACCCTTTGAGGCATAAAGCTGAGACATTATAAAGTCTGCAGCTCTTCCTTGATGAGTGGGTTGTACATATGGGAATCCCATAATGTCTTGAACAGAATCTCTTAAATGATAGAAACTTGAACTTCCAGCATAAGATTCGTCACCTGTCATTATTCCTCCCCATTGTTTGCTACTCATTGCTGAAGTGCCACTATCCGTAAGCATATCGATAAAAACATTTTCAGCAGGAATTTTAAAGATATTATAATCAGCTTTTTTAACAAGTTTTTCTCTTTCTTCTCGTGTTGTTTTTTTTATGGGTTCAACCATTTTTATTCGAAAAGGCTCCGCATCATCAAGAAATTTCATAAAAATTATAGTCGTTTAAAATTCAAATATTGACTTTCAAGTTACATTTTTCTCCTTTCATGGTCCAATTTAATTATCAAAATTTAATATGTTTATAGAAACAAGAATAAATGAGAAGGCGAAGTTTTATAAATCAAATGACTACTTTGGCTGGGGTTACCTTTGCTGGAGTCCCCCAAATTTTGTATTCTGCAACTCCCAAATATAAAATGGGTCTTCAACTTTTTACAGTTCGTGATGCCCTAGCAAAAGATCCTGTAGATACTTTGAAAAAATTAAAAAAAATGGGTTATGAAGATTTTGAAACATATGGATTCAATCCTAAGACAAAAAAGATTTATGGTTTCAAAATACCTGAATTTAAAGAAATTTTAGATGATTTGAATTTAACAACGACCAGTGGTCATTACGGATTTTCTGAATATTTTAATTCATCAGATGATGAATTAAAATGGTTTGTTGATCATTGTATTTCAGCATCTAAGAAATTAAACGCCCCTTTTATTACATGGCCATGGGTTCATCCAGAAAGGAGAAATCCAGAAAGTTTTAAAGTTTTGGCGGATAAACTAAATTTAATAGGAGAGTTAGTCAAATCTGCAGGACTTGGATTTGCATATCACAATCATGGATATGAATTTCAAAATTGGGGAGGTACTACTGGGCATGAAATTTTAATGAAAATAACAGACAAAAATTTGGTAAAACTTCAAATGGATATGTATTGGGTTATACATTCTGGAAAAACACCAAAAGAGTTAGTAGATAAACATCCTGGCCGATATGTTATGTGGCATATTAAAGACATGGATAAAATTACTAGAGACTATAGTGAATTAGGAAATGGATCTATAGATTATGCAAAGATTCTTCCTGATGCTGAAAAAAGTGGCATGAAATACTATTATATAGAACAAGGAGGAAATTTTGCCTCAACTGATATGGAAAGCGCTGCTACCTCAGCAACTTATTTTAAAAAAAATCTTAGACATTTAATTTAGGTTCTTTTATGAAATTTGAAATTTACCTTTAAAAAAAGTCCTTGCATTTCCTCCAATAAGCACACGATCATTTTTATTTTCACAGTATAACTTACCTCCTCTCTTGGATAATTGTAATGCTTCCATTTTCTTTTTTTTAAGAAAAGAGGACCAGAAAGGAATCAAAGAGCAATGGGCTGAACCCGTTACAGGGTCCTCAAGTAAAGTAGCTCTAGGAGTAAAAAACCTTGATACAAAATCTACCTTTTCACCTGCTGCAGTTACTATTACTCCACCAGTGCCTAAATCAATTTTATCAAAAGTATTTCTATCAATTATGATATTTCTTATATCCTTTTCTTCATTGTATATAAGAACAAAATCTCTTGATTTTAGAACTTCTTTAGGTTTAATATTTAATGATTGTTTTAAATTTACTGGAAGTTTTGCCTTTGATGGAATTCGTGATGGAAAATCTAAAAAATATTTATTTTTTGAAACTTCAACTTTTACTTCACCACTAAGAGTTCTAAAACTCAGTAGATTATTTGGATAATTCAGGTGTCTTTTAATGACATGCGCGGTAGCAAGTGTGGCATGTCCGCAAAGATCCATTTCTATGTCAGGAGTAAACCATCTTAAGTGTATATTTTTATCATTTTTAACAAAAAAAGCGGTTTCTGGGACTGCATTTTCTTTTGCAATATTTAATAAAATAGAATCATCTAACCATTTTTCAAGTGGAACTACACAGGCTGGGTTTCCTTTAAAAAGAGTATCTGTAAAGGCATCAACTTGATAAATAGTGTAGTCCACAACTAAATTTTATAAATTGAATTTATTTTATTTAATCAAATCCTTGTATTCCTTGAACTGTTGTATATTTCAGGGTATAACGTTTATCAGGATTTATAATTTTATAAGCAGATTGTACAGCAAGAGTTGCTTCATGGAAACCGCAAAGAATTAATTTTAACTTTCCCAGATATGTATTTACGTCTCCAACTGCAAATATTCCAGGAATATTTGTTTGATAATCTATGGTATTGTCAACCTTAATAGCATTTTTCTCTATCTCTAGTCCCCAGTCTGCGATTGGTCCCAATTTTGGAGATAATCCAAAAAGAGGAAACCAAGTGTCAACTTTAATTATTTTATTTTCATTGTTGTTTGTCCTAATTTCTATGGAATCTAGACCGTTAATTCCATTTAGTTTTATTACCTCAGCATTTGTATATAATTCAATTTTTCCCTCTTCATGAAGATGGTAAATTTTTTCAACTGAGTCTTTATGTGCTCTAAAAGATTCACTTCTATGAACAAGACCTACCTTTTTTTTATTTTTTTCAGCAAAATAAATACACCAATCTAGCGCAGAATCTCCCCCTCCAGATATAAAAACTTTTTTGTCAATAAATATATTTGGGTCCTTAACCATATATTCAACACCTTTTTTTTCAAATACTTCTATATTTAAAATTTTAGGTTTTCTGGGTTCAAAACTACCTAGTCCACCGGCAATAATAATTACAGGAGCTTTGTGTCTTGTTCCTTCATTTGTTGTAACAATAAAGCTTCCATCATTTTGTTTTTTAATTGATTCAGCTCTTTCCCCTAACGTGAAACCTGGTTTAAATGGCGCTGATTGCTCCATCAGTCTATCGACTAAGTCTCCAGCTAAAATTTTTGGAAATCCAGGGATATCGTATATAGGTTTTTTAGGATAGATTTCAGTTAGTTGTCCACCAGCTTTTGAAATAGCGTCTATAAGATGACACTTTAGTTTCATCAGTCCTGCTTCAAAAACAGTAAATAGGCCAACTGGGCCTGCTCCAATAATTAAAATATCAGTCTTAATCATAACAAATTTAAACAAACAAATTTCGTAACTATTATTTTAAAAAACTAATCATAGTATTTATAAGCCGCTGATGTAACTCCCAAGTGAGTCCTTAAATTGAAAACCTTCTAATGTTCTATATTTATTTAGTTTTTTATTTGCTTCAAGTCCCCACAATAAAAATTCCATCATAAAATGGATATCTTCCTTTGGACAATCTGGTTGATGTTTTTTGATAATATTTTTTATGTCTGGAATCATCTCTAAGGTGTCTTTGTATGATGAATTACTTAGTGTGTCTTCTAAAAAAAGTTCATTGTCACTAAAAAACCATCCTAATAATTTATCATATGGGCCCTTATTTTCTTTTTTTTCTAACTTTTTAATTTCTGGGAAATAAGTCGGAAATATTGTTTTACACGCTTCAGATATTAAATGATAGGATATTTGTTCTGCCCCTTCTTGTTCTCCTTCGTAAACTAACTCAATCTTTCCATTTATTGAAGGTATAATTCCCAAAAAGTCAGCCATTCTAACACTAGTGTTTTTTTCACCAGTTATTAAAATTCTTCTTTCAGCAGTACTAAGCAGATTCTCAAAAGCGGTTATACTCATTCGAGCACTAACTCCGCTTTTTGAGTCTACAAAATTACTTTTTCTAGCCTCAAAACCTATTTGTTCAAGTATGTCTTTTGCTAATTCAGGGACATAAATTTTTGAGATATTATTCTCATCAATTTTTACCTCTTGATGAGTAATTGCTTTGGCTATTTCAATAGAGTGCGGGTAGTGAGTTAATATTTGAGATCCAATTCGATCCTTAAGAGGTGTTACAATACTACCTCTATTAGTATAATCTTCAGGATTTGCGGTAAAAATAATTTGAGGTTCAATCGGAAGACGTAATTTAAAACCACGAATCTGAATTTCTTTTTCTTCCAAAATAGAGAATAATGCAACTTGAATTCTAGATTGTAAATCAGGAAGTTCATTCAAAACAAATATACAGCGGTGTGCCCTTGGAATCATCCCGAAATGGATCACTTTTTCATCAGCATAAGAAAGTTTTAGGTTAGTAGCTTTAATAGGATCAACATCTCCAATCAAATCAGCTACTGTTACGTCAGGTGTAGCAAGTTTTTCGAAAAAACGATCATCCCTGTGGAGCCATTCAATAGGAGTTTTATCACCGTATTTAGAAATTAATTCTTCTGATTCATTACTAATTGGTGATAATGGATCATCATTGATTTCTGATCCAGCAATAATTGGAACCCATTCATCTAATAAGTATGTCATTTGTCTTGCTAAACGTGTTTTAGCTTGACCTCTTAAACCTAAAAGATTAATATTGTGTCCAGATAGTATAGCTCTTTCCACATCAGGAATAACTGTATTGTCATATCCTATTAAACCATCAAAAGATTTTAAACCATTTTTCAATTTGTAGCGCAAATTTTTTGACAACTCTTGTTGAATCTTTATGGGTTGATATTCTGTTTTTTTTAATTCCCCAAGTGTATTGATTTTAGGTTTACTCATTATATTTTAATCTAAACGTTTTTTTCTATTTTTTTCATAATCTTCGAAAATCATTTCACCTAAACCTTTTAATCCTGTAAAAAAAGCTTTTCCACGATTTGTTTCAGTGAAGGTTCTTACAAATTGTTTTAAGTAAGGATCTTGCGCAATCATAAATGTTGTAATCTGAATATGAAGTCTTTTAGCTATTCGAGCCATATTATAACACTTTTCTACAATATTTTGATCAAGACCCACACTGTTTTTATAATAAGTACCGTCGGGCATTTTTAAACAACTTGGTTTTCCGTCTGTAATCATGAAAATTTGTTTGTTGCTATTTTTTTTTCTTCGTAATATATCCATAGCTAATTCTAAACCCGCAACAGTATTTGTATGGTAAGGCCCAACTTTTAAATATGGAACTTCTTTAATTGAAATAGGCCAAGCATCATTTCCAAAAACCAGGATATCTAAAGTGTCTTTTGGATATCTAGTTGTAATCATTTCGGCTAAAGCCATAGCTACTTTTTTAGCTGGGGTTATACGATCTTCTCCATAAAGAATCATGCTATGGCTGATGTCAATCATCAAAACAGTACTCATTTGTGTTTTAAAGAAACTATCCTCTACCACAAGGTCTTCTTGTTGAAGTCTAAAATCATGTCCTAATGTCCTAATTTGAGCATTCTTGATACTTTGTGTCATATCAATTTTTTCTAATGCATCTCCGAATTGGTAATCTTTAAATTCTCCAGTATTTTCTTCGCCCTGTCCAATATTTTTTGTCTTATGATTTCCGGATTTTGATTTTTTTAGTTTACCAAATATTTGTTTCAATGCGTGTTCTCGAAGAAGTTTTTCAGTTTTTGGAGTCAATGACATTCCATCTCCTTCACCATTGCCTTTATTGTTTTGCTTTACAAATGATTTTTCAAGTAAGTCTTCAATAAAGTCATCAATCGTATAATTATCATCAGTCAACTTATATTCTTGATCAAGTTCTCTTAACCATTCAATGGCTTCATCAAAATCTCCTGAAGTATGGGTAATAAGTTCTTTGAAAATTTCAAACAGCCTCTCAAAAGGTGTCTGTTCTTTTGAGCTGTATTTTGTAAAATTTAGACCATTACCCAAGGGTTGAAATTTCATAGCGTCTAAAATTACAATTTTTTTATTCTTGAGAAAGACATTAAAATCTTTTGTTTCAAGAAGGTAAATTGATTTATAAAATTTTAAAAACTAGATTCTTTTAAGTTTTCTATATATTCACTAATGAGACTCACTCCTTCTTTATGGACAACAGATCTTCCAATTTCTGGCATCATAACACCAGGTGCTTGACTTTTCATTCTAAAAATTAATATAGACTCCTCGGGATGTCCAGGAACAATACTATATTTTAAATTACCAGATCCTTTTCCAGCAGCTACAGGTGGCTTAAAAATACCTTGTTTTCTTAAATCTCTCTGATTAAAACTCAGATCTAGTCCAGAATTTTTTGCACTTCCTTTAGGGTTATGACAATGTGCACAATTAATGTCTAGATAAGCTTTTGCACGTTTTTCAATGCTTGCACTATTTTTCTGATTCCAAATTGGAAATTTTGGTATTTCATCAAAATCCGGTAGTCCAACTAAAATATTTTTTTCTTCAAAATATTTAAGCTGATTTATTTTGAATGCAACTGAAGAATATTTTTTATTAAGCTGAAAGGCAGTAATACCAATTGGAGTTACCATCTTCCCATTAAGATGACAATTTTTACATTGGTTATTATTTGGGATATTGTATATGATGGATTTATTTTTTCCATTTATATCTGTCCAAGAAACTTTAGTTTGTGTACCTATATAATTTAGATAGGCATCATTTTGATTTTCGTCCCAAATGTAGTTTAAAGCTTTCCAGTTATTATTCTCTTTAATAAGTAATCTTGTTTCTATTATTTTTTTATCACCTTTTTCTTTCCTAAAATCAGTTGGATAGAAAAAATTTTTAATCAAAATTGAACCATTACTAAAAGAAAAAACTTCATCCTTTAGATATTCTATTTGTGTTCTATCAGGTAGATAGATAAATCGTTTTTTAAATGCATAGTTAGAAAATAGCGGAGTATTAAGTTCGTATGGGAAGACATTTTTGTTTGGAACTAAGTCTGATATTTTTCCTTTGAAAAACGAATATTCTGATAGCTTCTTTTTTTCATTAGTATTTTTTAATGTCATGGTTGGTTTTAAAGAAACCTTTTTTGCCAAAGGTCTCTTTCTACTATTTGAATCACATCTCGAGAAAGCAATGCACAATATGAAAAATAAAATTTTAAAAACTGTATTATTTATTATCATAATTTAAGTTCACAATTGAAAAGGCTAAGGTCATTTGAAAAATTAATAAATTCATTCTCAGCATCAAGATAAACAAATGAATCATTGTCATTATTTTTAACACAAATTCTTACTTCATTACTATTTAGTTTAATTCCTTCTGGAAGGATTCCGTCATATACTATATCTGGTATTCGAGCATTATTTTTAATGTACCATAACTTTCCAAAATCATTTGAAAGAGTTGGAAATCTATAAGTGTTGCTAAACTTATTATCATGAATATAAACTCTTCCTGGATATGGATTATAACCTTTATCTTTCTCGAATTCTGAATCTATAAATCTTATTCCTTCTGAAGCTGTTTTGGAAATCTGTGATCCTGACTCTAGATCTTTGTCAGCGGCAAAAACTTTATAACTAACTATTGCAAGGTTACTAGTTTTGTGATTTGAAACATTATTATTAAAAAAATCAACATTTTTTGTTGCCATAATTATCACACCAGTCCCTTTAGGAACAGAACTAACAATAGAACCTGGGACCCCAAAATTAATTTGATTATTATCAAAAATCTGATTGTCAAAAGCCTTTATATTTTTCCCATAAACAGTAAGACCAGGTAAATCGAATATTAAAAGGCCACTTGTATTTTGAAAAATTTCATTATTGTGAATTTCAACATTTGTGCTGTTTTCACTTTCTATTCCTGCAACATTATAATAGGCTTTGTTATTTTTAATTTTAACATTTTTAGACTGACCGACATAAATACCTGCATCTGAAGCTGCAATAGCCTCACATTCTTCAATTAAAATGTTTGAGCTAAGAACAGGGTAAATTCCATATGCTCCATTTTCAGTTGACACTTTTCCAGTCCATGCGGTTCTAATCCTTTTTATAGTAAGAGTATCAGTATCACTAACTTTTAAGTTGTCTCCTGCAGCATCTTCTATTGAAAAATCCTGCAAGACTATGTTTTGTGAATTTGTTATTTTGATTCCTTCTGCTCCTTGGGTTTGCCCTTTGAACGAAAGAACAGTTTTATCCATCCCTTTTCCTTTTATAATAACTCTCTTTTTGTTATCAAGGCTTAAGGATTGAGAAAACAGAAAATGTCCTTCTGGTAATTCAATTGTACTGTTGTCTTCGGCTAAAATAAAGGCTTTTAAAATTTCATTTTCTAAATCAACATAATCTCTTTTTGGGCTATACTCTGGAAGCGAGGATTGATATACTTTAGAAATAAGTACAATAATAACAACTGATAAAAAGAAGTATAAAAATTTTTTCATATTGAATTTAATATACAATTAAAAAAGTTTATGCTCATTAAACACATAAAAATAAATTTGTAAATAAATAAAATAATTGATTAGGAGTTTTATCAAATAACACTATATTTGCAAACATTCTTACGTTATACAGGAGGAGACTAAGTGTCCCCTTTTTTTTTATATGAATTTAAGATCTAAAATAAAATCATTATTAAATCAAGCGCTTGAAGAAAACCCCTCTTTATTTTTAATTGATTTAAAAATAAGTTTGGAAAATAATATAAAAGTCGTTTTGGATGGTGATGATGAAGTTTCACTAAGTGACTGTATAAAAATAAGTAGAGTTATAGAGCATAATTTAGATCGAGAGGTAGAGGGTTTTTCTTTAGAGGTAACATCGGCTGGGGTTGGTGAACCATTGTTTAATCGCAGACAATATTTAAAAAATATTGGCAGAAAGCTTAAAGTTGAAATTCCTACGGGAAACAGTTTTCAGGGAACTTTAGTTGAATCTAGAGATAAAGATTTCACTATAAAATGGAAACAAAGAGAATTAAAGCCTGTTGGCAAAGGAAAAATAACTGTTGAAAAAATGAAAACGTTTTCGTATAAAGAAATTACGAAAGCAAAAGTTGTTGTTTAAAAAAAATAAATAATATGGAAAATTTCGCTTTAATTGATTCTTTTTCAGAATTTAAAGACGACAAACTAATAGATCGAGTTACTCTGATGGTCATACTTGAGGACGTATTTAAGAACACTCTAAAAAGAAAATTTGGATCTGATGAAAATTTTGATATTATCATAAATCCAGATAAAGGAGACCTCGAAATTTGGAGAAATCGTGTAGTTGTAGAAGACGGTAATGTTGAAGATCCAAACCAAGAAATTACGCTAACTGAAGCTAGGAAAATTGAACCTGATTTTGAGGTTGGAGAAGACGTTTCTGAGGAAGTTAAGCTAATTGATTTGGGAAGAAGATCAATACAGTATTTAAGACAAAATTTAGTAGCAAAAATTTTTGAACACGATTCAACAAATATTTTTAAACAATTTAAAGATAGAGAAGGAGATCTTTTTACAGCTGAGGTTCACCACATAAGAAATAGAGAGATTATTTTATTGGATGATGATGGTAATGAAATAATTCTCCCAAAAGACAGACAAATCCCAAGTGATTTTTTCCGAAAGGGAGATAATGTAAGAGGAATAATTGAAAGTGTTGAATTAAGAGGTAATAAGCCAAGAATTATCCTTTCTAGAACATCTCCAATATTCTTAGAGAAACTATTTGAACAAGAGATTCCAGAGGTTTTTGACGGATTAATTACAATAAAAAAGGCTGTACGTATTCCAGGTGAAAAAGCAAAGGTTGCTGTTGACTCTTATGATGATCGAATTGATCCTGTAGGAGCATGTGTTGGGATGAAAGGCTCAAGAATTCACGGTATTGTTAGAGAGTTAGGAAATGAAAATATAGATGTTGTTAATTACACAAATAACTTACAACTTTTTATTTCTAGGGCACTTAGCCCAGCTAAAGTAAATTCACTTAAAATTGATGAAGAAAACAAACAAGTAGAAGTCTTTCTAAATCCTGAAGAAGTTTCTAAAGCTATAGGTAAAGGTGGATCAAATATCCGATTAGCAGGGAAGTTAACAGGTTATGAAATTGATGTATTTAGGGAAGGAGTTGAAGAAGATATTGAACTAAAAGAATTTAGTGACGAAATTGAGGAATGGGTTATTTCAGAATTTAAAAAAGTAGGCCTAGATACGGCAAAGAGTATTTTAGAACTTGAAAAAACAGACTTAATAAAGAGGACTGATTTAGAAGAAGAAACCGTTGAGGACGTTATAAGAATCCTAAAAGAAGAATTTGATAAATAAAAGACTGCGAAAATTATTATTATTTTTGCACCTAGACAAATAAATATGGCTGATCAACCCAGAATAAGACTAAACAAAGTCTTGAGGGAATTAAACATCTCTCTAGACCGAGCTGTTGAATTTTTAATTCAAAAAGGAGTTGATATTGACGCTCGCCCAACTACCAAAATTGATACTATTGTATACAATATTCTTTTAGATGAATTTGAAACAGACAAGTCCAAAAAAGTTGCTTCTCATGAAGTTGGAGAAGAAAAAAGAAAAGAAAAAGAATCTTTACGAATTATTCAAGAAAAAAAAGAACAAGAGAGACTCGATCAAATTGCTAAAAGAGAGGAGTTAAAGACAAATAAAATAGCTATTGCAAAACCAAAAACTCTCGGAAAAATCGATTTAAACGCCTTTAACAAAACTGAACCAAAAAAGGAGAATAATTATTTAAAAACGAGGAATGAAAACAAGCATGAAAGTGAGTCCAGCCAAAAAACAATCGATGATCAAAAAGCTGAAAATTTAATTCAAAAAGAAAAAGATCAGACAAAACCTCCCAACGTTGAAAACTCAGAAACTTTAAAAACGAAGTATAAAAAATTATCAGGACCAGTTAAAACTGGAGAAACTGTCAATCTAGATAAAGTTAATGAAAAAGAAAAGACTGTAGAGGATGCTCGTAAAAGGAAACGTAAGAGGATAAGTAAAGATGTAAAGCCCTCTGTTCATAAAAACAACAATAAGAAAAGAATAAAAGCCCCTATTTCTCCAAAAAAAGAGGAGCCATCTGATGAAGAAGTACAAAAGCAAATTAGAGAGACTCTCGAAAAACTTCAAGGGAAATCAACAAAATCTAAAGGAGCTAAATATAGAAGAGATAAAAGATCGCAGCATAAACAAAAATCCGAAGATGAAATAGCTCAGCTGGAGGCAGAAAGTAAGGTTTTAAAGGTTACAGAATTTATTACAGTTGGTGAAATTGCTACAATGATGAGTGTTTCTTCTACTGAAATTATTTCTACTTGCATGACCCTCGGTATAATGGTTACTATGAATCAACGCCTGGATGCTGAAACTTTAACTATAGTTGCTGAGGAATTTGGATATGAGGTTAGTTTTGAAAAAGCAGAACTTGAAGAGAATATTGAAGAAGAGGAGGATAAGGAAGATGATTTAAAACTCAGGGCCCCTATAGTTACAGTTATGGGACATGTTGACCATGGTAAAACCTCTCTTTTAGACTATATTAGGGAAGAAAATGTAATTGCTGGTGAATCTGGTGGTATAACACAACATATAGGTGCTTATGCAGTATCTCTTGAAAATGGAGAAAAAATAACTTTTCTTGATACACCAGGGCATGAAGCCTTTACCGCTATGCGAGCAAGGGGTACTCAGGTTACAGATATAGCAATTATTGTTATAGCAGCAGATGACGATATAATGCCCCAAACTAAAGAAGCAATAAGTCATGCCCAAGCTGCTGGAGTCCCGATAGTTTTTGCTATAAATAAAATAGACAAGCAAAATGCCAACCCAGATAAAATTAAAGAGGCACTTGCCGGGATGAATCTAATGGTTGAAGATTGGGGTGGCAAAGTTCAATCGCAAGATATATCTGCTGTCAATGGAACAGGAATTAAAGAACTTTTAGAGAAAGTTTTACTTGAAGCTGAATTATTGGAATTAAAAGCCAATCCTTCTAGGAAAGCAAAAGGCACAGTTGTTGAAGCATTTTTAGATAAGGGTAGGGGATATGTTTCCACCATTTTAGTTCAAAATGGAACTTTAAAGATGGGAGATTATATACTTGCTGGTAAACAAAGTGGTAAAGTAAAGGCAATTTTCAACGAACGAGGTGCTAACCTTAATTTAGCTTTACCAGCAACTCCAGTTTCTATCTTAGGGCTTGATGGAGCACCACAAGCTGGAGATTCTTTTATGGTTCTTGAAGATGAGAGAGAGGCAAAACAAATTGCCGCCAAAAGAACACAGCTTGTTCGTGAGCAGAGTGTAAGAACTCAAAGACATATAACACTTGATGAAATTGGAAGACGAATCGCCCTAGGAGATTTCAAAGAACTAAATATCATTCTAAAGGGTGATGTTGATGGATCAGTTGAAGCATTAACAGATTCTCTTCAAAAGTTATCTACCGGTGAAATTGAAGTAAATATTATACATAAAGGCGTTGGTGCAATCACTGAATCTGATGTTTTATTAGCTTCTGCATCAGATGCCATAGTTATTGGCTTTAATGTTCGCCCTATGGGAAATGCAAGGGCTATAGCAGAGAAAGAGGAAATAGATATTAGGTCTTATTCGATTATATATGATGCTATTAATGATGTCAAAGATGCAATGGAAGGATTATTATCCCCAGAAATGAAAGAAGAGGTAACAGGAACTGTAGAAATTCGTGAAACGTTTAAAATTTCAAAAGTTGGAACTATTGCTGGTTGTATGGTAACATCAGGAAAAATATTTAGAAATTCTGGGATTAGAATAATTAGAGAAGGAGTTGTTATTTTCACTGGGGAGCTAATTTCATTAAAACGTTTTAAAGATGATGTTAAAGAAGTTGCGAAAGGTTATGATTGTGGTTTACAAATAAAAAATTATAATGATATAAAAATCGGAGATGTACTAGAGTGTTTCCAAGAAATTGCAATTAAAAAATCATTATAAATCTTTTTTAAGTAACAGAAAAGCTGATGGAAAAACTTTTTTCACCGTATCTAAAGTTTTTATTCCAATTAACTTGTCTTTATAATATCCAGCTTGAACCTTGTAATTAGGAGTTTCAAAATTTATTTCTACAGGTATATGTTGAAAAATTTCATTTGATTTTTTTAAAATTTCTTTAGCAAAATCTAAATTTCCGTAATACAATTGAAGTGTATAATAACTATTTTCGAATCGTTCTTTATCATAATAAATTTTCTTTTTTAGTAGACTATCAATTTTTGGATTTTGTTTAAGGTTTAATTTTGATTCTTGGGATAATCCGATAGAAATATTAAATATAAACGTGAGTAAAATTAGCCTTTTCAAGAAAAATATTTCCATATTGCTAAAAAACAAAAAAATCTAAATATTACTTATAAATAAAACAAAATTGTGCCATTATTTAGAATCATTATAAATTATAAAATTCTTAATTTTTAAGCTTAATAAAAAGGTGACTATGGCTTATTTTTGTAAAGGATTTTAGATTTATGTTTTCGGGACTGGGTTTTTTTTATTTTAAAACTAAAAGAGCTATAAAAAGAAGTTATTCACTATCATTCTTTTACACCTCATTTATCTTTTTGTGCTCTTACAACATTGCAGAAGCTCAAGAAATTTCTTCTGTAGATAACACAGCCGCAGTTCAAGCTGGGAAAAAACTTTTTAATGCTAATTGTGCAGCTTGTCATAAATTAAATAAGAGAGCTGTAGGACCAGCTTTAAAAGGAGTTTCTGCAAAGTATGACAAAGAGTGGCTTTACAGTTGGATAAAAAATAGCACTGCAATGGTAAAGTCTGGTGATGCCCAAGCAGTAGCAATTTACGAGGAATACAACAAATCTGTTATGACATCATTTCCTCAACTTTCTAATGAGGATATAGATAATATTCTTGCTTATACTGATTTCACACCACCAGCTCCAGTAGCTGCAGTAAGTGTTTCATCAGCTCAAACAGTTAATTCGTCCGCTGGGGTAAGTAACACTATCATCCTTTTAGCTCTTACACTAGTTTTTGTTATACTAGTGATAATGC
>Ga0163109_10000317_pt1 | contig 38940 bp, 35 predicted proteins | sample CRUFie1St13metaG_FD_108704 | JGI IMG/M metagenome (GOLD analysis project Ga0163109, IMG submission 108704) | Marine microbial communities from the Costa Rica Dome - CRUD Field 142mm St13 metaG | ecosystem: Environmental > Aquatic > Marine > Oceanic > Photic zone | place: Costa Rica: the Eastern...
ATTGCGCCAGCCTTCCGAGCTTCAAAAGGATGGATTACTGTGGCGCAGGATAGTTTGATCAAAGCTGATGTAGTGGTAAAAGACTATGAGGGCAATTCAAATATGTTCTCCTTTTACTTGCAAGGCGATAAGCCACTTCCCCAGGACAAAAATCCGATAAAATTGGACTGGACGAAGGATAACGATTTAACGTTAGGGCCTATTGATATTCACATTCCAGCGGGTGCACTGTACAAGACAGACAAATTCAACCTCTTTAAAAAGGGGGAGAATCGATACGTTATTGGCGAAGGATGGGTGGCGCTGCAAACCTACATGACTCTAAAATGGACTTTGAATAGCACTCAGGTTCCTGGAGTGGGCTGGTTCCTTTGGGAGGCGGATCATAAGGGAAAGAAGAGTGCCATTGCCGGGGAGCGTGACGGTGAGGTGATGACCTTTAAGACCCGGAGTACGGGGACGTATGAATTGGACCAAGATTTGAAAAAGCCTGAGGTGAGCTTGCTGAAAACAACAACCTACGCGCGCAGTAATAGCGCCTTTAGAGAGATTCGCTTGCGCGCTGCAGACGACAAGACGGGTGTGGAACGTTACAGTGCGAGAATAGACGGCGAGTTCGCCCGCATTGACTTCGATTACAAAAAGGGATTGTTAAAAGTGATTGTGCCCAAGGAATTGGCCGCAGGAAACCATAATTTGCGGGTAGTTGTCATTGACGGCGTCGGGAACACCACGGTGGAAGAATACAACGTCACTTTATGAGAAAATCAATCCTTCTTCTTGGATTCCTTTTATCGGCAATCGCTTCACAGGCGCAGCAAAGAGAACCTACACAGCTGCACGGTGTTGTCGTTAGTAATGATAGTTTGGTCCAATTACTTCCTAACGTTCAAATCCTCGTTAAAAGCCGTGGACAGATGAATGTAAGCGACCGCGATGGATTCTTCTCCCTCGTAGTAATGCCCGGAGATACGGTTCTCTTCCAACACATCGGTTTCAAGCTAACCCGGTTCTGGGTACCCGATACGTTGAAGGGAGATAACTTTTTAGCTCGTATTATATTAGAATGGGACACCGAGGTATTGGACCCTGTAATCGTATACCCTTGGCCGTCTAAGGAAATTTTTAAAGAAGAGTTCTTGGCGATGGAAATTCAAACCACAGAACTCGATATTGCGCAGCGTAACCTTGCCCTCGATGAACTGCGGGCTCGGGCGCAAGCCATGGGCTATGATGCCGCAGAAATGCAAGATTACCTGATCACCATGCAGAACCAACAGCTCTACAATCAGGGGCGATACTACGGCGGCTCGGGAGGCTCTGCTATTCTGGGCGCATTATCTAATCCCTTTGCTTGGACAGAATTATTTCAAAGCCTGAAACGCAAGTAACTTGAAAAGATACCTTCTCATCCTAGGGCTACTGCCATGGGCCGCTACAGCGCAGGTCATGGACTCCACCCTTTTGGATGAAGTGGAAGTACAAAGCGAGCGCATTACAGAACAGGGAACTACAGTTTTAGGCAAGGACATTCGGTTCACCACGGGCGCGGAAGGCGGCGTAGAAGGTGTGGTCAAGACTTTTGCCGGAGTGAGCTCGCGAAACGAGATGAGCTCTCAATACAATGTACGCGGCGGAAACTTCGACGAAAACCTCGTTTATATCAACGGTTTTGAAGTCTTCCGTCCTTTCTTAGCGCGGGCCGGCCAGCAGGAAGGGATGAGCATCATTCATCCCCATTTAGTTACCCGTATAAACTTCAGCGCCGGTGGTTTCAGCGCCTTGTATGGCGATAAGCTAAGTTCGGTTTTAGATGTAAATTATTCCTACCCGCGAGGGCCTGGCTACCGCGAAATGACCGTGGAAACTTCCCTTACAGGCGCTAGCTGGGCACTGAAACAAAGTTCTGGTCCATGGACCGTAGCGAGCGGATTACGCTACCGTAACAATGCCCTGCTCCTTAATGCCACAGATATTGAGAGCGACTACTTCCCCGTCAATGCCGACGGACAGATTTTATTGAGCCGGCTCTATGGAAATAAAGAAGGTGATTACGGCCATGCGCGGTTGGAATTCTTTGCCCATTTCGCGCACAATAGGATGAACCAGATTCCTCAAAACAGACAAACAAACTTTGGGTCTTTACAAGAAGCCTTGCGGCTCAACGTCTACTTCGACGGGAAGGAACAGTTCGGATACGATACCCAGTTCCTCGCGACCAAATACACCACCATCACCGGTATTGCAGGGGGTGGCGTACGTACGTTCTCCGCTACAGGCTTCCATACTACAGAAGTGGAGATTACCGATGTCATTGGATACTACCGCTTGAATGAGCTCAACAACAACCTGGGCTCCGACGATTTCGGTGAGATTACCTTAGTTCGTGGCGTCGGCGCATTCCAAGATTTCCGTCGCAACTTCCTCGACGCCTATATCGGCAATCTCAAGTACGACGAGGTCATCAGCTTTAACAACTTTGATGTGAGCATAGGAGCCTTGGTTCAGGGCGAAAACATCTACGACCGGTACAAGGAATGGGAACGCATCGACAGTGCCGGATATAGTCTACCCTATACCGGCAGCACCCTCGATAGTGTCGTCAGCGGAAGATTGTATAGTACTCCTGCCGAAGGTCTGGAACTCTACAGCCATGTGTCCGCCACTCAGACCTTAATCAATACCAGAGCGAAGGCTTGGATGAATGTGAGCGGCGCTAAAGTGGTCGATAAAGGGACTTGGCGCTACAATGTGGGCGCAAGAATGCAATGGGCCCAATTATCGAATGAAGTCCTCATCAGCCCCCGCGCAAATGTTAAGTTTACCCCGGAGGGTGGCCTATTGGCCGATTACCGCTGGACCTTGAGCGCCGGCTTTTATGACCAATACCCCTTCTACCGTGAAATGCGTTTGAAGGACGGCACCCTAAATACGGAGGTGAAGAGTCAGCAGGCCCTGCACCTTATCGCACGCCAAGATCGTTACTTCAACCTGTGGAACCGTCCCTTTGTATGGAGTTTGGAAACCTATTACAAGGGTTTGCAGCGCGTGAATTTATTTGATGTGGAGAATGTACGTATTCGCTATCAAGGCAACAATGACGGGCTGGCTCGAGTATATGGGATCGATTCCCGAATCAATGGTGAGTTTGTGAAAGGTACCGACAGCTGGTTCACCTTTAGCTTGTTCCGCGCACAGGAGCGCAGCACCACTAGCTTCGTTCAGGGATGGCACGCCCGACCTACCGATACGCGATTCAATTTTGCAGTGTACTTCCAAGATTATTTGCCGAACGATCCCTCTACCCGATTGTCTTTGACCTTGATGGTCGGCGGTGGTTTTCCTTTTGGTCCCGATGGCATAGGCAATGAGATTGCACAGCCCGAAGATAGATTCTTCCGCAGTCCGCCTTACCGACGTGCGGATATAGGGTTTATTAAGGTGCTCAATGGGAATTGGACCCAGCAATTTGAAGAGGTATGGATCAGCGCTGAAATCTTCAACCTGTTGCAAGCGCGTAATACCGTGAGCTACCTTTGGGTTAAGGATATCAGCGCTGCCGGGCAGTATGCAGTACCGAACTACATGACGAATCGATTGTTAAATTTTAAAGTCCACGTAGATTTCTAGCCATGCGAATAGTTGAAACTTGGAGTACCAAACAATTTAAAACGACCATTTACGCGATGGAGCGCTGGCACGTCGTGGAATTTGAAGCGGGCCCTATGAAGCAAGCCTACAAATTCATGAAAGACAGCCATCCCGCAGTAGGCGATGTTAAGGATGCTCTAACGGAAGGTTTCTTGGCGGAAGTCTACGCCACTTTTGAGAAGATGTATCTCAATCTAAAGGAGAACGCTTAGGCTAAGAACTCAGCCTCTAAGCTCCTACCCTTATCTGTATTGTACCAATCTTGGGCAAAGAGTACCCAGTCTGATTTATTGAAATCTTCCTTGACGCTCCAAGCATTGTAATGTTCTGCCAAGGGTGCGGGGCGAGGGCCCCAAGTGTTTAGGATATCAAAGTTTTTATTTAATCGAACCAATTTTGGAATGGAGCGTGCCCCATTGGTCAAAAATAGTTTCATTAATTCTAAATTTTCGTCGCGTAAGATTACCCGTAAATCAATGTCTAAGACGGTAGCCCATTTGGCGATGAAAGGCAAGTTATGAGCGGCATCACCGCACCACGTTTCACTAAAAACCAACCACTGTTCTCCTTTTTGCACTCGAGTCGCAAGGGCTTGTACAAACTCCTCTGCAGGGGTATACACTTTCTCCCAACGCTTCATGCGAGCGGCACCCAGCTTGGTGTAATTCACGTAAGATTCCTTCTGTGGACCGGTGGTTTTACCTTCTTTGGCCAATTGTTTGTTCAAAGCAACATATTCTGTATAGCTCATACCCTCAGCCATGGCTTTGATCAGGAGCTTTTTACGTTGATCTGGGTCCATAAGTGAAAGGCTTGAATAGTTGTAAGGGTCGTTCCACTAGTAAGAAGGTAGCGGCAGAAACAAGTGCGGTCAGTCCGAGGTAAATCAACCAAAGTGGACCACTCGGTATAGCCCAATTCTTCACCCATATCAATACAGGAATATGGAAGAGGTACATGCTGAAGGAGACCTTACCTATCCATCGCAAGGGCTTGAATGAGAGCAGTGCGGACCATTTGCTAGGCCTGAAAGTCGAGACCAAAGCAATAGACCAAAGTGCCGCAGATGGTAAGAATGTATGAGAATCTTTAAAGTTTATTACCTTTTTGGACCATATTGTGAAAACAATAATGACCAACCATCCTGAATAAGTAATTAGTTTGGATCGACTTAACTCATGCCAAAACTTGGGGAAACAACGTTCTAGAACGGCAATAATAGTACCCATCAAGAAAATATTCAGGTACAAAAACACATTGATACGACTAGGATTTAAGAATAGTTGTCCTAGGTAAACACTTGCGATTATCACGATAAAGGTTACACCTATCGCTAGCTTATTCCATTTGAGAAAACGGTGGAAAAAGAACAGCAAAATAGGACTGATTAAATAGTATTTGAATTCGACGGGGATAGACCAGAAGATGTGGTCGCCGCGTTGGAGGGCGAGATGTTCCCATAATTGGCTCCAACTATGAATTACAACTTTAAAACCGGCAGCATTGGCTAAGCGGAATACAATTAAAGCAAGGAAGAACAACGGAAAAATTCGAAGGACGCGTCGGCTGATGTAATATAGCCAGTAGCTCCTGTCTGCCCTACCCAGTTGGAACATTTTTATGATTTGACGATCGAGCAAATAGGCACTCAAAACGAAGAAAAGATATACGCCTAATTTGCCTCGAACCAATAAATTATCCAACTCAAAGGGTCCCAATCCATGATTCGCACCACGTCCTAAGACCACGAAGAGGACGGCAAGACCCCGCAGCCCGTCGAGGGGCTTGTGGTGGTCGGGATGATCATCCCCTGCGAAGAAGGCGTTGGCCCAGCTCATTATTGCTTAAATTCCAAAAGAGTCTTGCGGATGATGGCAATACACTCGTCGAGTTGCTCTTTGGTCATGACGAGCGGCGGAGCGAATCGGATAATATTTCCGTGCGTAGGCTTCGCTAAAAGACCGTTTTCTTTCATAGCCATACAGATATCCCAGGCCGTTGAGCTATCGGGCGTATCGTTGATAATGATTGCGTTCAACAAGCCCTTTCCTCGCACCATAGTAATGAGGTCTGTCTCAGCTATAATTTTATTCATCTCAGCGCGGAAGTGCTCTCCCATGTCTCGTGCGTGAGGAGCAAGTCCCTCTTCTTTCACTACTTCAAGGGCAGCAATGGCTACCTTCGCAGCAATGGGGTTACCACCAAATGTTGATCCATGCTGACCTGGCTTGATCACATCCATGATTTTGTTATCTGCGAGAACAGCACTCACGGGATAAACTCCACCTGATAAGGCTTTACCCAAAATCAAAAGATCTGGTTTCGTGTAGGTAGTTCCACGGTCACAAGTATTGCCACACGAACAGTTACCACAAACGGCCAATAAAGATCCGGTACGGGCAATACCGGTCTGTACCTCATCAGCAATGAAAAGTACATTACGTGCTTCACACATGGCTTTTGCTTTCGCTACAAAATCATCATTTGGTGTATTTACCCCAGCCTCCCCTTGTATGGGCTCCACCAAGAAACCAACGACGTTCTCGTTCGCCAAGGCAAATCCAAGCGCACCCAGATCATTGTAAGGAACACTCAGAAAACCACCGGTATAGGGACCAAAGTTGTTACGTGCATCCGGATCATCGCTAAAGGAGATGATGGTGGTCGTACGTCCGTGGAAGTTTCCTTCACACACGATAATCACCCCTTGGTTCTGTGGCACTCCTTTTTTCTCATACCCCCATTTACGGGCTATTTTCAAAGCAGTTTCTACGGCTTCAGCTCCAGTATTCATGGGAAGCACTTTTTCAAAACCGAAGGCATCACATATATACTTTTCGTAGACCCCGAGCTGACTGTTGAAGAACGCGCGCGAAGTCAAAGTCAATTTTTTCGCCTGATCCACCATGGCTCCAACAATTTTCGGGTGGCAATGGCCCTGATTGACCGCACTGTAAGCAGAGAGGAAGTCAACGTATTTTCTTCCTTCTACATCCCATACATGTACCCCTTCGCCACGGTCTAAAACAACAGGTAGCGGGTGGTAATTATGGGCGCCATAAGTATCTTCAAGGTGCATCAAAGCGTTAGAATCCATGCTCGAAATCAATTTAGTAATTTGGGTCTGCCACAAATATAAGGGCGATGGGGTCTATTCGAGCAGAATTTGATAACTTCAACCAATCAATTCACGAACAATTATGAAAAAACAATTACTCGCACTTCTCACGGTAGCTTTTGGTTTGACGGCTCAAGCTCAATACTACCACCTCGCTGGTGCCTCGGGCAACCCAAACAACATTAACCAGGAAGATTCAGAGTACCCGGTGGGCGGTGGTCTGCCCTCTACTTGGTCATCTATTCTTGGTTCCTCACAAAGCGGAGGAAGCTACTCTGCTACACAGAGCGTCCCATTCAGCTTCTTGTTCAATGGCAATACGGTCACTTCCTACCGAGTATCAAATACCGGTATCCTTACCTTCTCGCAGGCCAACACACCAGCCAACAACAGCGGCGGCACGGCAGTATCATTAGCAAGTAGCAACGTACCAGATTCATCTATCTGTATCTTAGGGATCAACGGTAGTGGTTCGAACGATCAGGTTGCTAAAGCGACCTTTGGAACGTCTCCGAACCGCCAGCATTGGATAATGTTCAGCTCATACAGCGGAACTGGTACAAGCGGTAGCCACTGGACATATTGGTCTATTGTATTGGAAGAATCAACAAACAATATCTACATCGTTGACCAGCGTACTGCTGGATTCACTGGTACTCTTAATCTAGGAATTCGTGTGAGCAGTACGGTCATCGATAGCCTAAACGGGGTGGCTAGCCAGAGTACAAATGCTCCTGACCGTTCGGACAATACACATTACACCTTCATCCAAGGCATTCAGCCAGATTACGAAATGGCCGGCGTAAGCCTGAATGTGAGCCCGTACTTAGGCCTGAATACTGCACCTTATACAATCGAAGCGGACTTCGTAAACAACGGTGCGCAGACCTTAACGAGCGCCACTTTCAATTATACTGTGGATGGCGGAACTCCTGTGACCTCTTCCTTGAGCAACTTCAGCATTGCCAGTGGAACTACGGGTACGTTATCTTCTTCGACTAACTGGAACCCATCCACCACCGGAACATATGAAATAGAGGCATGGTTAAGCGGACTTAATGGCTCGAATACAGATGCCAACACAAGCAACGACACAGTTTCATTGACGATACAAGTGGTTACTGCATTGACACAGCGCTACCCGTTGTACGAGACATTCACTTCTTCGACTTGTGGACCTTGTACCCCGGCGAATACTACAATGGAAGGTATATTTGACGACAACCCCGGTGAGCACAACTCGATTAAATACCAAATGAGCTGGCCAGGGTCGGGTGACCCTTACTACTTTAGCGAAGGAGGAGATCGTCGCACCTTTTACGGTATTAACTCCGTACCGCGTGTTGAAATCGACGGTGGCTGGGACGGCAACGGAAACGCCTTGACACAATCCGTTTACGACTACTATCAAAACCAGCCTGCATTCGTGCAAATGTCGGCGACTTGGTCTCGTTGGAGTAAAACCATCGAAACAGATGTGACCATCAGCTCGTTAGCGGATGTGAATAGTAATAATTTAAAGCTATTTGCAGCGATCTACTCAATACGAGATACAGCTAACGTGAAGACCAACGGCGAAACTGAGTTCTTCAATGTCGTAAAGAAACTAATGCCAAGCTCTTCAGGCGAAAGCCTAAGTGCGTTAACTTCAGGTACTACCGTGAGTAAGCAATTGAGCTATACCTTCAACGGCACATATGTATTACCACCGAGCGCTCAAAGTCCTGTAAACCTAAGTACAAACCATACGGTAGAAGATTTTTCAAACCTAGGCGTGATATTGTGGATTCAGGATGTTAGCACAAAGGAAGTATTGCAGAGTGTCGATGCCACTTACACCATAGGGCAATTCGAAAACTCTCTCGCGGCACAAATGAAAATCTACCCGAACCCAACAACAGATGTGTTGTTCGTGGAAGGTGATTTCAGCGAAGAAGCCACTGTTCGCCTTGTGGATATAGCAGGTCGCGAGTTCGTGCGTACTCAGGTAGATTTCACAGGCGGCCACCGCGTAGAGATTTCTACCGCTACTTTAGCCCCAGGTACTTACCTGCTCATCACAACTACGCGCGGTGCGAGCCACGCTCAACCGGTGATTGTGAAATAAAAAGTATTCTTAATAAAGTTAGAGGGCGGCCCGCGGGCCGCCCTTTGTTTTTGGGGTATTTTTACTTTATGGGAAGAAAGAACAGACGCATCCCCAACCTTGAGCGTGTGTACCTCACAGATTTGGGCAACAAAGGCAAAGCTGTAGGGCGCCACAATGACCGCGTGGTCTTCGTCAATGGCGGAGTGCCCGGTGACGTGGTGGACGTTCAGGTAACTAAGAAACGTCGTGCCTACCTCGAGGGAAAGGTGATCCACGTTCACGAATACAGCGCCGACCGCATCGAAGCCCAGTGTGAGCACTTCGGGATATGTGGAGGCTGTAAGTGGCAGAATTTGGACTACAACAAGCAGCTGTTCTACAAGGAAAAGGAGGTGCGACAGAATTTGAAAAAAATTGGGCGCATCACCCCTAAAACCCACCACCCCATCCTCGGGAGCGCGAAACAATATCGCTACCGCAACAAATTAGAGTTCAGCTTTACCGACAATAAATGGTTGACCCAGGCGCAGCTCGATAGCGACGAAGTCTTTGAAGAGCGCCGCGGGGCCGGCTTCCACATCCCAGGATTCTGGGATAAGGTGCTTGATATTGATACCTGTCACCTGCAGCCGGAACCGACTAATGCCATTCGCAATTTTATTCGCGATTGGGCCATACAGCGAAACTTACCGTTCTTCAACCCGCGCTCGCAAGAGGGATGGCTGCGCACAATGATGATTCGTGTGGCCAGTACCGGCGATGTGTTGGTGGTGATTCAGTTTCGTACTGAGCTACAAGCCGAGCGCGAAGCATTGTTGAACGACCTCGTGGAGGTCTTCCCAGAGATCACCTCCCTGCAATACGCCATCAACCCGAAAGGCAACGATACCCTATATGATCTGGATATCCACGCCTTCTACGGGCAGCCATATATAGAGGAGGCAATGCCGAAGTACAGCGGTGAGGGAAAACTCAGGTTTAAATTGGGACCAAAAAGCTTTTATCAGACAAACCCAGACCAGGCGTACGAACTCTACAAAGTGGCCCTAGATATGGCCAACATTCAGCCAACCGACCTGGTCTTCGACCTCTACACCGGCACAGGTACCATCGCCCTATTCATGGCGGAGAAGGGCAAGGAAGTGGTAGGTATTGAACTTGTTCCTGAGGCCATTGCGGATGCGAAGATCAATGCGGAGAACAACCATATTGATAATGCGACCTTCTACAAGGGCGACATGAAAGAAGTATTTACGGATGCATTTATCAAGAAGCACGGGCGCCCGAACATCATTGTGACGGATCCGCCGAGGGAGGGCATGCATAAGGATGTAGTAGCCCAATTATTGGCGCTCGAAATCCCCCGCATGGTCTATGTAAGCTGTAATAGCGCCACCCAAGCACGCGATTTGGGCTTGTTGGCCGAGAAGTATGAGGTGATCCAAAGCCGCGCCGTGGATATGTTCCCTCAGACGCATCATATTGAAAACGTTGTTGAATTGGCCCTTAAGGTGTAACTTCACACACCACACAGCGAACACCATATGAGTACCACTGAAATCCTCAACGCAGAAGAGATCACATTCAAAATCCAGCGCCTCGCTTGGGAATTGTACGACCGTCACAGTCGTGCCAAGACCTTGCACGTGGTGGGCATCAGGGACAATGGGTATTGGTTAGCGGACCAATTAGTCACTCGCCTGCGCGACATTTCAGATATCGATGTCACCCTACACGAGCTCGTGATGGACAAGGACAACCCTGTCCTCAAAGAAATCCAGATTGACCTCCCCGAAGGCGCCGAACTCGCCCTCGTGGATGATGTACTCAACAGCGGCCGCACCCTCCTTTGGGCAGTGATCAAGCTCATGTCTTTCCGTCCGCGCGTGCTCAGCACCACCGTACTCGTAGACCGCAGCCACAAGCGCTACCCGGTCAAAGCAGATGTCAAAGGCCTCAGCCTCAGCACCACCCTCCAGGAAACCGTGCACCTCAACGTCGTAGACAGTAAGGCCGTCAATGTCTATTTAACTTAAATCTCTAGCGCAGCCCTGAGCTCCGCGACTCCGAGGGCATCGCCCTTAACACGCACCTGCGCCTGACTGTAGTAGGGACGGCGCTCGAACAGGTGTTTGGCTACAAATTCCACCAAATCCTCCTGGCTCTTAATTAGCGGTCGATCGGTACTTCCTTTGAGCCTCTGGGCCAATTCCCCTATGCTCACATCCAAGAATGCCGTACGCCCCGCTTCATTCAGCAGCGCCATATGATCATAGAACACCGGCGTCCCTCCGCCCAAAGCCATCACAGCATCCTCCGGTCCCTCTTCTAACCAAGTAGACAAGGCCTCGTGTTCGGCCTTTCGAAACGAAAGCGCTCCCTTCTCCTCGATATACGCCCCCACCGGCATCCCCAACACCTCTTCCAAGAGTGTGTCAAGGTCCACAAAAGCACAATCCAGGGACCGCGCTAAAGCCGCGCCCAGTGTGCTTTTACCGCTGGCCATATAACCTAAAAGAAAGATTCTCATAGTGTTCTAATTCCTTCCTCAAAAGTAACCCAAAAATCACGTTCATATTTTTTTCAATCCACCTTGCGGAAAAAAGAATCGTCTTTATATTTGCAGCCCGCAAAGCGGACTAAGGTTGATCTCTTAGCTCAGTTGGTAGAGCAATACACTTTTAATGTATGGGTCCAGGGTTCGAGCCCCTGAGGGATCACTAAGAGAAAACCACCTTCTAAGGGTGGTTTTCTTAGTTACAGACAAAGGCCACACATTCGCTACCTTTGTTTGGACAATGCCCAGGTGGTGGAATTGGTAGACACGCCATCTTGAGGGGGTGGTGCGAGTATTCGCGTGCAAGTTCGAATCTTGTTCTGGGTACATCTTAAGAACCCTGGTGGGAACACTGGGGTTTTTCTTTTTCCTCAACCTACCTTTGTCCCATGGCAAACAAACCCCAACAACCTCAACCTCCCGTACTTAAAATCCCTGCTTGGATGCGGCTCCTGGCCAACCTCACGCAAACCCTAAGTACCCCACTGGCCTCACGTCTGGCTTGGCGTTGGTTCCTCACCCCCTACCCGTTCCCTATCCCAAAGAGAGAACAACCTTGGGAGGAGAAATTCAGCAAGACCCTCCACAACCACCCCACCGGAGTGACCTACCCCATCTACACCCACGGCACCGGTCCTAAGAACATCGTCCTGATCCATGGCTGGGCAGGTAGATTTTCCCAATTCCACGCCCTACTCGCCCACCTCGAGGCCACCCTTCCGAACCTCTACGAAGAATATACCCTTATAGGCTTCAACGCCCCGGCCCACCGTGGGGCCACCGGCAAACGCACGATGATGCCCCATTTCGCCCAGTGCATCGAACATATCACCAAAGTCCACGGCCCCATCCACACCGCCATTGCCCACAGCCTCGGCTGTAATGCTACCCTATTCGCCGGACAAGAATACCAAGTCCCCATCGCCCAACAGATCCTCTATGCCCCTCCGGGACTAATCTCCCAGATGGCACACTTGTTCTGCGACGTGATGGGCTTCAACGACAAGGTCAAGCATGGCCTTGTAGATTACGTCAAAGGCATCCATGGCGATAACTTCGACGACTACAGTACCCCGTCTCTAGCCAAAACCAATACCACTCCTACAATGGTCTTCCACGACCTCAACGACAACGACACTCCCATCGAGCTCGGGCGCCTGGTCGGCCACAACATCCAAAACGGTCGCTACATCGAAACCGAAGGCCTGGGCCACCGCCGCATACTCCGCGACCCCCAAGTCCTTCAAACCTCCACAGAATTCCTGCTCCACGGCTTAAACCCTTAGGCCCCTTCGTTGTTACACTCTATATGAATCAACTCTTCCTCATCACTGTATTGACCAGCCTACTACTCTCCTGTCAGGCACAAAGCAATGAATCCATGATTAATAAGGCACCGGACCAATTTCCTCTCGAGAAAACCGAACAGCAGTGGAAAGAACAACTGACCCCGCAAGAATACTTTGTCATCCGTGAGAAGGGCACCGAACGCCCTTATACAGGCGAATACAACATGCACTTCGAAGAAGGCACCTACACATGCCGCGCGTGCGACGCCCCGCTGTTCACCTCCGACTCTAAATTTGACTCTCACTGCGGGTGGCCGTCCTTCGACCAGGGCATCTCCAACGGCGCCATCGTGGAAAAGCTGGACAAAACCCACGGGATGATCCGCACCGAAATTATGTGCGCGAACTGCGGAGGCCACCTTGGCCACGTGTTCAACGACGGCCCCACCCCCACCGGCCTCCGCTACTGTGTAAACAGCTTAAGCATTGACTTTAAGGACACGGAAAAGGAATAGAAGAAGCCCCCAAACTTTTTCAAAAAAGCAGTTGCGGAAATGATTCCGCATTATATATTTGCACTCCCTCGGGGCGCTTAGCTCAGTTGGTTCAGAGCACCTGCCTTACAAGCAGGGGGTCGGGGGTTCGAATCCCTCAGCGCCCACACCGTAACGAAAGAAAGCCATCCACGAAAGTGGGTGGCTTTTTTGATTTCCAAAGACGAGCGAAGTTTACTTCAGTGAGGATTTGAAATCAAAAAACCATCACAACCGAAGGTTGAGATGGCTTTATTGAAGTTTCGGTGTTGGGGCCACCACCCGGGTTCTTTCGAGCGAAGCGAGAAAAATCCCCCTACAACTTCGCTTGAAATAAGAGATAAAGATTCTGAACCCTTCAACCATCTGATTGTTAAGCCATAAAGAAAATTATGCGCGCCCTATTCTTCAGCCTTATGATGGTCTCCAACAACCCTATGCTCTTCGATTTTTCGAAGGAAAGCTCCCTGTCCAACTGGTATATCGTGAATGACGGCGTCATGGGTGGGGTTTCTAAGGGCCAATTATCCCTCACGCCCGAGGGCCACGGCAAATTCACCGGCACCGTTTCCCTCGCCAACAACGGTGGATTCACCTCCATCCGCTGCATCCTGCCCCCAACAGCCATCGTCCCAAACACGAAGATTTCAATGCGCATCAAAGGCGACTGTAAAAACTACCAATTCCGCGTACGCCACCAACCCATGGCCTACCAAAGCTATATCTACGATTTCTCTACCACAGGTGAGTGGCAAACAATAGAGTTCCCCATAGCTCAGATGTACCCTGAGCGCCACGGAAGAAGGCTAAACATGCCCAATTTCGATCATGAAAAGATCTGTGAATTTACCTTCCTCATCGCAAATAAGCGCAACGAGGAGTTCGAACTATTGATTGATTCGGTCGAGCTGCTCTACTAGATACCACCCCCGATATTCATACCTATGCCTAGTCGAATAACTAAAGCGGTTTCTTCGAAGGCTGCCGGCTTGCAATAGCCCACTCCTCCTGTGATATCGAGTAGCACCAACTGTCCTAACTGCGCCGAGGTATAGGCATTGAAACTTGGTACTAATAAATCCACGCCGCCCACATAACCTTCAAGCTCCAACTCAAAGCCGATGATGCGCCGAAACAAAATGTAATCCAAACCCCTGGCATCCCAGCGAATGGAGGTGCCTAGGGACGCAGAGTAAACTTCATCCACCATTTCTTGGGCCATTCCAATAGAGCCATTGACAAAATAATTGGTCGCTCCTAATCTCTTTCCCACCGAGAATTGCGGAGAAATAAGAAGCAATCCATCACCCTGATAATCCAGCTGATTCAACTCGCTGACGACCAACAAATGCCCATGTAGACCAAAACGCCAATCTTCCAAATCTGCCAAATACCCTGGGGTAATGGCCAAGTCTCTCACCTCAGCATATGTACCGGTGGCTTCTCCGCCTTTGCGCACAATCTCCTGCCCTTGAGCACTCCAAGCTCCTAATATCAGGGCTAATACAATCCCTTTTCTCATTCCTCAGATATTACATCGCAATCCTCTGGCCAGGTGGGATCGCCGAAAATTTCAGTCATAAAGCTTGGGGCTTTTCTGCCCCCCAAAACCCCCGCAGCACCGCGGAACATCCCGCTGGAGTTGAAGGTCCAATTTGCATTGCCCTTGGCATCAAGCGCAATCAAACCGCCATTTCCAGCATCTGAGTTGAGCACACCAAAGATGACTTCACGCGTACTCTCCTCCAAGGTCAATCCTTGGTATTGTATGCGTGCATTGACTTGGAACGCCACATTGTTTCGGATGTAGTATTCCCCATGGCCAGTGCAGCTCACTGCCGCCCCATTATTATCTGCATACGTTCCCGCACCTATGATAGGTACATCACCCACACGGCCGTATTTCTTACCCATCATGCCGCCCGTAGAAGTACCAGCGTATAAGTTGCCTTGTATATCCTTAACCACCACCCCAACGGTGCCGTTCTTCTTCATTTGTTGCCAGCGCTCGTACTGTTCTTTACGCTTCGGTGTTAAAAAGTATAAGTTATCTACAAGCTCATGATCCTGAGTCTTAGCAAACTCCTCTGCACCTTCTCCAATGAGCAAGACATGTGAGGTTTGCTCCATGACCGCCCGCGCTAACTTCGCAGGGTTCTTGATATGCTTTAACCCCGCTACAGCTCCCGCCATTTTGGTGGAGCCGTCCATGACCGAGGCATCTAGTTCTACCTCGCCCTGATCATTGAAAACAGCACCCTTACCTGCATTGAAATGAGGATCATTCTCGAGCATGGTGAGGCATTCCACAACGACGTCCATCCCATTAGCCCCGTAGGTGAGCATACTAAATCCCACCTTCAGTACAGCCTGCAGGGCAGAATCATACTCAGCGATTTGCTCTTCGTTGTAATACTTACGCTCTATTCCGCCCGCTCCCCCGTGAATGAGAATAACCGGCCCATCAAATTTGAACGTTTGGTGGTTCTGTGCTGTGAGCAAGCAAGGCAATAAGGCGGTAAAAAAGAGAAGGTGTCGCATGAGCTTAAATGTACATTTTGAGTACTTGGGTTGAATCTAACAACCGAATTAAAAATACAACGAGAATTGGCCCAAGAAAAACTTGATTGCTCTATAAAATGTTAGTAGGATTGTAAGCAACAACACATCTTCAAAATGGTCCAAGATTACAACGCCTACACCGCCACCGACAGGCAGGTTTGGAACGCCCTTTATTCGCGTCAGAGACAAAACCTCAGCGACAAGGCCGGTCCGCGATATTTGGCGTGTCTCGACCAACTTCGTCCGATCATGAATGCGAATAAAATTCCGAACTACGACGACCTGAATGCTGCTCTTGGGGCCGCCACGGGCTGGAGCATTCACGTGGTTCCAGGGTTGATCCCGGTTGAGGAATTTTTTGAACTAGTGGCCCAGAGAAAGTTTCCTGCATCAACTTGGTTGCGAAAGCCAGAGGAATTAGACTACCTCGAGGAACCGGACATGTTTCAGGACATTTTTGGCCACATTCCGCTGCTCCTTGACCCACACTACGCCCAATTCATGGAAGATTTCGGCAAACACGGGGTAGCGAATTTGAAGAAGTCCCACATTATTCGTCAGTTGCAAAACTTGTACTGGTTCACCATAGAATTTGTTGTATGTGAGAATCCTACTAAGATTTACGGTGCAGGCATCATCTCGAGCTTCGGAGAAACGAACCACATCTTTGATCCCGAAACGACCATCTACCCTTTCGAATTAGAAAAGGTATTAGGAAATAGCTTCATTAATAGCGAAATTCAAGGACACTACTATCGCATTGGCGGTCTCGACTCCGTGCATGGGATAGACTTCAAACACATTCACTAATGAAAAAGCTCTTATTGGTTGCTGGCGCCGCGCTATGGTTTCAATGTACCCCGCCTGCTGAAATCACGACCTTGGTCCACGATGAAATGACCATCGCGGAACTCCACGCATTATACGAAAGCGGCAGCCTCAGCAGCACCGCCGCAGTGGAATTTTATTTAGATCGAATCGAAGCTATTAACGATGGTGAAATAGACTTGAACGCCGTATTGGCCTTGAACGAAGCTGCACTAAAAGATGCGCAGAGACTTGATAGTATGTATGAGGCTACAGGTGAATTTGTAGGCCCATTGCACGGGGTACCTGTACTCTTGAAAGACAACATCGATTACTTCGGAATGCCGACTACTGTGGGGACCAATGCTCTTCGAGAGAACTACCCGTCGGAATTCAGCCCTTTGGCGCAACAATTAGTCAATGCCGGTGCCATTGTATTGGGCAAGGCGAATTTGAGCGAATTGGCAAACTTTCACAGCACTATTTCCTCTTCCGGCTGGAGCCCAGTGGGCGGACAATGTAAAAATCCTTATGATTTGAGCAGAAATCCTTGTGGTTCGAGTTCAGGCTCCGGCGCCGCAGTGGCAGCCAATCTTTGCATGATGGCCATCGGCACCGAAACCAACGGATCCATCACCTGCCCCGCCAACAACAACGGAATCGTCGGCCTCAAACCGACCGTAGGTCTCATTTCCCGCACCGGAATTTTCCCGATCAGCTACACCCAAGATACCGGAGGCCCGATGGCGCGGACGGTAAGCGATGTAGCCGTTTCGCTGGGAACAATGATCGGAAAGGACCATAAAGACTTGAAAACACATCAAGAGGACCGTCGTGCCCTGGAGGATTATACCAGTTTTTTGAACGACCAAAGCTTGGAGGGCAAGAGAATAGGCGTTTATTCCAGCGCGATGAACGATAATTTTTTGCTCCAAGCGGTTTGGGAAGAAGCCCTAACTGAGCTTCAAGGACAAGGTGCGGAGCTCGTGTACCTCTCGGAGTCCATCGCTGATGATGCTACGGGTCCAAGTTATGAGGTCATGTTCTACGAATACCGCCAAGGCGTGAATGACTATTTCGCCAATAACAATAGTGCAGGTATCGAAGATATGTGGGGGTTATATCGTGCCATCATTGAAGATTCCATGGAAATGGCCTATCACGACCACGACCTACTCCGAATCTCAGAGAATTACACTCCCGAAGAAAAACGCGAAGCCTACGAGGGCGCACTTGAAAAGGCGCACTACCTCAGCCAAGAGCAAGGAATTGACTTAATAATGGACAGCTTAGCACTGGATGCCATCGTAGGACCTGCAGGTGGACCTGCCTGGAAAACAGATCATGTGAACGGCGACCACTTCAGCATATACAGCGGGAACGCGTGGGCTATTTCTGGATATCCGCATATCGTAGTTCCCATGGGCCAAGTATATGGTCTACCCGTAGGCCTGAGCATCATGGGACGGAAATGGGACGAAGGGAATTTGATCGGCTATGCCTATGATTTTGAACAAGCAACACAGGCCAGGTTTACACCTCAGTATCTCAATGCAAGTTCTCCGGATTAAGCCGTTTTCATGATGCGATGCATCGTGCTTTTGCTCACACCGAAATAGCGAGCAATCTCTGTTTGACTATTGATCCTTTTGCAGGGCGCGGTACCTATTGTGAATAGCCAACATTAGAACTCCAAACCCAACACCAAGGATGATTAAGGCTTGACTCAATAGGCCTTCTCCTGTAAAGCTCAACTTCAGAAGTACCGTAGAAATCACAAAGCTCGAGTTGCGAATGATGACCGGGAAGTTGTCTGTATACAGCAGCGAGAAGAGCAAAATCAATACATCCGAGATGATGAGGAAGTTGTAGAACTGCTCAAAGAAAATATCGTTGACGGCAATCATGTTGGCAGATTCAATGTGCTGAAAAGTCGGGATAACCCATTCGATAAAGCTCTGTAATCCCAGTACAATGAAGATGACAAAAAGGCCGAGTGAAAGGTAGTGCTTGGCTTTGACGAACTGTTTCAATTGGGGGCCTATTTCCTCCTCTTCCATCGCCTCAAAGTCTGCATACTTATAAGTTCCGCTGAGTTTGTAGAAGGATAAGATCATTAGGAAAACCGCGATGACCGAGAGGATATCTATTCCAAATTCGAGATTATGCATCGTTTGCCAATTGGACGCGCCTAAATCTAAAACCGCCATATCCTTAAACAGCCCCCGAATCAAAATCAAAGCAATAACTTCATATTGTTTCGCGATATACAAAGTGGTACTGCGACGCAGGTAATAAATCATGAGATACGCCTCGTATACCAAAAGAATGGAAAATGGCGTATAGATGGCACTAATAGGATCCGCCAACAATCTAGCTTCCATACCACCTGGAATGTATTGACGTAACAGGTGTAAAAGCAAGTGTATCACAAAACTGGAAATAGCCGCATACAGCGCATATTTCCCAAGGGTTTTGCGAAAGTTGTAAGTGAAGACTGGTATGATCATACGGTAATTGTAACCAATTAATTTCTAGAACCTTAACACTTTTATTACGCTAAGGTTTATTCTCATGGGTAAACCGGCTGTACATCGTACCTTCGCCGCAAAATTCGACGACAATGCTGAATGTAAATAATGTCACCCTTCAATTTGGAAAGCGTGTCCTTTTCGAAGACGTCAACATAAAATTCCATGGTGAACGATGCTATGGCCTTATTGGTGCCAACGGTGCCGGTAAATCTACCTTTCTTAAAATCTTGAGTGGAGAGGTAAGCCCAAACACCGGTGGCGTTTCTCTCGAGTCAGGAAAGCGCATGTCAGTCCTGTCTCAGAACCATTTTGCTTTTGACAAGGAAACGGTTATAAACACTGTAATTCAAGGCAACAAACCTTTATGGGATTTAATGCAGGAGAAGGATGCTATTTACATGAAGCCCGATTTCAGTGAAGAGGATGGTCTTGTAGCAGCCGACCTCGAGGTGAAATTTGAGGAAATGGACGGTTGGAATGCTGAAAGCGATGCGGCCAACTTATTAAGCGGACTGGGTATCCACGCCGACGAGCACTACAGCCTCATGCAGGACCTTGAAGGCTCGAAGAAGGTACGAGTCCTTCTATCCCAGGCGTTGTTCGGTAACCCAGATATTCTCATTCTCGATGAGCCTACGAACGATTTGGACCTTAAAACCATTTCTTGGTTGAAGGACTTCTTGATCGACTTTAAAAATACCGTGATCGTCGTGAGCCACGACCGCCACTTCCTTGATACTGTCTGTACGCATATTGCGGACATCGACTTCAAGCGCATCAAGCAATACACCGGAAACTATAGCTTCTGGTATGAAAGCTCGCAACTCGCGTTGCATCAGCGCCAAGCGGCCAATAAGAAGGCGGAAGATAAGCGCAAAGAATTGCAGGAGTTCATCTTTCGTTTCGCTGCAAATGCTTCTAAGAGTAAACAGGCGACCTCGCGTAAGAAGATGTTGGACAAAATCAATATTGATGAAATTCAAGCCTCTTCACGCATGTACCCGGCCATTATTTTTGAACAGTCACGCGAAGCAGGTGACCAAATCCTCGAGGTAGAAGGAATGGCCGCACACGATGATGCAGGTGAAATCTTATTCCAAAACTTGAGCTTCAAGATGAACCGCGGCGATAAGGTTGCCCTATTAGCCGATGATCACCGGGCCCTTACTGCTTTTTACGAGATCATCTCAGGAAACAAGGCGCCAAGCGCAGGTAACTTTGCTTTCGGTCAGACCATCAATCACGCCTACCTACCGAATGAAAACGCGGAATTCTTCGAAACCGACGACAACTTAATCGATTGGTTGCGCGAATTCTCTCCGGAAAACAAGGACGAGGTGTTCGTACGCGGGTTCTTGGGCAAGATGCTCTTCTCCGGGGAGGAAGTATTTAAAAGTGCCCAAGTCCTCTCCGGGGGTGAGAAAGTACGCTGTATGCTGAGCCGCATGATGCTCCAGCAAGCCAACCTCTTGTTCTTGGACGAGCCAACCAACCACTTGGACCTTGAAAGTATCCAAGCGCTGAACAACGGAATGCGTGATTTCAAAGGCTCTATGATATTCAGTTCGCATGACCATACCATCAACCAAACGGTAGCAAACCGCATCGTGGAGATCTTCCCACACGGGAATTTGGACAAGTTGATGGAATATGACGAATTCATTGCTGATGCTAAAATCGCCGAACAAAGGCAACACATGGGCGGCAGCTAGTCCAGGTACCGAACACTTAAAAGCTTTCTTTTGAAGGTTTCTTTTTTCTTTTGTGAAGTTGAATCAGGGAATTGGTGTAGGTTTTTCATGCTTGATAGCGTGTGCGGGGCACCGTAATCAAAGGGAATACCTTAATGTATAAACCTGATTAGAAGCAGATTTTTAGAAATAAAAATGCCGAGACTTTTCAGCCCCGGCATTTATGATTAATGAGAAGGTTGGATTATTCTTCTACTCGATCTGGATTAAAAGTAAAATTTGTTGGATCCATATCCGCAGCTTTTTGGAACATTTCCAAAGCTGATTCTTTATCGCCATTGCGAGCATACCAATCGCCCATTGAATCAAAAGAATTGGCCAAATCTCCATTGTAATCTACGTTAAACTCAAAGTAATGTTTAGCTTCGTCCATTCTGTCTTGAGCCATTAAGATGTACCCCATGACGTTACAAAGACCTGCATTTCCAGGGTGTCTATCTAAAACTCTACGAATAACTGCTTCTTTTACTTCCATACTTGGCTGGTTGAAAGAATAGAAAGTTGCTATCATTGGAGCGTTGGGAGCAAGATTTAAAGCATTTTGCCAGTGGTATGTTCTCATTTGAGGTTCGTCAGCAGTCATCGCCATCATCCATTGAGTCTCGACTTCATTTTCTCCACCCATCTTTGATGTTACCGTTTCTACTAATTCTGTGAATTTAGCTTCGTCTCCAGACTGCCATGCCAAAAGCATGTGACCAAAATGAGCAGGCGCATAATCTGGATATTCTTCAGCTAAAGAATCACTATAAGCCGCAGAAGTAGTAAAACGTAATTTGGTGGAATTTGTAGCCATTCCTCTGAACAACTCATTGAATCTATCTTCATCAATACTCAACTCCATCCAGCGATAGGCCAATAAGTGCTCATTGATACCCATATTTCGAAGCCACTTAACACTCCCGTCGCTATCCTTTGTATACATCGCATGATACCTTGTATTAATATCGAACATTCCATACGTGGACGTTCCCTTACCAAATGCACTGACCACATTACCAACAGCTAACGCAGATACAAACTCAGAATGAGTGGTATCTTCATCGAACCAATCTGGTGTGATAGTTATTTCTTCTCTAGGCCATACATTTCCCGAAGCGCCATTGTAGAAGGCAAAGTCATCATGTAGTCCATTCTCAAATGTTGCTGCATACTCCTCTGTAGGTGCATTAGCCGCTTCCATTTCGCTTTGATAAGAACGAGCCTCATCGACCGACAAGGTGGTACAAGACACAGCAAACAATGCTGACCCTGCATAGATTATCAATTTTTTCATAACGGTTTATCTTGATTATTTTTTTGAAGTTAAGAAAAAATATTTATTAAGTAATTGATTTACAATAGATTGATATCGATTGAGCAATTTTGGATTTATGCCTCCGGCAAAGATCCCTCTTGCTCCAAATTCCGAACCAACAAGCCCTGCGCAGCTAGCGCTGCACTGCGGCTTTTCCATTTTCCCGCGCCCTGAAGCAAGCTTCGGTCGCTTGGAAATGAAAAAGCCCCGCAACTTTCGTTGCAGGGCTTTTTTGATTCTTTGTGACCGCGTAGGGATTCGAACCCCAAACCTTCTGATCCGTAGTCAGATGCTCTATCCAGTTGAGCTACGCGGCCAGCCTTTCCCAGACTGGGTGGCAAATATAGACCAAAAAGTTAATAGCAAAAGTACCTCAGGGGGTTTTTTAAAGGGATAATTAGCCCATTATTGAACCTCGACAGTAAGACCTACATCACTCATTAAAGTAGCTTTGTATTTGAGTTCTTCGATGTCGCCAGTCATTACTTGACACTTCCCTTTATAGTGAGTAATCCATGCGCATTGTTCCGCTTGTTCTTCAGTGTGTTCACACACCGCGCAGAGGACATCGATGACAAAATCGAAGGTATTTTCATGGTCGTTGAATAAGACCAAAGAACGTTCCGCTTGGAGAACCGTCTCATGTTGACTTTGATATTGCTCTTTCGTACTCATGTGTTCAAATTTATATGCTATGAATCATTTGATGCAAGCTTGAGTAAAAAATTATTCACCTTAATCCTCAATCCCGAATCTACGTTTGAGCAGCATAATTTTACCTTTTCCAGCAAGGTTATAAGAAAAGCCCGGTCGATCACCTTTGGCGGCGACACTGCGGTCCTTGGTGTCCTTAGCGAGAATGGCATCGTTGAAGGTATCGTCTGAAGAGCGGATGCTCATTAAATTGCCCTTGTAATTAATGAAGACGTAGTCGGTACCATTATCGAGATACAGGGTGAACTCTCCCCCTCTGCTGCGCTCTTTAATTTCAACCAAGCAATCCACCTTGGCGAATACGGGAACGTTGTAGATATTTTGGATAATGGCCTCACCGTTGCCTTGGAATGATTTGTATCTACCACTATAACGCATTTCAATCTGACTAAGAACAAGAGACTTTCTCATTTCCTTGGGGAACTTACCTTCGGCCTCATATTGAGCGATATCATCGAGGAAATTAGCTCCGTTTTTTGAGCCCATCAAAGAATAAATCCCTTCCTGGTAATTATAATCATCACTTCTATTTGTTCCGGAGAAATCGCCGAATAATTGGGCCAGAGTCTCCCATTGTTCCTTATCAAGCGGAGCGTCTATGCTCCAAATAGCATCTATAGTGACTTCATCTTTATTCAAATCGTGTCGTGCTGCACCGCCTATTCGATTTTCTACCAAGCCCGTATTTCTTAAAACTTGAAGGATCCCCGTACCATATAGTTCACAATCGTAATTATAGAAGACCAAATATGGATCTGGAGTGGTGAAATTCTTGAGCTTGGCTGTAGTGGTGATGACGTAACCTTCCTCTTCGTTATCGTAGAACAATACTCCATCAGCGCTGATAACTTCAATATCTCGGCGATCTGCATATTTGGATAGGAAGTTACTATGTCCGCCCAAGCTGTCCTGAGAGATGTAAATACCGTTGAAAGTGTTGTCCGCAAGGCTAGTTGGATCATTTTCCGGAAGCTGGATTACGATATCCGCAGGATCGATGGTGGTGGCGATATCATACCACATGCTCTTCAAATTCTTGCAGTCATTAAGGAGTTTGATCGAACCTAGGTAATACATTGGAATTTCGTCAGCGCGAAGGGAAATTTTACCGCGGTAGCCGAAATAAGGACTAAGGTGGAATTCATCAGATTCTACAATGGTAGCCTCACCAATAGTGGTACCTGAGGTATCGGGCTTGATGCTTTCAAATCCTATAGGCCAGGTACTCCCTTCTTCGTCCTCATAGTCGTACATACCACGGGCGGTATAGCGGTATTTGCCACGGATTCGTACTACGGATTCATAGAATTCGTGTAATTCAGTGAATCTATTCGCAACAATACGGGCATTTTCTAGTGGATCTATGTCCGCATTCATTCTAATTAGGACATAACCACTATCGGGCAGAACGCGAGAATCAGCCACCTCTATTTCTGGAACGTCGAAAGCTTCAAGAATGCTAGACACCAAAGAGAAGCGTGCGAAGCCCGCGGTAAAGTCTAAACTATCTTGTAGTGGATGTGTGCTGACCATATAGGCTTCTCCTTCCGTGTTGTGATTAATGTCCACAGTCGCTTTATCCATACTCCATTCGGCATGGTCCATGTATGCCATGTACTGGTTAGCGGGAAATTCAATGGTGCTATAGGGGTTGAGCTTATCGAAGAGGCCCAATTGTTTATCGAAGTTCACATCACAGGTGGCATCCAACATCTGGTAAGCCCATTGCTCGTCTTCTAGTTTAGTCTTTACACGGAAGTCTTGAACTGCGGAGGTGAAGGAACGATGAAAGAATTGGTATCCCTCATTATCACTATTGTGCTTCGCTGTACCGTAACGCAGCTCCCCAGTGCCAAATAATCCTTTTCCACCGTAGCGCAGCTTACCTTCGGCCACCATCTTTGGAGTGCCGTACATATCAAAAGGAATGCTTTGCGATTCTAGCTGGAGCTCATCATCATACGGCAACCAAAGGAAGGGATTGTCCTTACCTTTCACGAACGGATAGCCGCCCCCCATTGTTGTGTTTTCCGTGATCTCAAAGGCTGCTGCTCGACCAGAAGCTTGTCTGGGGAAGAACAAAATATCCTTGCTGACCAAATGGCTTTGAATATAATCTATGCTGCCTTCGGCATGAAGACCTTGGTTGGACAGCGCCAAGGTGCCCTCATAGGTGCCCGAGCTCTTATAGGCCGGTGTGGGCGGCATTTGGGTCTGGAAGCCTAGGGAATAATCCGGCATAACTTTCAGGGGCTGTGGGAAAATTGGAAAGATATCAGCACTGTGAAATGTGGCATCAAATAACAAGCCATCAGTAGTGGTATTATCTAAGGAATCGATAGTGAACGGTTCAACAGCCATATAGAAACTACTGCGCTCATAAATTCCATTGTAAATTCTCGGATGATCGTAATAGACGTACGAATTATTGATCGCCTCAAAAATGGGGAAATCAGGATAAAACTCTCTCGAACTTTTATTGTCCGCAGAATCAATGAATAGCCTTCCTTGTAAATCAGAAAGAACTGTCTGGACATCCACAAGAGCGGCATATTCGCCCAGTGGGGAGTTGAATTCTTTAACCTTAAACCGCATAGAGTCGATGCGCGGCATATCGATCATAAAATTGTCGTAATTGAAGGCATATTCTGTACCCCAAAAACTAAAAAGTCCTGCATTGATGCGGCCTTCAAAGTTGAAGTTCATCCCTTGATTGACACTAATAAGTCCGCCTTTCGGAAATAGATTTACCTGCTGAGAATCACTCACGGCAATCATACCAATGCCCGCAATGTCCATTTGGTAATTCAACAAACTAACCTGGGCATTATTGCCCTGTTCTACTCGAGAAACGAATTGGATCACATCATAATCTCTTTTGCCTTCCCAGTTGAGCAGGTATTCAAATAATCGATCGGTAAGGGTGATCGTCTGCTGGTCTTCGTCGAAGGTCACAAATCCTTGGATAGCCATTTCGTAGAGGAATTTTTCTCCTTGGTCCATGGGCATGCGCAGGGCGTAGATTAGATCCTTGAGTGGCAACTCATTGTAACCCCATGCATAGGCTGCATCGCGCAGATTTATCAGCGGGTGGGTTTGTTGCAAACCGGCGATTTCCTCCATTCGGGTAATGCGGAAGAATTGCTTACTCTCGAAGACTGCAGCTTGCATTGAACCGAGGTTCAAGTTCCGAAAATTCAGTACGGGTGTTCCTTGGTTCCAAACCAATTGGTCAACGTTGACCTCCATCGCATGATAGCTATCGGTCCACGAACTCAATCCCAATCCTGTTTTAAAGCGTAAGATGCGAAGCTGTCCTGAACGTGGATCATAGCGAACTTCGCAGTACGGGTGATAAATGCTATCCTCACCTAAATGCGCTACCACTTCGACTCGTTTGGAGGCGATTAGACTGTCCTGAAACCCGAAACGACCACCTTTTAGGGTAATGACCGTGTCTGTTTTGTAAGTAAAGACTAACTCTCCTAAAGTGCTATCTGGACTGTTCCCAAAGAATTGTGCACCTATAACACCCAATCCTCCTTTGAAGTGCACATCAGGAAAAATATCTTCGATGAGGTAATCGTTACGTTCGCTGGTAAATTTCGGGTATCGCTTGGTCGTTGTACCCGTCATACGGTCCTCAAAGGTTCCTTTGATGGGTTCCGGATAGAGGTCATAGGCATTTAGGGTAGCCTTGGCTTGATATCCACCTTTTTTAACATCGAGGTTCCATGTGTCCAATTCTGCAAAACGCTCGTCCTCCGGCACCAATACACGAGACCAAAAGACAGTGCCGCCCTCCCCTTTAATGAGATCTTGTTCCGGGTAATATTTGAAGTTCGCCCCGATGATTTGGGTGCTGTCCTCGCGATAACGTCCGTATAGGTCTTCTGCCTCAAAGCTGTAGACAGGAGCATCCTTTTCAAATGCAAAGACCCACACAGCGTAGGGTGCGCTCCACACAAAATCATTAGCGTCGCTGAAGATGTGCTTGCTGTAGTTCAGGTGCTGTTGGTGAACGTAGTCCCTAATCTTAGTAGATGGATTTTTCTTAGCATAGGCCAAAAGGTGCTGGGACATCTGCTCAGCAGTCCCATAAGCCTCGCCCTCATATATGCCGTAGATAAGACGAATAAGCTCTTCCCATACTTCGGGCTGAACAAGGCGCTTTCGAATGAATTGGTTGCTCAAATCTATCCATAGCTCTCCGAACTCGTCAGCCGCCAACATGGCGTTCGGCAAGAGGCTATACTGATACAGCGTCTTTTGCTCCTTATTGAGGTCGATGAGTTCGAGAAATTCCTCTTGGAAGAGTTCTAGCTCTGAGAATCGGACCACCTTCTGGGCGTGAAGCCCCAGGCTGAATAGAAGTACAACAAGCAGTCCAATTCTTCGCATTACTTTCTCATTTTAACACTGCGCCACTGATCACGCCCTTTGATGCCCTCATAGGACAACCCAGCGGCCTCGGCTCGTTCGCGTAGGGCGGACACATTTTCCTCGTAAAAACCGCTAAACAATATGGTGCCACCGTTAGCCAAAGCGGCCACATAGGCGTCCATGTCCGCGAGGAGCACATTCAGGTTTATGTTGGCAAAGATCAAATCATAAGTATCCTTTGTGGCTTCAACCCCACCCTGGTCACAGCTCATGGCAATAGCATTACGCTCTGCATTCTCTAAGGTGTTTTCTACGCACCAAGTGTCGATATCGATCCCGTGAATGTGGGAGGCGCCACGCATCCCAGCAAGGATACCCAGGATTCCTGTACCACAGCCCATATCGAGAACACGCAGGCCCTCGGTCGGCAACTCCAAGGTCCACTGAATCATCATGTGGGTGGTTTGGTGGTGGCCGGTACCAAAGGACATCTTCGGCTCGATCAAAATGAGATGCTCATAGCCCTTCTTTGAAGTGTGGAAAGGGGCATGGATGTACACGCGACCGTCCACATCAATAGGATCAAAGTTTTTCTCCCACTCCGCATTCCAGTTCACTTGCTCGATTTCTTTCAAGGCATAGGACACCTCTACGCTGTCCCATTGGAGGGACTCGGCGACGGAAACAGAAGAGAATATATCCTTTAAAATGTACGCCTGAAACCCATCCTCCGTATCGGTGAAGGTATCAAAGCCCAATTCCCCAAGCTGTGCAATAAACACATCGCGGAAGGGTTCCAAGGGAACAACCGTTGCGCTCAATTCAATGTACACTGGGGGTTCCGACATTAGGCTTCGGTTCTAGCTTTAACGATTGCTGTGAAATCCGCTGCGCTCAATGATGCGCCGCCGATCAAACCACCGTCGATATCTGGTTGAGAAAATAATTCTGCTGCATTACCTGGCTTACATGAGCCGCCGTACAATACCGAAATATCTTGGGCCGCTTCACCGCCGAAACGTTCTACCAACCAGGCACGAATACCGGCGTGCACTTCTTGTGCTTGCTCTGGAGAAGCAGTTTCACCTGTTCCAATAGCCCAAACCGGCTCATAGGCCAAGATTATGTTGTCCATATCTTCTTCGGAAAAACCTTCTAGACCTTCAGCACATTGGCTGAGGATCACTTCCATATAGTTTCCACTCTTGCGCTCTTCCGAGGTTTCACCGATACAGTAGATTGCCGCCAATTCATTGTTCAATGCCTGATCTATTTTCACCTTACAGCTCTCGTTGGTCTCCCCAAAGTATTGGCGTCGCTCGCTATGGCCAATGATCACGGCATCCAAATCTAAAGAGGCCAGCATAGGAGCGCTAATTTCACCGGTGTAGGCACCATTATCTTTATTGTGGCAGTTTTGTGCTGCAACAGCGATGAATGGGTTATCGACCAAATCATTCACTACATCACTCAAGAATACCGATGGCGGAGTGATGATTACACCTGTTTCACCAACGACTTCTTCATTCAGCGACGCCTTTAATTCTGCGACCAAATCCATCGCCTCATTATACGTCGTGTTCATTTTCCAGTTGCCTGCTACAATCTTTCTTCTCATGATTATTGATGTTGTTGTGTATTCTTAAAACAGTTCCGCTCGTATTCTTGGGTCGAGCACTGCGTACAGCACATCCACTAACGTCGTCAAGAAAACGAAGATGGCGGCGATCACCATGACGCACCCCATTGTTATTGGCAAATCTCGAGTATTTAACGCTTCTACTAGCAATTTTCCCATGCCATTCCAACCAAAAATAATTTCCACAAATACAGCCCCAGCCAAGAGCGATGCAAACCAACCGCTGATGGTCGTAATGATGGGATTCGAGGCAACCGGTAGGATGTGTCGACAAAAGACTCGGCCTTCCTTCAGGCCTTTGGCTCGAGCGGTGCGCACAAAGTCTTGCTGGGCGACCTGAAGGACGCTGTTACGGGTGAGTTGTAGCACAACGCCGATGGGGCGAATACCCAGGGTCAGTGCAGGTAAAATTAGGTTCTTAAGTTGTAGGTGGCGTTCACCAGTATAATCGTCTACGGCATACAAGGACCCCGTAAGGTTTAATCCCGTCCAAGGCCCGAGGAGATAGGCGAAAATCCAAGCGAAAAGCACCGCAGTAAAAAAGGACGGTAAACTCATGCCGAGAGCGCTGAATGCAGTTAATGTTTGGTCCAGTTTTGATCCTTCCCTATAAGCCACAATGGTCCCAAGTGCCCCTCCTACGACCACGGAAAAGCCGATGGCTACTAGTGCAAGTAATGCAGTGTTTGGGAAGGTCTGCCCTATTAATACACTGACTTTTTGTCCTTGACGTTGAAAGCTCTCACCGAAATCCGGAGCTTTGAAGAGTGCGCCTTGCTCGTTGAAGTTAACAGGTGAGATACGGCCCAAATACTGCACATATTGCACACTCAACGGTTGGTCTAACCCGTATTTCGCGCGCAAGGCTACCAAGGCTTCAGGATCGTCCCTTTTACCTAACATCATTTGCGCTGGATCACCAGGAACGAGCGTAAACAACAAAAACACCAAGGTCGCTACGCCCCAAAGGGTAAGCACGGCGAGAGCGATTTTTTGAAGGGCGAATCTGATCAATTCGGAGTATCGTTATAATGGTATTTAGCACTGACCGTACCGCCCTGGAGTACGACCCATCCTGGGTTGGAACGAACCATCGTTTTCAAGGTCGTCTCATCTGTGAAGGCAAATGGAGTCTCCAACTGTAGACCAAAAACTTGCAACTCCTCCGGCATAGAAGCGCTGAGCACCAGGTGTGGGGTGTTGTTTCGAGATAATTGGGCCAATTTCGGCAGCACTTTCCCCCAACCTTTCTCATGGGTTTTTTTAACGTTATAGGCCACGAGCAACCACACCTCATCCAGCGCTAGAATACTATCGGTAATATCCCCGTAATCCGACATCAAGCTAAAATCATGTACCGGCGGCTCGTATCCCTCGCTAACTTTCACAGTTTTACTCATCTCTGTAAGTATGTTCCACTCTGTTTTATCCCACCATTTCTCGTCGACGTACTGCTTTGAGGTAATCTCCGTGCGCGTGCCGTCCTCCTTTTCCATGGTATAAACAACTTCATATTGAGGAGGCTCTAGGCCCAATTCTTCTGCGGGCTTCATCCCTTCAATGATGCTCTCTCCCACCGCATAAGGACGGAAATCCTTTACCGGCAGATGATTCATCACGTGGTAGGTAAATACAATACAACCTAATAAAATGGCCGGCGCCAAGAATCGCACCACCGCTTTTGTAATGAAATTAATCTGGCTTTTCTCGCCCCACCACAATAGCGCGATGAGCACACTCAAGACCACATCCTTATAGAAACTCTCCCATGGCGTCAGTGGAATGGCATCGCCAAAGCAACCACAATCTGTCACTTGATTAAAATAGGCACTCCAAAAAGTCAAGAAAGTGAAGAAACCGATCATTCCGGTGAGCAGCATCATGGTCCAACGACGCTTAATCCCCATCAATAAATCTGCCCCCAGCAGCACCTCTACTATGACCAAAACAATGGCCAATGGAAGCGCTAAAGGCTCTAAAAACGGGATGTTCAAGACTGGTTCACTGAAATACTCTTCGAGTTTAAAGGAGAACCCCACCGGATCGTTCATCTTCACCAAGCCTGAGAAAATGAATAGCCCGCCTACGAGAAACTGAGTAATGGGAATGAGAATGCGTTTGATCATGGTTCTATTTTTTTCCTTGTTCCATAAACATGATCAGCGCAAATACGCTGTAGTTCACCATATCGAGGTAGTTAGCCTCTAGGCCTTCACTGACCAAGGTCTTGCCTTGGTTATCTTCAATTTGTTTCACACGCAATAGCTTTTGAATAATTAGATCCGTGAAGCTTGATACACGCATGTCGCGCCAAGCCTCTCCGTAATCATGGTTCTTGCGCAACATCAGCTCTTTCGCCTCGTTCGCCTTGGCCAAATAAGCTGCGCTGGCCTCTTCCCAGCTCATATCCGGCTGCTCTGCCACTCCGCGTTCGATTTGAATCAACGCCATGATACTGTAATTCAAAATCCCAATGAACTCGCCCTCTAGCGGGTCGTCCACCTTTTGGGTTCCCTTCTCTTCTATGCTGCGCAGGCGCTGGGCTTTGATAAAAATTTGATCCGTCAACGACGGCAGGCGCAAGATGCGCCATGCGGTTCCGTAATCTTTTCCTTTTTTCTCAAATAAGCCGTGGCATTTATCTAGTACGGCATCGAATTGGTCAGCTGTATTCATTACTTAACTTTGCGTTACCAACGAAGATACGAGAACAATGACGGAGTTCATGCTCAATGTGCAAGGGACAATTCACACGATATCCACACCCTGGGTGATGGGAATCATCAACTGTACCCCAGATTCATTTTATGCTGGAAGCCGCGCTGGTACTGCTGAATCTGCCGCCACTCAAGCAGGTAAGATGTTGGAGGAGGGCGCCCGCATTTTGGATCTAGGTGCCTATAGTTCTCGTCCGGGCGCCGACCATGTCACAGAAGATGAAGAGTGGGCGCGTTTGGAAGCCGTTCTTCCGTCGGTGCAAGCCGTGATGGCAAAGTTTCCCGGAACCTTCATTTCGATCGACACCTTCCGCAGTAGAGTAGCACAGAAAGCATTAGACGCTGGAGCGCACATGATCAATGATATCAGCGCAGGAAAGCTAGATCCTAAAATGCACGAGGTTGTGGCCGCACACCGCTGTCCCTACATCATGATGCACATGCAAGGCACGCCACAGGATATGCAGCAGAACCCGACCTACCATCACGTGACCCAGGATATTGTGAAGTTCTTCTCACAAGAGCTGCCAAAGTTGCATGCGATGGGCATTCACGACACCATTGTGGACGTAGGTTTTGGATTTGGGAAGACCTTGGAGCACAACTACCAGTTGCTACGGGAGTTGCATGCATTTCAATTGTTAGGTCGACCAATTCTCACCGGCATATCCCGCAAAAGCATGATTTACAAGGCCTTAAACAGCGATGCCGAGCAAAGCCTCAACGGCACTACCGCGCTGCATATGGCCGCATTGATGAGAGGATCTCAAATCCTGCGCGTACACGATGTGAAAGAAGCCATAGAAAGCATTACCTTGTTTACCCACCTTTACCCGGAAGGAATACCACACTTATTACCACCATGGGAGCGTTAAATTTTGGGGTCCTTGATGCCCTCGATATCATCATCGCAGCCTTCTTGCTGTACCAAGTCTACCGTCTATTAAAAGGCACGGCGGCCATTCGAATCCTCATCGGTATGGTAGCCATATACTTACTTTACAGCCTAGTGCAAGTCTTAGAGATGAACCTCCTGAGCGAAATTCTCGGCTCCTTCATGGGAGCCGGATTGATCATTTTGGTCATTGTCTTTCAGCAAGAAATCAGAAAATTCCTTCTGGTTGTAGGATCCGCCACCTTCACACGCCGCCAAGGCTGGAAAGGGCTGTTCAAGGTAGGTAAAGCCGATCAAACCCACTTCCTAAGCATTGAAGCTATTGCCGCCGCCACGGTACAATTGGCCGAACATAAAACCGGTGCCCTCCTGGTCATTGAACGTAAAGACCCCTTGGGAGCCTTCGCTGGAACAGGCCATGATCTGAATGCGACCTTGAGCCGCATCCTGCTCGAAAGCATTTTCTTCAAAAACGCACCATTGCACGATGGCGCGACCATTATATCCGGGAACACAGTGGTCTCTGCAGGATCAATTCTCCCCTTGAGCGAGAGCAGCGATCTGCCTTCACAGTTCGGATTGCGTCACCGTGCAGCTGCAGGGATATCAGAACGTACCGACGCCATAGCTCTTTCCATTAGTGAAGAAACAGGGAATATCCACCTCTTCTACGACGGCACCTTCGAACGCGTGCCAGTGAAGGCGGTTGCGGAAAGATTGACCGTCTTACGTACCCAATAAAAGCGAATATTTGAGGACAAATTGGTCCCAGTATTCAAAAGCCACATTCCACCACACCAAGCACCCCTTGGGCATCCACGGCCCAAGGAACACTGCACCCAGCCCCGTCCAAATAAACAGCGTGTACACCGGCACTACCAGTAAGTTTCCGAGTAGAAAATAGGGAGAGGCACCGCCAAAATGGTGGCTGACCAAGGGCAACGTGCCGATCCACGCCTCCAAGGAAATCTGAACGGTCAAGAGCCACACTGGCAACTTTGGATGTCTTACCAACTGATAGTGGTGCATGAACTCCGCCCATGGGCTCTGTCGGAGTACGAACAATATGGCCAGCACCGCGGTATAACTAAGCTGAAATCACAATTCCTCGACCATCTCAGGCGCCACCAAAAAACACACCACTCCCACGGTCATCAGCAAAATGAATACGGGATAGAGTGGCATGTATAAAAACTGGCCACTACATCACAGAAAAGAAAGTTTTGTGGAGAACTATGGGTTATTCACCAAATCGTATTTGAGATCCTTGAAGTAGAAATCCAAAATTTCTTGCCAAGTAAATCCTGAAGTGGCCATGTGCATCGCACCCTGTTGCGCCATACCAACGCCGTGTCCAAAGCCCTTTCCGGTGACCACTACCCCCGCCTCTGTGGCTTCACATTGGACGAAAGTACTGCGCCATTTGAACGCACGCCGAGCAGTTTCCAGCTTGTGTATTTCTTCGCCAAAAGTCCAATGCGACAGTCGATCGCTGGGGAGGTTATGAAAGAATTGGCCCCACTCCTCTTTGCTCAGATCCACTGAAATACGCGTCCAATAGCCGTTCCACTCTTCCCAGGTATGGCTTTGGGTCCAATTAAGTTTTGAGCCCTTCAACGAAAATGGATCTACCACCTTTCGGCAGTACGGAAGGGCCTGTGACCACACATCCTGCGGCAACATCGTTTGGCCGCCTGAATTGCTGTGGTAAAATCCGATAATGGATTTGCCGTTGTACAAGGCCACCGTATCCTGAACGCTCAATACCGCCTGCATCACTTGCTCGGCATGCCCGCCGTGGGCCACGCCTTTGAACGCCTGAGAACTTTGGTCGTCCTTTACATGGAACCCGTCCTTGATGTGCTTTTTCTCATTGCTCATTAGCCAAGTACGGGCCAGTACGGCCTGCGCCTGCAAATAGCTCCCACGCCCCGCCAGACCACCTTCGGCTTCCACAACACCTGCCAAATAGTCCTCCATAGAGCAACGGGCGATGGCATCAATGTAGATGAGGTTATTTCGAAGGGTCAACTTGCCGATATACGGACGCTCTTCTGTCCATTTGCGGCCCCGCAAGACGCGCAATACAATAGTATCGTTAGAATAAAATGTAATGGAATCAAACTCCATACGGTTGATCATCAACTCCGCACGAAAGGTGTAGAGCGGATGTACATCGTCCGGACCATATTCTCGGACGTACGTAGAATCTTTATTATACCCTTTCAACAAGTACGAACCCTGCTTCACCTTGACCTGGGCACGCGAGTAGAAGTCTTCAGCAAACAAGAACACCCTCGGGCCACTCATTCTTGTTTCCTCTAGAAACTCCTGCGCCTGTACCCCTAATTGGGCGAAAAGAAATAGGACTAATAGTTTTCTCATCGCTGCGAAGATACAAGGTCAATGAGTTCTTCCGCGGTTTTATCCCCTGGGTTATAATCATCCAAAGCCGCCACCAGCTCATCATAATAAGACAATGAGTCCATTTCTCTCACCGAGCTAACAAACAAACTAGAAAGCCGTTTGGGCGTGACCTCCTCTTGCAATAGCTCGGTAATGGCCGGGCGGTCGAGGATGAGGTTTGGCAAGGAGAAATACTTGACATTCACGAAGAGTTTTGCGATGCGCAATGACATAGCATTGGCCTTATACACCACCACTTGCGGCACTTTTAGCAAGGCCACCTCCAAGGATGCCGTTCCGCTGCAGGTCGCGGCAAACATCGCCTCGTGCAAGCCCTCTTCAATGGGACCGGTGAACACCTCCACATTTTCAGGCACTTCCAAAGCGGGCCAGAATTTCTGCGCTAGGGCCGGTCGAATGACCTTGAATTTGATCGCTGGGTGTAAGCGTGCAAAATCATAGAAGACCGGCAAATGACGCTGGATTTCTTGCTTTCTTGAACCTGGTAGGAGCGCCACGCAATCGGTCCCAGCAGCTACTTTATCCTTGTATTTAAAAGCCAATGGATTACCCACATAGGTGATGTCCAGCCCTCTCTCCTTGTACCAAGCTTGCTCAAAGGGGAGAATGCTATATATAGCATCACAGTACTGACGAAGTTTTTCAATGCGGCCCTCTTTCCACGCCCAAATCTTGGGCGGTATGAAGTAAACCACACGTATGCCCTGGGACTTAGCCCAAGCCGCCATCCTCAAGTTGAATCCTGGATAATCTACGAGTACGAGTACGTCCGGCTGAAAGGCCAGCACATCGCGTTTACACTGGGAAAATCGCTTGGCAATGGTGCTTGCGCGCAGGACCACTTCGACAAAGCCCATGAATGGCTCGGAGCAGATGTCTCGATCTAAGGCAACGCCAGCTGCTTGTAGCTGAGGGCCTCCCCATCCGCGCTGCTCAGTGGATACTTGACGAGCTTGTAGGGCTTTAGCAATGGCTGCCGCCTGTACATCCCCGGAGGGCTCGCCTGCGATCCAATAGATTTTCATTAGACAATGAATTGGAAATATACTACCGCAACAAAGCTTGGAATGCAAGAGAATAAAATTCCCCTTGCTACATAATCACGCCCCCAATTTACCGCTGCAAAGAATAAGGCGGCATTTATGATTACTCCAAAGGAAATGGCGCGCATGACAATAAGTCGCCACGCCGGGTTAGCCGCATCACCAATATCTTGGAGAACTGGGAATGTCTCCAGAGCTACAGCAATGGAAAACACGGGCGCACCCAATCCTACTATGAACCCCATGAATTGGTCAATCTTTTTCTTATTTATTCTCAAAATTCCACTGGTTTAGGGTCGTAATAGTTGCGTGAGCCGTCAAATCTACACTAACCGGTACCACGCTTACATAGCCGTCTCTCAATGCCGCAATATCCGTATCGCTGCCTTGATCATATAGTTCATATTTACCGGTCAGCCAGTAATATGGGCGTCCATAGGGATCTATTCTAGAGTCGAACTCCTCTACCCAATTTCCTATGGCCTGGCGACAAACCTTTAACCCTTTATATGGGACCAAATTATTAGCAGGAATGTTTACATTCAAACACACCCCGCTGGGCAATCCATTTTCCAAAACATTGGCAATGACGGAGCGAACATAGGGTTTGGCAGCCTCCATGGACGCCGTCCAAGGAAATTCATCTAAACTAAATCCAATACTATCAATATGTTCCAAGGCACCTTCAACCGCCGCACTCATGGTCCCGGAATAGATGACATTCACCGAAGCGTTGGATCCGTGATTGATGCCGCTTAAAATCAAATCTGGTCGGCGCGGCAGCACTACATTGATGGCCAACTTTACACAATCTGCGGGCGTACCGCTGACCTTGTACTCCTTCTGAGGCCCTTCACTGGGCACCTCATTGCATCTGAGGCTCTGATCTAGGGTAATGGCATGGCCCTTTCCACTTTGTGGCCCATCAGGCGCCACCACGAAAACTTCGCCAAATTCATTGGCAATCTCCACCAATGTTCTAATACCTGGCGCTACGAGGCTATCATCATTTGTCACTAAAATAAGAGGGCGTTTTGTCATGAGTTCTCGGGCTATATGCCAAAGTTACATTATGCTGCGCAGAGGCATAAATTTTGTTTATTTGAATCCGAACAACTTTATAACACCAAAATGTTTGTACTTATTATTCTTTTTGTGGTTTTAGGCTTTGTCGTGCAACAACGCTTGAAATCGAAATTCAAGAAATATTCGAAAGAAGCCTTGAGTAATGGATTGAGCGGAGCAGAGATTGCCCACAAAATGCTGGACGATCACAACATCACCGATGTACGCATTCAAAGCGTGCCAGGTAAGTTGACCGATCACTACAACCCTTTAGATAAAACTGTCAACCTGAGCCCTGAAGTATATAGTGGACGCAGTGTGAGCGCTGCAGCTGTGGCCGCCCATGAAGTAGGCCATGCTGTACAGCACGCAGTGGGTTACCAATGGTTGGACATGAGATCTAAACTCGTTCCCCTGGCCAGTGCTAGCGGGCGCATCATGAACATCGTGATGTGGAGTATGTTCTTGGGATTTGTAGGGCTCAACCTATTCAGCTTTAATACCATCATTTGGGTATTGATCGTTTCGCAAACCGCCATTACAGCCTTCACTCTAGTGACATTACCTGTAGAATACGACGCTTCTAACCGCGCATTGACTTGGTTGACCTCGACAGGAACCATCAATACCATGGAACATGAAAAGGCAGCGGATGCCTTGAACTGGGCAGCACGCACTTATTTAGTGGCGGCTTTAGCTTCGATGGCGCAGCTCGCGTATTACATTTCACTGCTCAATAGCAGAGATTAAAAACGACTTTGATGCATAAAAAAACCCGCGCTTTTGGCGCGGTATTTTTTTAGTTTTTACCTAGTGAATTATTTCTTCACTGTGTAACCTAAGGACTGTAGATAGGCAATCTTCTCATCAACAACGGCTTGTTGGCGACGCACAGATTCTTTTTCAATCGAGCGAGACAAACCTGCCAATTCATCATCAGAAAATTTTCCCAAGAACTGAGAAGCAAATAAAGACTTCAAAGTTTTGTTATTGTTTTGGTTTTCGCGGATGTAGTTAACTACTGCCTTTGGTTTCATAAACAACTCGTGTTTTAGTTAAGTAGTGAACAACTAAAATACACGAAATTTTTAAAAAATTTTATGCATCTCAATCGTGACAACGAAACTTTATTTCAACGCTGTTAAATCTTCTACCCCAACGTGTCTTACTGCGATTAGGGGTTCTGCATAGATGGTGCCAATAATGCGACCCCAATCTTGTGCACGCGCCACTACACTGTCTAAAAATTCCTTGCTCGCTATAACTGTTTCTGGCTCATTACTATTGGGATCATAAAACTGGCTTGTATGTGCTTTGATACTGGCTAATTTTTGCTCAAATCCAGCGGTTATATCTACGATTAGATCGGGATTTAGGTTATAAAACTGTAAGTATTTATACATATTTTTTGGACGCCAAGGAGCTAATTTCTTTCCATTTTCATCCACTTCAATTTTATGCAAACCACTAATAAAACAAGCTTCTTCAACCAAACGAGAAGCCCTGCCATGATCCGGATGACGATCTGTTGGGGCATTCATCAGTACAATATCGGGCCGATATTTTCGTACCATTTTGGCTACGAACAATTGTGATTCAAAATCAAAACTAATCTGGCCGTCAGACATACATAAGTTTTCTCTAACAGCGCACCCTAGGATTCGAGCTGCCTCTTTAGCCTCTGAGTCACGCAATTCAGGAGTACCACGAGAACCCATTTCACCACGCGTCAAATCAACGATACCTACTTTCTTGCCAGCAGCGGCATGTGTAGCTAGAATACCTCCAGCGCCTAACTCGACATCGTCGGGGTGGGCACCAAAAGCAAGAATATCTAGTTTCATAGTCTTTACTTTCCTGAAGCAAAGG
>Ga0163109_10000320_pt1 | contig 38788 bp, 38 predicted proteins | sample CRUFie1St13metaG_FD_108704 | JGI IMG/M metagenome (GOLD analysis project Ga0163109, IMG submission 108704) | Marine microbial communities from the Costa Rica Dome - CRUD Field 142mm St13 metaG | ecosystem: Environmental > Aquatic > Marine > Oceanic > Photic zone | place: Costa Rica: the Eastern...
ATATTTTTTTTTTTTTAATTTCCTTAAGATTGCTGAACCTACTAGACCTTTGTGGCCAGCTAAAAAAATGCTCATTTATAATTAAACCTATTCAGCTCTAAATTTACCATCTCAGAAATTAGATCATCAAGTCCAGTTTTTGGTTTCCAATTTAGAATTTTTCTAGCTTTTTTTGAATCGCCGAGGAGGCTATTTACTTCTAAGGGTCTATAATAATTTTTATCACAAGCAACTATAGTTTTTCCATTCTGATCAACAGCTTTTTCAGATATTCCCTTGCCTTTCCAAATTATTTTCATGTTTAATTTCTTTGAAACTTTGTTTACAAAATTTTTGACTGTAGATTGTTTGCCTGTTGCTATCACTAAATCAATAGGTTTTTTTTGCTGTAACATAAGCCACATTGCCTCTACATAATCTTTGGCATGCCCCCAATCTCTTTTAGAGTATAGATTACCAAGATATAATGTTTTTTGTTTATTTTTTTTAATTCTACATAAACCTTGGACAATTTTTTGTGTAACAAAAGTTTCTCCTCTTCTTGGGCTTTCATGATTAAATAAAATACCATTGCAAGCAAAAATATTATAGGCTTCTTTATAATTAATAGTAATCCAGTGCGCATAAAGCTTTGCAACACCATATGGACTTGCGGGATGAAAGTTTGTTTTTTCATTTTGAGGAGTTTTTTCGTTTCTGCCATACAACTCAGATGTACCTGCTTGATAATACTTTGTTTTTTTTTCTAGTTTATTGAATCTAATTGCCTCAAGTATTCTAAGTGCTCCTAAAGCATCTGCATTTGCTGTATATTCAGGTGACTCAAAAGATACCTGCACATGAGATTGGGCTGCTAGGTTATAAATTTCATCAGGCTTTATTTCTTTGATCAATCTTGTCACTAGTAAAGAGTCTGTAATATCTCCATAATGTAGAATAAAAGTTCTTTTTTTAATTTGTGGATCCTGATAGATATGATCTATTCTTCCAGTATTAATTGATGAAGATCTTCTTTTAACACCATGAACAACATATTTTTTTTTTAATAGAAATTCAGCTAAATATGATCCATCTTGGCCGGTAATTCCAAAAATTAATGCAACTTTTCTCATTTTTAAATATTTATTTTTTTAGTCTTAAAAAATATTTAACAATTTCAGAAAGGATAAGCAATCCATCTTTTAGAGCATTAACTTTCTTTTTTCCACCTATTCTCTCTCTCTCAAAGCTAGGTAGGCACATATAATTCATTTTTCTAAATTTAGCCTTAATTGGAATTTCAACACAAATTCTAAAATCAAAATTATTCAAATTTAATTTTCTAAAAGAGGAAGTTTTACCAAGAATATAAGTAAACAAAATGTCTGTTATTTTTAAATTAAATAAAATATTTCCTGCTAAAGTAAATACAAAATTACCAATTGATGTCACTACATCATCATCTTCGCTTCCTCCACCTGGTCTTTGATATCTTGAACCAAAAACAAAATCTAATTTGCTACAGCACTTTTTCATATCTTCAAGATATTTTGGATCCATAGAACCATCTGCATTTATTATACAACAATACTCTGTTTTAACAAAATTTATACCCTCGATTAAAGCACTACCGTATCCATTTTTAGTTTGTTCATGAATTTCTATATTTTTTATATTTTGAATAGAATTTTTCGTTTCTAAGTCTTCTTTCTGAAGCACTATTAATTTTTTACATTCGTATTTCTCTATTTCTTTTAAGAAAATTGGAAGAGACTCGGCTTCTTTTAATGCTGGAATTATTAAGGTTAAATTGTTCATTATCTTATTTAATATATTTATGATGTATAATAGTATTTTATTATTAACTTATTAAATAATGCCACTTGTTAGTATCATATTACCTTACTATAGAAAAATAAATTATGTTAAAAAGACTATAAATTCTATTTTAGGTCAATCATTCAAAGACTTTGAAATAATATTGATCTATGATGATGAAGATTTACATGATTTATCTGTAATAGAGAATGATTTTAAGAATAATCCAAAAATAAAAATAATTAAAAATTCAAAAAACCTAGGTGCAGGTGTTTCAAGAAATATTGGTATAAGACATGCTATTGGTGAAATAATTGCTTTTGTAGACTCTGACGATTTTTGGCTACCAGACAAGCTAGAAAGGCAAACTAAATTTATGCAAGAAAATAGTCTTGATTTTACATTTTGTAATTATGATAAAGTGATTTCAAGCAAAAAAACTATCAAAGTAAAAAGTTCTAAGTCTATTTTAAATTACAATGATTTATTAGTTTCAAATGAAGTCGGATTATCAACTGTTCAACTAAATAAAAAAATTATTATGGATGACTTGTTTCCGCCTCTTAAAACAAAAGAGGACTTTGTTGCATGGCTTAAAATCACAAAAAAAAACATAAATGCTTATAATTTCCCACAAACCTTGGTTGTATGGAACAAAACAAAAAACTCATTATCCTCAAACCTTTTTCAAAAATTATATGATGGCTTTGTAGTTTTTATGAAATATGAAAAATTTAATTTTATAAAATCTTTATATTACCTATTATTGCTGAGTATTAATTCTATTAAAAGAAAAATTTAATTTAAGAGCTTATAATAAAATTTGTAGTTTATAATTTTTTTACACTTAATTTTACCTAAAGAATTATTTTCTTCACACTTGCTTGGATCTTTGAAAAGTTTTCTCTTTACATTTTGCATATTATAAAAATTTCTATCAATCAAATAATTTGAATCTTTAAGAAAATTATAATTATAAATATTATACTCGTTAATAAGTCTATCTATATTTCGAAAAGAAAATACAATAAAAATAATCAACAATATTAACTTAATTTGTAAAAGTTTTTTATTAAAACTAAATTTTTGATTTGATAATAAAATTGCAAATGGAAATGTCATAATTAAAAATACTAAAACAAATCCACCATATCTAAGAGCTGGGTGGTTCCAAAACCACTCAATTAATAATAATATTAATATGAAATAAACGGTAGAATATTTTTTAAAATTTTTAAAACTAATAATCTTTGGAAAAAAAAATAAACATACAATAAAAATTGAAAATATTACTCCTAAAAAAAAATCAAAAAACTTATTAAAAAAATACTTATCAATCCAGTTAGAGACCCAATTAAAATTCCTAAGATATTCGTCAAAATCATTAACTCTATAATTTGGTGTTGCGCCAGCCTTTGACCATATTTCGTACCATTGCATAGCTCCAACTACTTGGTCTTTTCCATACCCCCAAAAAAAACTTTCAAAACATGTAAAAGAGACAGGATATAATAGACACCCTGAGGCTGCTAAATTACTTATAATCATTAAAAACATTGTTGCTAAACAAAGATATGTAGCGGGAAACAGTGAAAAAATTTTAAAACCTTCTGTTATTTTAAAAAACTTAAAATAAATTACTAAAAATAAAACTGAATATAATATGTAAAAAGATTTAATTGATATTATCAAGGTAAAAATAATTATCAACAATTCAAAAATTTTTTTTTCTATTTTATTATTTTCAATTAAATTTATTATAAAAATAAAAGCTAGAAAAAATAATATTTGAGCAGACCTATCTGTGCCGTGCTCTGCCAATCTATAAAAAAATATATTAATGAATATTAATAAAAATAATGATAAAAAAAATGATGTATTTAATTTAAGCATTTTTTTATTATAAAAAATATTTTCAAGTAAAATCGTATTGATAAATATTGCTAAACTAGCTTGACCTAGTTGATAAAAATATTCACCACTAAAAAAAGTTTTAAATAATGAGTGAAAATAAAATAATGATGAAGTATGATTAAATGCTATATCAAAATGACTAATTCCAAACTCAATTTTATTTTGTGTCAAATTAGCTATAAAGCTTAAATGATAATAAGAAAAATCGTCATGATTCTTAGTAAAAAAAATAGCGATAAAATATATTAAAAACGAGAATAAGAAGTATTTTAGATGTATTTGTGATCTATATTTTTTGATAAAAATTATAAAAAATAATATACCAAAAAAAATAAATATTAAGTTATGAAGATTATTATGAGGAAATACTAAATTTGTAATATAAGATATTAAAATAGAAAAAAATATTCCAAATATTCCAATAAAACCAATCGATATTTTATTTGAAACAATAGAATTATATTTTGTAAATTTTATAGAAAATAAAAATCCATAACCAATTATTGATATTGTTAATATAGAATATATTAAAATAAAATTAATTATATTCATTTTAATAATTTAACTTTCCTACAACAATTTTTTTCAAAAAAAAGTAAGTTATAAAATAAAATAAAATATTAATTATCAAAATAGCTATGAGTGTTTCTGAGTTATAAATAAATTTTGTAGAAATTACAAAAATAACCAAATTATATAAGTTAATAATAATAGAAGTGGATAAATGTGAAAATTTATGATTATTAATTTTAAATTTATAATTCAAAAAATCATTTAACATTTGGTGAAGATGTCGTGTATCAGGCTTGTATACTTTTTTTTGACTCAATTTTCTTCTGATCATTGAAAATAACAACTCGAAACAAGGATACCACAGTAAAATTATAATAAAATAAGGGGAAATCGATAAATTATCTGATGAAAAGTTTATTAAAATATAGCCTGTTAATATAGACATTAAGTATGCACCAGAGTCCCCCATGTAAATGATACCGAGGGAATTAAGGCAAAATAATATCGTTAAAATTAGAACTAAATTTTTGATAAAATCTAAGTCGTCGATTAAAAATGTACCTAAAGGAATTAATAATATTAGGTATATAATTATAAAATATTTTATTAATAAAGTATTAAGTCCATCGATAAAATTTCCACCGTTAATAAAAACCATTAAGCAAAATGTCACAAAAGCACTATTAAAATATGTATTTGATAATAAATTATCCACAAACTCTATTTTTGTTGTTTTGATTTCTAAATTCAAAACTTGTGAAAAAAAAATAATTAAAATAAATTGTAAAAAAAATCTTAAACTTACACTATTAAGTTTTTTTAGATCAGACAAAAAGCCTATTAAAAAAATGGAAAATAAATAGAGAAATATCAAGTACTCACCTTTTAAGTAAAAAAAATGATAAAATAAAAATAGAATAAGCAGGAGACCTCCAACTGAAAAACTTTTGGAATTTGATGAGTGTCTTTTATGTTTTTCTAGCTTAAAATCAACAAAAAGATTTTTTTTTCTACAAATTAAAATTAAGGAAATAGCCAATAAAATAAAAAGTATTATGAAATTTATGTACATAAGATTTACTTAATTTTGTTGTAAAAAATTATTTAATTTTTGGTAATGATCAAACATAGTATAATTTTTTGATTTTTTTTTTGAGAGCAAAATTTTACTCATTATAATTTTTTTTTCATCTTTTAAAAAAGTAATTATGCTTTCCTCTAAGTCATTAATATTATTATTTGAAAATAAATAACCCCCTTTACCATATGACAGAAATTCTTCTGGTCCGTTTGGGCAATTACTTGATATAACTGGTTTTTTACAAAATGAAGACTCGATCATCACTGCGCCAGGATCTTCCCATAATGAAGTTGAAATTACTCCAAGAGAATTTTTTATAAATGGATAAACATTTTTTACCTGACCTAAAAAATAGACTTTATCTTGAAGGTTATTTGATTGGACAAATCTCTTTAATTTAGTCCTTTCTTCTCCCTCCCCAATAATTATTAAATCTAAATTACTATACTTTTTCAGTATTCTTGAAAAAGCTTTTATTAAAAGGATTTGATTTTTTTGCTTTGTCAATCGACCAATGTTTAAAAAATATTTTTTATCTTTAAACTTTTGGGGCAAACTATCTTTTAGGTTTTTTGATATTTGATTAACTTCCAATATTGGATCATATAATATTTTAAGCTTCTCTTTCGGAAATATTTTTAATTTTAATAAATCATTTCTTGTTTGATTTGAGGGACACGTAACCAAATAAATTTTTTTTGAAGTAGCTTTCCAGAGTACTTTTCTAATGAAATTTAATTTTGGTAAACCAGAAATTCTTAAAATAAATTTAGTTTTATTTGAAGAAAAAAACATTACTATTAAAGGAATAATGGTAATTAGATGCATTAAAAAAAAGTCTGGTTTCTCTTTTTTTAAAATTTTTTTGAGTGGCACAAATTTTGTTAATAAAATAATTAGACTAAATATCCTTGATCTAAAAAACCCAGTAATTGGTAAAAAATTTCCTAAATCAAAATTAGATAAACTTAAAACATTCACATTAAATTTATTTAGATTAGACTTTTTATCTTTCCATTCACCTATAGTATCAATAATTGAAACTTCATAATCTTTCTTATTAAATATCTTTAATGATTTGGCTGAATTTATTACATTTTTAATTGTTGCAACATTTGATAAATGGGGGGACCAATAGAAAATTTTTTTCATTTTTTAAAGCTATTTATGTATATATTTAAATTCTAAGATAATGCAAAATTTTAAAAAAAATAAAATTACAATAATTACAGTAGTAAAAAATTCTGTAGAAAAAATTGAGAGATGCATTCAGAGCGTAATAAACCAAAATTATGACAATATTGAGTACATCATTATTGATGGAGGTTCAAATGATGGAACAATTGATATTATTAAAAAGTATCAGTATAAAATTGATAAGGTAATAATCGAGAATGATAAAGGGATATGGGATGCAATGAACAAAGGGTTAAAAATTGCCAAAGGGGATATAGTTGGTTTTTTAAATTCTGACGATACATATAATCAAAATACTTTAAAAATAGTCAATAATTATTTCAATAACTTTAAAATTGATTTTCTATTTGGTTCGGTAAGGAAATATAAAATTATGCATGGATTTTCACCATGGAAAATAAAATATAGTTTTGGCTTTTACACGTCACATTCAGTAGGTTTTTTTATAAATCTTAACCAGCATAAAAAAGTTGGATTTTATAATTTAAAATATCTTAGCGCCGATCTTGATTTATTTTATAAGATGATAGTAAAATACAAGATGAAAGGTATTAGTTCTAGTAAAAAAGAAATATTTGGAGAATTTTCTAAAGGGGGTTTTTCATCTAAAATTAATTATGTAGATCACTTAATCGATTTGAACCAAATCAGAATTGATAATGGTCAAAATAAATTTTTAGTTTATACTTTATTCTTGATTAAAATTCTTAAAAAGCCTTTTAAGTTTTTAAAATCAATAAAATAATATGAATTATTCATTTTATCGTTATTTAAAAATAGTACTTAACTTATTAAATAAATATTATAATTTCTCTAAATTTAAAAGCCAGTAAGAAAATAATGAAAAATAAAAAAGCTTTAATATTTGGTATTACAGGTCAAGACGGAATTTTGCTGAGTAATTTACTTATTAAAAAAAAATATAAAGTATATGGTTTTTATAGAGATAAAAAAAAGATAAAACTAGTTAATAAAAAAGTTTTAAAAATTTACAAAAAAGACCTTAATAATGAAATTATATGTAAATTTATTAAACACAAAAAATTTGACGAAATATATTTTTTAATAGGTCAGTCAGAATCACACTCATCTTTCAAATTCCCTGAGAAAAGCCTAAATTCTAATTTTATAATCTTTACCCATATCATTAACAGCTGCATAAAATACTCAAAAAAAACAAAAATTTTTTATGCAAGTTCAGGAGAAATTTTTGGAAATTCTATTAAAAGTGTAAACGAAAAAAGCCCAAAAAATCCTCTAAACCCTTATGCCCTATCAAAATATTTAAGCATGGAATATATAAGATATTTTAGAAAATATTATAATTTAAATATTTCCGTAGGAATTTTTTTTAATCATGATTCGGCTTATCGCTCAAAAGATAATTTTTCAAAAAAGCTGATTAATTATTTAAAAGATAAAAACTTTAAAAAATTTAAACTACAACTAGGAAATATAAATACTCACAGAGATTTTGGATACGCAAAAGAATATGTTGAAGCAATTTACAAAATTAATAAAAGTCGAGATGCAGATGATTATATAGTTGCAACTGGAAAATCTATTTTAGTAAGAAATGTAGTAAAATTTGCATTTAAATTAAAAAATGAAAATTATCTAAAGTTCATAAAGGTAAATAAAAATAAATTTAAAAATAAACATGTTAAAAATATGTCAGCAAATATAAACAAGATCAAAAAAAAAATTAAATGGTTTCCTAAGAAAAATATAAAAGATTTAATTAGAGAAGAAATTATTTAAACTAATTTGCACTCCATTTATTTTGCAAAAAGCGGAACTCCTCTATAATGCCCTCATAGGTATCTCTGAAATACTTATCGGTTGTTAAATCTTTATAATTATGTTCGATATCACTATCTTTATAGTTAATAACTTTTTCGACCAAATCATCAGGATTATTTAGGTCAAATTCCTCAACATAAGGAAGCAATTTATTATCAAGAATACCTTTGGAATAATAGATCTTTTTGTTAAAATATACCGACTCCAATAAAGGTAGACTTGATCTCCCCAAATAAGTGGGGATTATTACTGCGTCACAGTATTTATAAATTGAAATCAATTCCTCATCATTTATGTGTCCCAAAATTTTTATATTTTTTTCTAGTTTAAGATCATTTATTTTTTTTTTAATATATTTTTTATTTCCTTTGTCATTTCCACAAAATATAAATCCATAATTATCTAATTTTTTTTGTCGTATTTTATTCATTACTTCAATTAAATATATATGATTTTTATGAGACCAAAATTGTGCTGGGTAAAAAAACCATTTTTTATTTTTATCAAAATTAAATCTATTAAAGACTTTAATAAAATCTATATTTTTTATTTTCTCGTATTTTTTAGGAAGTATTGGTGTTAAATTTAAAATCTTTATGTCATCAGGTTTACAACTAAAATCATTAATTAAATCTAATTTATTTTGTTCTGTAAAAACGACTATTCTAAATGCATTTTCAACGGCATTATCAATAATCTTCTTCTGGTTTAAATATCCGCCAGTTTTGAGTTCTGTAAAATTTTTATATTTTTTTATCTCAGTGTTCCAGATATTGATTACGAAATAAAAATTATCACAATAAATAGAGTATGCCGAGGGGCTAGAAAAAATTAATAAGTCTATATTATTTCTTTTTAAAAAAACTTGAAATGGATTTAATCTACCTAAAAAATAATATTTATTTTTTTTTAAAAAACCAGATAATAAAAATTTAATTTTATCAACCCAGGTTTTCTCAAAAAAATAAACTTTTATTTTAGTGTCAATATATTCGTTGGGCTCAATTTTTTTATCTGAAATAATGCATATTTCATCTTTATTACTTAATTTAAGAGACTTTAAAGATCTTGCAAATCCAAGCGATTGATTTAATGATCCCCCTGTTTCGCTAAAAGATACAAAAATACCAATTTTCATTATTTAATTTCTAATTTTGGCAAAGGAAAAATAAATTTAGTTCCATTTTTTCTAATCTTTCTTTCTCTCAATAAGATTTCTTTTTTAAAGTGCCATGGTAACACTAAATAATAATCGGGTAAAATATTTCTAGAATAATTTTCACTTACTATTCTAATTGATGTGCCAGGAGTATACAAATTTGTTTTTTCTGGATTTCTATCAGCTATTACAGGCACAATTTTCTTATTTATGCCAAAATATTGTAATAGAACATTTCCTTTTGTTGAAGCACCATATCCATGAATAATTTTATTTTTTTTAACTAAATTGTGCAAATTTTTATTAATTTTAGACTTTAATTTTTGAATTTTTTTGAAAAAATTTTTATAGGTTTCAACCTTATTAAGTTTAAACTTTTTCTCTTCTTTTAAAATACTATCAATACTTTTTGAGTTTACATTATATTTTGATTTTTTATGTGAAATAATTAAACTAAGACTTCCTCCGTTTATATTGTTTCTTGTTGCTTCAATTAAACTTAAATTATTTACTTTTAACATTTTTTTGATAACTTCTAATGAATAGTATTCAAGATGTTCATGACATATAGTATCAAACAAATTATCTTTTATAATTGAAAGTAAATCCTGAAATTCTAAATAAAAAATCCCTCTTTTTTCGTCTATAATATTACTAATATCGGTTAAAAAGTTATTTGGTTTTTCAATATCGTAGAAAACGGCACATGCTGTTATAATTTTAAACTTTTTAGTGATTTTACTTTTTTTAAGAGCTTTAAGTGAAAAAAAACTTGGAATTTTAATATTAATTTTTTTATAAAATTTTTTATATTTTTTTAAAATTGGATCAATACCGACAGTTTTGATACCTTTGATTTTATAAGAGTTTAACAAAGTTCCATCGTTGCTAGCTATATCCAAAACATAATCATTTTTTTTTAATTTTGTAAGTTTAGTGAGTTTTTTTGAAATTGATTTTAAGTGATTTGTCATCGTTAAATTTATGCCAGATCTGTAACCATAATCTAGACCATATAAATATTTAGAATTAAAGCTTCTATCTAACTGCACAAGTTGACATTTGTTACATTTGATCAAAGAAATGAAATCTTTTGGAATTTTTTTTTTCTTAGATGAAAATTTTCCTGTGAAACTTAGGCTACCTAATGAAAATAAATTTGAAAATTTTTTTTCTCTACAATTTCTACAGTATTTGATGATACTCATTATGTTAGTTTAAATTATTGTTATTTTGTTTACTTATAGACAATTTCTTATACATTATTAGAAGTATAATTTGTTATCAAGATATATGTTAAAAAGAAAATTGGGAAAATTTATTTCTTTTTTTTTTCCAGGTTTAATTTGGAAAAGAAGAGCTATCTCCCAAAATGACAACCAAGAGTCAGAGGCTCTTTTGCGCTACGCAGAAGAATTTAAAATAGATAAATCTTTTGTCGAATTTGGATTTGGACCATTCCAATATAACTCGATAGGCCTTACAAAGCGACACTATAAAGGACTATTAATTGATGGTACAAAATTATTTTGTGATCAAGCAAATAAAATTTTTAAAAGTTTAAGATTAAATGTTACAGCTGTTTGTCACTGGATTACCCTAGAAAATCTTAATCCAATAATTGACTTCGTAAAAAAAAATGATGGTAAGCTTGGTGTGCTTAGTGTTGATATTGATGGAAACGATTATTGGATTCTAAAAAAACTACTTACTCATTTTAAACCTGAAATAATATGTGTAGAGTATAATGCATCTTTTTTAATGAAGAGCATTACAATACCCTATGCAGCTAGCTTTGATAGACATAAAGCACATAAAAGTGGAATCTATCATGGAGCATCAATTAAAGCCTTTTATAATCTATTAAATAACGATTATTCCCTTATTCAAAATATTGGTGGTCTAAACTTAATTTTTATTCGCAATAATATCTTTTTGAATAAATATAAAACTTTAACACCAGAGAAGGCATATTCAGAAAATTATTTAAGAAACAAATGGAGCAATACCACATCGAAAGAACAGTGGAAAAGAATTAAAGATTTAAGATTTATAGAAGTATAAAATTGTTGTTTTAAAAATTAAAAAGCAAGTTTTTTAAATTCCATATTTTTTGAAAATCTTGATTGTTTTTGTCAAACCTTCATCGAGTTCAGTAAATTTAAATTTTTTAAAATTTTTAATAAGTTTTTTATTACACCCATGTGTTTTTAACATTTCTCCCCTGACAGTTTTTATAAAATTGAAATTCTCTTTTTTTTGTCTATAAATTTTCTTAATTTTATAGATTAAATCAATATTTTTTACAGGTTTAGATCTTGCGATATTAAGTATTTTCACTTTATTATTAATAATTGAAAAATTTATCAAAATTTTAACTACATCATCGACATATGTGAAATCTCTCAGATTTTTACCCTTATTATGAATATTAATTTGTTTATTTTTTTTTAGTGCGTTTAGTAACTTATGAATAAACATATCGGGCCTTCCGTAAGGACCATAAACTGTAAAAAATCTAAAAATTTTATAATTAACTGAGCTGAGTTTGAAGCTTTTTTCTACTATTTTTTCACATTTATATTTTGTTATAGCATAATAATTTTTTGGTTTTTTTTTAAAATTTTCTTTTATAGGAAATCTCTTTTGATCTCCATATATTGAACTGGATGAACCAAATATAAAATTTTTAGTTTTATATTTTTTTGAAATTTTACATAAAACTTCCGTAGCAGTTATATTATTTCTCTTATAACTATATGGATTTTTAAATGAGTATAATACGCTTGGTTGACCAGCTAGATGATAAATAGTTTCAGGATTAAATTTTTTAATTATCAAATCTAATTTTTTTTGATTGATTAAATCTATTCTTTTAAAAATAAAATTGTTTTTTTTTAAAAGAAGGATTCTTTTTTTTTTTAAACTTCTGCTGTAATAACTATTAATACTATCTATTCCCATAACAGTTATTTTTTTATTTTTTAATAAATTTTTGCACAAGTGAAATCCAATAAAACCAGCAGCTCCTGTAACAATAATCTTCATTTAAAATTATTTTTTAAAAAAACTTTTTATTGAATTACTTACATAATCAATTTCTTTAAAAGAATGTTCCTCTGAAATTGGTAAGCTCAGAATCTTACTTCCAAGCTTAAAACTATTTTTTAATTTTTTTTTATTTTTAAAAAATTCTAACTCATTCAGCATGTATGGATAATGTATCATTGTATCTATACCTTTTTTTTCTAAATAATTTTTTAGGTTATTCCTTTTGTCTGTCCTAATAACAAACTGATGGAAACATGAGATATTTGATTTAGTTAAATTAAATAATTTAATTTGTTTAATAGTATCTAAGTTTTTAAAATATCTTTTAGCAAGCTCAATTCTTTTTTTTAAAACTTTTTTTTCATAGCTCTTTAACTTAATATCAAGAACTGCTGACTGGATTGTATCAAGTCGAGAGTTTCTTCCAGAAAAAACATGATCATATTTATTTAAAGCTCCATGATTTCTTGATCTAAAACAGTATTCAAAAATTTTCTTAGAGTTAGTCACGATAGCTCCCCCATCTCCAAAAGCACCTAAATTTTTTCCTGGAAAAAAACTAAAGGTTCCAACGTCACCAAATGTACCAACATGTTTATTTTTATATTTAGTTCCATGAGCTTGTGCACAGTCTTCTATAATTTTTATTTTTTTTCCTCTCACCAATTTTCTTATTTTGCTCATATCTGCCGCATTGCCATAAAGATGGACTGCAATAATTGCTGATGTTTTTTTACTTATTTTTTTTTCTAAACTTTTTGTACAAATTGTATAATCCTCTAAATTAATATCGCAAAAAACAACTTTATAACCATTGTTCAAAACTGCTTCAGCAGTAGATATCCACGTATTATTTGGAACAATTATTTCTGAATTTTTTTTTAGTTTTAATGATTTAACTGCAATTTCTAATGCATCAGTTCCATTGCCAACACCAACACAATAGTTTGAACCAATATAATTAGAAAAATTTTTTTCAAAGTTCTCCAAGTATTCACCTCCAACAAACTTTGAATTTTTGATTAAATAATTAATTTTTTTGTTTATTTTTTTTTTTTCTGGTACTAATTTATAAAGGTTTGTAAATTTGACTCTCATAAAAATATTGCTTTTTAAGATAAATACATTAATTTCAGATTTTTGAAACTAAATCTTACAATATAACATTTATGAAACCAACTCTGTTTAAAACTAAAATTTATCCTGATAACAGAGGATTTTTTAAAGAGTTATTTTTAAAAAAAAAAATTAAATTTAACTGTAAATTTACCGCTATTTCATCATCAAAAAAAAATGTAATTAGAGGATTACACTATCAGAGTAAAAAAAAACAAGCCAAGATACTTTCAGTGCTTAAAGGGAAAGCTTTAGATGTTTGTGTAAATATAGACAAAAAATCAAAAAATTTTGGTAAAGTTTATAAATTTTTATTAAAACCTGGGCTAATTTTATATGTTCCAAAAGACTATGCTCATGGAATTGGATTTTATGAGAAAGAAAACATATTACTTTATCACCTATCGGAATATAGATATCAGCAATATGAAAGGGGAATAATATTTAGTGATAAAAGTTTAAAAATAAATTGGAAAATAAAAAAACCTATAACATCAAAAAGAGATAGTTTAATGCCTACAATGAAAGAAACTTTTCCAAAAAAATTCAAAAAGAAATGATCAAATTTATTAGACCGAAAATATTAAAATATTCAATTTATCCCGAATTAAGTGGAACACTAATACCGTTTTATACAAATAAACATTTTCCAAAAAAATTCAGATTAAATAGATTCTTTATTCTTTATGGAAAAAGTAAATTTTTTAGAGCCGATCACGCTCATAAGAAATGCTCTCAAATAATCATTCCATTAAAAGGTCAAATCAAAATTAAAATTAAAAGTAAAAATTTTTTAAAATCATTCAGTTTAAATGTAAAAAAAAGAAAAGCATTATTTATACCTCCTTATAATTGGATCACTATTTATTTTAAAGAAAACCAGGATTCACTTTTAACCTTATGTGATTATAAGTATGATAAAAAAGAATATATTTCTCTATACAAAGATTTTAAAAAAATAATTTCACAATGAAAATTTTAGTAAGTGGTGCATTTGGCCATATTGGTAGCTTTATAATTAACGATTTGATTAAAATCAAAAAAGTAAAAAAAATTTATTTGGTAGATAATTTGAGTAATCAAAGATTTAATGTCTTATTTAAAATAAAAAATAAAAAAATAAATTTTCTTTTTGGAGATTTGACAAATAATAATTTTTGTAAAAAATTACCAAAGACTAATATTGTAATTCATTTAGCATCGATTACAGATGCTGAAAAAAGCTTTGAAAATAGAAAAAAAATAACAAAAAATAATTTGGGATGTTTTAAAAATATATTAAATTATTGCAAAAGAAACAGCTCTAGGTTAGTACACATATCTTCTACAAGCATTTATGGACCAAAAAAAGGATTAGTAAAAGAAGATGATACAAAGCCAGTTCCTCAAAGTCCCTATGCAGAAATAAAATTAATTGAAGAAAATTTACTAAAAAAACAAAAACTAATTAAATATATTACTTTAAGATTTGGTACAATAAGTGGGTTTTCAGATGGTATGAGATTTCATACAGCTGTGAATAAATTTTGTTTTAATTCAGTTATGGGGATAACAATACCTGTATGGGGAAAAGCTCTTAATACTTATAGGCCTTATCTGAGTTTAACAGATGCTAAGAAAGTTTTTCAATATATAATTTTGAAAAATTATTTTCCAAATGATATTTTTAACATTTTGTCTGAAAATAAAACAGTAAGTGAAATATTAGCATTAATAAAAAAAAATAGATTTAAGGTAAAAATCAAATTTGTTAACTCAAGAATATTAAATCAAGATTCATATAAAATTTGTAAAAAAAAAATAGAAAATTTAGGTATTAAACTTAATTCCAAAATCTCAAAAGATATTAAAAAAACATTATTAATGTTAAAAATAAATTAAGTTTTTAAAATGAAAGAATATAGAAATTTAACAATCTTTTTTGTATCTTTTTTTTCAAGTCAATTTATTGAGAAAATATTAAAAAAAATAGACTCCAAAATAAATATTCTAATAATTGATAATGCAAATGAAAAAGGACTAAAAAAGTATTTTGAAGGTAAATTTAGAAATGTAAAAGTTATAGTAAGTAAAAAAAATAATGGGCAAACTGGTGGTATTAATATTGGTTTTAAAAATATAAAAACAAAGTACGGCCTCTACATGGACTCTGATGTAAGTTTTAACTCAAAAATTATTAATAGCTTTATCTCAGTTGCTCAAGAAATAAAAGATTTTGTTATTTTAGCGCCTCAACATGAAAAAAGTCGCTATAAAGATGAATTTTTTTCAACTAAACCAAACAAATTTAAAAATTATCACTTAATGAAACTTGTTCATGGTCAATTTCTTTTTTTTAATATGAAAAATGTTAAAAAAGTTGGTAGATATGACGAAAAAATATTTCTGTATTATGACGAAACCGATTTTTGTTTAAGAGCTTACAGAAAAAATCAAAAAATATATGTCCTACCAAAAATAAAAGTAAAACATCAGGGTGGAATGTCTGTTAATTTAAATAATAAACTTTCAATAGAGGCCAATAAGCATTGGCATTATATGTGGTCAAAATTTTACTATTTTAAAAAAAATTATTCTCTAATTTATGCATATAAAAAAACTATAATAATTCTTTTGATAAATTTTTTTAAGCTTATTATTTTTAGTTTTCTAGACAAAAGAAAAAGGGTAATTTATTACAGTCAAATGTCTGGTTTAATTAATTCATATATGGGCTATAAATCGTACAAAAGATTAAAATTATAATGTACACAATTTTTGGATCTACTGGATTTATTGGTAGCGAAATAATAAAAAATTTAAAGAAAAAAAAAATTAAAGTTCATAAACCCAAAAAAAATGTCTTAAAATTTAAAAAAAATCTTGGTCATGTTATTTATTGTGTAGGTTCAGATGACTGGAAAGATAAACCAAAAAAAGGATATTTTTCAAACTTTGGGCACTTACAACAAATAGTTTATAATAACAATTTTAAGTCTTTTATTTTTTTATCTACGACAAGGCTTTACTTAAATTCAAGTAAAACTGTATCAGAAAAAAATAATATCTTAATAAAAACTGACGATATAAATTATTACTATAATATTTTAAAAGCTGCATCTGAGTCCTTGCTCTTAAGTCTTAATAAAAATATTATAATTTTAAGATTATCAAATGTATTTGGTAATAATTTTAACTCGCCACTTTTACTTCCAACATTAATTAGAAATGCTATTCAAAAATCAAAAATAAATATTTCAATAAATGTAAATTCTACGAAAGACTATATTTCAATTAATGATGTGATTGATCTAATATTTAAAATTCAAAAAAAAAATAGATTTAAAATTTATAATATTGCTAGTGGAGAAAATATTACTTTAAAAAAAATTATTCAAATAATTCGTAATAAAACAAATTGTAGAGTTTTCACTAAAAACCAAAATATAAAAGTTAAAGAGCCTGTAATTAGTATAAATCGAATTCAAAAGGAGTACAATTTTAAGTCTAGTCTTAATCTTGAAAAAGATCTACCAAGCCTAATCGCAAATTTTAAAAAAAGACTTAAATAAAATTAAACTTTTTTTTTAAAATTTTTTTAAGTTTACTTGTATTTAAAGTTGAATTTTTTGGCATAATAGGTTGATTTTTTTTAATTTTATAATTCTTTGCTTTTACAAATTTATTAGTTCTTTTTGCAAATTTTAGAATAGAATTATTGTTACTTCCTATATTTATAATTCCATATAGATTAATTATTTTGGGAAGTATTTTTATTACTTCATCGTGATATAAAAAATTACTTTTAATATTTTTAAAAGCATATTTGTGTATCCAGGGTTTTTCAGCCATATTTAATCTTAAAATTAATGAATTTTTATACATATGAACTGCACTCTCTCCTCCTAATTTTGACCAAGCATAATTATTCATGGGAAGAAGGGGTGAGTTTTCTTTGTAATTTCCTTTGTTTCCTGGATAAACATATTGAGAGGAAAAATATATGATTTTTACATTTAATTTAGAACACTCAATTACTAAATTTGAAGTACCGATAATATTTAACTCAATACTTTTCTCAATATTTTTTTCGTGGATTATCATTGGTCTTGATAATCCAGCAAGATGGATTATTGCATATGGTTTATATTTCTTAATTTTTTTTTCTATTTGCTTTCTATTTAATATATTGAATTGTTTTTTATTTAAGAAGATAAAGTTTTTTGATTTAAATTTTTCTTTTAATTGCTTTGCAAATCTACCATCTCCACCTGTTATTAAAAACTTTTTCATAAATATTCTATTAATTTTTTTTTAATTTATCTGCTAAGTAATTATTGCACTCAATAAAGTTTTTGAATTTTTCTCTATTTTTTGACACTAAAATTATATGTTTTTTGAAAAATTTTTTCGATAAAAATTTTTTTATTCTAAAGAAATTATTTATTGTATTTTTCATAAAATAACAAACTAAAAGAAAATTTTTTGTTAAGTAAAATAAAAATTTATTTAAATTATTTTTCTTTAATTGTTGATCGTGCTCTATTTCAAAATTTTCTTTGGATATATCAATTTTAATTCTATAATTATATTTTTTTAACATAGAATAAAATTGTATTTTTGAACTAGCAAAAACTAAGTACTTTATTAGATTATTTTTCCAAAATTGGGATATATAGGGATGTTTTAAAACGCATTCAAAAAAATAAATGCTTGATAAACCTATCATATGTAATTTTGAGGAAATATTTGTACTTAATTCTAAATCGTTATTTATAAAATCATATTTTTCTAAAACTGAAGGGTTCTCATATATTTTTGTACCTCTACCAGTTGATTTACGAGATGTACCAACCCAAAATAATGGCTCGTTTATCTTAAGGTATTTATCTGTTTCATACATCAAGCAAACCATAGAGTAATAATCTGGTATTATTGAATGAAAAAAAAAATTAGATGATTTTGACTTTATTTTTTTTATAAGATCCATTTTAACTATTCCAGAGGTATATATCATGGGTAATTCTGTTCTATTGGCCAAACCACTTAAAGCTAATAATAAGGACAATTTAGAATTTCTAATTTTTGCTTTTTCAAAAAAATTCTCGTAATTACAAACTCTTTGGCCATATAAATCCTCAACATTTTCCCAATAATACATTGATGGTTTCGTATGGATTAATTCTACTTGTTGAAATTTACTAGTGTATTTATCCAAAGTTTCAAAAAAAAGGGGGAGTATACCATCATCGTCACCTAGGATTGTTATCCATTCTCCAGTGGCGTGCGCAAGTAAAAATTCATAATTTTTAGCTTGTGATAATTTTATTGGTGGATTAATCTTTTTAAACCTATGGTCTTTAATATCAGATAATAAGTTTTCTGTATTGTCATCTGAAAAATCATTTGAAACAATTAATTCAAAATCTTGATAGTCAGAATTTAAAACACTTTTGATTGAATATTTTAGATATTCAGCCTTATTATAAGTGGGTATCAATATAGAATATTTTGGTTTTTTCATTTTTAGTTTTTTTTTATAATTATTTTAATAATCTTTTTAAAAACTTTTAGTCGCTTATGTGATGTATGATTTGAATTCAAGTAATTATTACCTTGTTTTGCAATTTTATAACTTTCTTCAAAATTTTCTCTATAAAATTTTATTTTTTTTTCTAAGTCACTACTAGAATTATAATATATAACATGTTTGTTTTTTTTAAATATTTTTTGCATTGTAATATTTTTATCTGAAAATAATAAACAACCACTAGCTAAAGCTTCATATACTCTTGCATTTATGTTTTTATTTTGATCAAAGTCTGAGTGAGTATTTAGGCAAAACCTAAACTTTCTCAGCTCATCAAACATTTTAGATCCAAAAACTTCATTTTTATTAAAATACTTCAAATTATTCGTGATAGGTAAAATTTTTTTTTTATACAGAGTCTCAGTGAATTTAGGAAATATTTTTCTCAAATAAAAATTAAAAGAATTCATTAAAAAATATTTTTCTACAAGGTTTCTAATTCTTAGGTCAATTTTAAAATTTTTATTTATATTCATTAGTAAATTTAATCTATTTGAAAAATTGCTTCCTAAAGATCCTATAAAAATGACATCATTTTTTCTGCTTTTAAAATTTTTTTTATTCAATCTATAAAATTTCGGTGAAGAAATAAGCATCTCAAAGTTTTTAAAATGAATTTTTTTTGCAATAAATAAAACTTTTTTATTTGAAGATAAAATATAGTCATAACTTTTTTTTAATTTTTTAAGTTTATTAATATCGATTTTATAAGATGCCCAAATAATTTTTTTTGAGTTATTTACTCTACTTAGCAGAGAATCTATTTTATTATCATTCATTGTTGAAAAAATTAAATCTGGTTTAATTTTATCAATCTTATTTTTTAAATATTGTAAATAATCATCTTTTTTTAATAATTTTTTATTTAAATTAGGATAATCTTTATAAGTAAAATAATCTTTTTTTAAATTATTAAAAAAATAGTTTACCCAAACAAAGTCTTGGGAATTAAAATAATTATAATTTTGCTTTATATTTTTTTTTTTATTTAATATCTTCGATTGAAACCCATATGTATTTAATATAAATAAAATCTTTTTCATTTCTAAAATACTAAATTAAAAAAAATTTTGACTAATCAACCTTATGAATAGAATTATTCTCTATTTTTAAAACACAATCGTAAATTTCTTTAAATTGAACACGATGTGTCGTCATAATTATTAATCTATCTTTTTTCAATATTTGAAGAGTGTTTATAAATTTTTTTTCTGTCTCATGGTCAAGAGCGCTTGTAGGTTCGTCTAATAATAAAATTTTTGAGTTATTATACAATGTTCTTGCAATACTAATTCTTTGCTTTTGACCAACAGAAATATTTGAACCAAATGAACTAAGTTTAGAGTTAAATTTATCAGGAAGAGAATTAATAAAATCAAAAATTTTTGACTCTTTAGCTGAATTAATTAAATTATCTTTATTTATATTTTCCCGAAAAACTCCAAAAGCAATGTTGCTTTCGATTGACCCTTCGCTTATATAACATTCTTGTGGTACATAACCAACCTCATGATCTTTACATTTGATAGAAATATCGCCAGATTGGAAATTTTTTAAACCCAGTATCAAATCTAAAAAAGTTGACTTTCCACTTCCACTTTCACCAATCAAACAATAGATTTTATTATTTTGAAATTCTAAATTTAAGTTTTTAAATATCTTCTTATCATTTTGATAATTATAGTTTAAATTTTTAATTGTTAACATTTTATCACTCGTTAAATTAACTTCATATTTGATTAAGTTAATATTTTTTTTCTCATAATATAATTTTTCATTAAACTCATCGAACAAAACTCCAATTACAAAAGATGATGTTTTGCAAAAATTTAGATTACTTATGGATGTTCTTGTTAATCCAATAATCCTTATACCTCCGTAAGCTAATATACTAATTGAAATTAATATTTCAGTAGTATTGATGTTTTGGCTCGATAAAAAAAAGAAAAATGAAACAACTATTAGTACACCAAAAAACTCTAAATAGTAAAATGGAAATCTAGAAATAATTAAATTTTTTTGTTTAAATTTTTCTAATGTAATATTTGATAATTTAAACTTTTGAAGATAATAGTCATATCTTTTTAAAATATTAATATCTTTTATTCCATTTATAATATCATGTATTGTTTGCATTTTATCTTTACGTCCTAAATCTGAGAGCTGACCAGTTTTTTTTATTTTTTTTGAAAATAAAAAATAATATAAATATATAAATATAAATAGACCAAAAATAAAATATAAAACAATGGTTGATGAATATAAAACAAGAAATAAAATGATAGCAAATATATAGCCTGTATTTCTAACAAGCGATCCAAAATTTTCAATTACAGCGGAAAAATTAGTTATTATTTGAATTTTCCAAATCTGAGTAGCTGCGGAGTCCTTTAATTCTAAATTAAAATTTGGCTTTATATATTTTTTTATTAAAATATCGCATAATCTTAATCTAATTCTTTTAAAAATCGAAAACTCGAAAATTTGAAGTAGATAAAGAAAAGTAGATTTGAAAAAGAATATTAAAACAATAAATATAAGAATATTGTTTAAATCATTGAAAAACGCTTTATTAAAGTTTGTAATTTTTGATATAAAATTACCATCTTCTAACCCAGTACCAAAAAGACCTGAAAAAAAAATTGGTATTGTTGATAAGCTTAAAAACTCTAATAAAACTCCAATACAAGAAAGTACTAATATTAAAGAAATATTAATGATTTCATTTTTATTTAATAATTTTATTGTGTTAAAAATTATTGATTTCATAAACTTTTATATTTTTTTTTACTTGCTACTGAGGATAAAAAGTTTTTGTTGATTATCATTGCTGAAGCAACTTTATTATATTTTAAATATTATTGTTCTTAAAATTTAAACTTTCCAAGTCACAAGTGGCTTCAAACCATTCAAATTTTTTCACAGTAGGTTAAATTTCACACATTTAAAATTTTGATATTATTTTTTTCAAAATTGCTTTTATAATTGTCATTTAGCAAATCTTGATCAATTTTATCAGAATAATCTTTGTTCATTTCTACTTTTCTTTTTACATTAATAAAATAATTTCTCACATAAACTGCATAGTCTAAAGCTGCTTGTTTTTCAGTAGCAATTTCATAATCTAGTAGAATTTTTTTAATTTTATAGTCTTTCTCATTAACAGGTCTTTGTTTATTGATGCTCCCTCTGTGCCAACAATTATTATCCATAAGTACAACATCTTTTGAACTTAATTTGAGTGATTTCATCATTTTTTTTCTAAAATAATGTTCGTAATAATAATTCACTTTCATAAAAACCTTTTTATTAAAAAATATATTTTTTAAGTTTACATCAAGCACATTAAGATCTAAACCAAAGCCATCTGGTATTCGAATAGAATCGATATTTAAATAAAACAATACTTTAAATATTTTTGAACTTTTTTTAATACCTTCATAATTATAACCAAATGATTGGCCATCTCTATGAGTTTTCGTTCCAAATGAATTTATTTTTCCAGACACAAAATTTATGAAATAAAATTCACCGACTGTTTCTTTTATTTTTTTTAATAACTTATCATTAAATAAGAGGTTTCTTATAGAGTTTGAAGACATTATCTGATTATGAGTTAACCTTTGAAACAAAAAATTACCTAAATCGTCTTCTCCCTTACGTATAGAAATATTTTTCGAGAGCTCACTCACATAGTCTACAGCTCCTTTGATATCAACTTCTGATGATATATTTTTAATTATTTTGAACATAAGCTTATTTATCTTTTTATATATTAAAAACAATAAAATTGTATTATAATTTGTTGTAATTACTATATATTCTTATTTATTTAAATTCTATGAAATGTTTACTGTGTAATAATCACGAGACTAAAGAAATATATACCTACAGATTGCCACAACATTATCAAGAAAACCGTAAATTTTTTCCAAACATTAAAATACAGACATGTCAGGAGTGTAAAATAAGTTATTGTTCAAATACTGAGAGAAGTAATCTAGATAATTACTATAAATCAATTTATGAGGATAAACCAAAAATTAAAAATCGATTTAAAGAATTTAATTCTAGATTTTTTTCTCAAATATTATTTTACATAAACCATGTAAGAATACATGAAAATATTAAAGTTTTAGAAGTTGGACCCAATATTTTGGGTATTTTGCCAACATTAAAAATATTTCAAAAGAAAGTTAGTTATTACTACTATGATCAAGTTGTTATAAAACATAACCATAAGGAGATCTTTAAACTTGGTGATTATTTTGATCCATTAAAATCAGAACTGCCTAAAGTTGATTTAATTTGGATGAGTCACTGTTTAGAACATATTTTTCCAGGTGATTTAAAAGACATTTTAAACGCGTATTATAAAGCTTTAAATAAGGGTGGTAAGATTTTTGTAGAAATACCCAATGATATGATGAGTAAAAATTTTAAAATACCTCATACTCTTTTCTTTGAAAAGGAAGGAGTGATTAAACTTTTTGAAAAATTTAATTTTAAAATAATTGCTTTCAGTGAAATTAATCACTCAACTGATAAAACAGAAAAAAACAATAAATCTGAGGTCAATTTCACAAAAGATAAAAGTTTTTTAGTAAAATTTTATCTTCTCATTCAAAAATTTCTTCCTGATTATTTAGTAAAAAAATTTGCTTTTAAAAATTTTGTTTTAAATGGACCCTATACTAACAAGGTTTTTATCAGATTTATAGCTGAAAAAATCGATAAATAATAAAAAAAATATATTTTATTATATGGTGAATAGATTTAATACGAATAACAAAATAAAATTAAAAACTTCTTATCAAAAAAAAATTTTTCTTCATCATAAAATTGTAAATAAAAAATATAAAAAATATTTAAAGATATTATCCCCTCACCTGAATGAAAAAAATAAAACAAATTTTAAAATTAATACTTGGGAAGGATTTTTATCTAATAATTTTTACAGAATAATTTTAATTACTTTTGAATTTTTTCAACAATTTAAAAAAAAATACAAAAAAGAAAAAACACTTAAAAAATATTACTCGTTTAATACATTTGCAGAAATTCGTAGTAATCTTTTAACAGATAGAAATTTTAAGGCTTGCTTATATAATATTTATAAAAAGAAAAATTGTAAAATTGTAAATAAAAAACATAAGCCCCCCATCCCCAAGAACATTAAATTAAATATTTTTGAAAAAGTTAAATATTTAATTTTAAATAAATTAGTATTAAAATTTTTAATAAATATTTTTAGAGTGAGATGCTTAAAAATCTCTCCAAATGTAGCATTTATTGGAAGCTATTTTTCAACAAAAAATCGAATTACATTGAAATTCCATGGTAAAGGCAGATACCAAACACTAAATTTTCCTAACTTTAATTTCGAAAATAAGCTCAATATTGAAGAAAGGTTTTTTTTAAAAAATTTACAAAAAAGAAAAGATTTTGACAGTTTTGACCAATTTTTCTTTAATTTTTTGTATTTTTTTTTCCCAACCTTATATCTTGAAAACTTCAATCAAAACTTAAAAATATCCAAAGATTTTTTTAGAAAACAAAATATTAAAGTTATTTGTAATGAAAATTTTATAACTAATAGTAAATCTTCTTTTAATTTGATGGTTGGAAAAACTTTTTTTAAAATTAAGCATTATTATAATGAACACAACTTTCTAGGACATTTTTTGTTTGGTAATCATATAGAAAGATTGACAAATTATTCAGATAAATATTTAAATTTAGGATGGAGACCTAAAAACTCGAAAATAACAAAAACTGGATATATGTATGGTTTTAATGATGAAAAGTATTTTATTAAACCAAAAAAAATTTACGATATTATTTATGTAACAAGTATTATTAAATATGAAATTCATGAATATTATGATTTTTTAAATAGTGAAAATTACAATATTTGCAAAGGTGATTTTTTTAAAAAAATATTTTTTAAAACTTTAAAAAAAGAAATAAAAGATGAGATATTTTTTAAATTGCCAAAAGTAATTAAACAAGCTAACGGTAAAACTAGTATTCCTGAAAAAATTCTATCAACAATAAAGGAAGATAAAATCTTACCAAATAATATTTCTATGCGAAAGTATATGGATCAGGCTAAACTTTTAATATTAGATTCTATTGCCACCGTATACCTTGAGGCTTTAATTAAAAATGTTCCATTTATAATTATAGCACCTAAAGATTTATTTTTATTTAATGAAAACATAAACTCAATTAAACCATTAATAGAGGCTGAAATATTCTTTTTCGATGCACACAAAGCAGCGACTTTTATCAATAAACATCACGGAGGCTATCATTTATGGTGGAATTCAAAAAAAATTCAAAGAGCTAGAAAAAAATTTATAAATATTAATTTAAGAAACGAAAAATCATTTATTAATTTTTTTAAAAATTCTAAAGGTTTCTAAAAAGTTTTATTTTGCTAAACTTTTTAAACTCTTAAGAATTCTATATACGTAAAGAATTATAAAATAAAATAATATTAAATTTAAAAATTTTAGATCAATTAAAATTAATAAAAATAGAAACAAGCTATGAGCATTAAAAGTGAAAATTAACGGAATACATATTTTATATAACATCCAAAAAATATTTTTACTAAAATAATTAAAAAACATCGGCTTTAAAATTTTAATGTTTTTTTTTTGATTTTGTTTATTGATTTCGCTTAGCTTAGTATGCAATATACAATGAAATAAATAAAAAAAGTTTGCCAAGAATATATATATCCATGAAATTTTATTATTTAATAGAATTCCAAAAGATAAATAAATTAAACATATTTTAATTATATCTGATAAATGGTCTAGATCTATTTTAGAGTTGCTAATATTTTTTGATAATCTTGCAACTTGTCCGTCGCAAATATCTAAAATCACAGAAATAATTAATAAAAAACAAAAATTTGACAAATTTTCATTTAATATTTCTCTGCAACCAAGTACCACTAATATAAATGAAAGGAATGTTAGAAAGTTAGGTGTGAATTTTAAATAATTAAAAAGTTTAGATATTGGAAGACATAAGTAAGAAAGTAACCACAAAATAATATTATTACTTGCTGACGGAGTTATAATTTTATTCATTTGTGAATTTAACAAAAACTACTATAAACAATTAATAATACAATATATTGATTTTTATTTTAATAGAAACACTTTTAAAAAGGTTGGATATCCGTTAATATCATATAACAAAAATTTTATTAAATCATATTTTATTAAACTTTATAAAAAAAATGGAAGAAGTAGTTAAAAGGCCATAACTTTGTATTAAAAATGAACAAATGTATTATTAAATCAAATTTATCATCAAATAATAATATTTTTTATTTAAATAAAAAAATAAAGGATATTAAACGTTCAGATATTGAATTTATTAAAAAAAATTATTTAGATAAAGATCAATATCATTTGATCATTAGAGATTTTGGTAAAACCCCAAAAAAAATTAAAAGCAATATAAAAAATTTTTCAAAAGCTTTTGGTAAAATATTAAAGCAAGATAAATATGGTAAACAATTTGCCGAAATCACTCCAAATGTTAAAAAAATAAAAAAAAAGAAATTACAAAAGAAAGATATAAAACTAAGATATCATCAAACTAATACTGGTGGTTTTATTCATTCTGATGGTCCTCAATTAAATAATCCTCCAAAATATGTACTTATGGGTTGCAGCAAACAAGCTACAAGAGGAGGTCACTCAATTTTATCATCAATCGAAAAAATTTTTTCAGATTTAAAAAAAAATGATAAAAAAACTTTATCAATTTTAAAACAAAATTTTTTATTTGAAAAAAGAGGTTTTTATTTTAAAAATCAATCTAAGGTTCACAAAAAACCAATCATGGAAATATATAATAAAGACTTAAGATTTAGATATTTAAGAGATTATATGCATGAAGCTTATAAAATAAAATCAACTAAGTTAACTAAATTGCAAAATAATGCTTTAAATAAACTAGATAAACTTCTATCAAAAAAAGCAAACCAATATCTATATAAACTTTACGCGGGTGACGTACTTTTGTTAAATAACTATAAATTAGCTCATGGTAGATCTGCATTTAATATCAGCAATAACAATAATAGATCTTTCATAAGAGTCTGGTTTAGATGATTGATATAAATGATTATAGTGTAGTTTTACTTTGTGCGGGTATTGGTAGTAGACTGGGCAAGTTTACAAAAGGAAGGCCCAAAAGTCTTTTAAAAATAAATGGTACTTCGCTACTCATAAGAATAATTTCTATTTTAAAAAAAAAAAAGATTAAAGAATTGTCATTGATTTTAGGATTTAAATCAAATTTGATTATTAAAGAATTAAAAAATTTAAACGATATTAAATTTAATTTTATCAAAATTAAAAATTATAGAAATAATGGTCATGCATGTAGCTGGCATGCATTTAAGAGTCATTGGTCAACTACAAAAAAGCCTCTCATTCTCATACATGCAGATATTTATTTTGATGAAAAATATTTAAATAATATTTTAAAAAGTAAAAAAAAAAATATTATTGGCATTCACTCTAATCAAAAAATTTATACAAATGAAAGTATAATGGCTTATTGTAATAAAAAAAATATATTAGAAAGTTTAAACTATTTTAAAAATGATAAATCATTTTTTGGCGAAATTTTAGGAATTAATAAAGTTTCTAGAGAAACCTGTAGCAAACTTTTTTTATTTATGGATAATTTTCTTAAAAAAGATAAAAAGAAACTTTCGTGGGAGTTTATGTTAAATTATTTTTTAAAAAAAAAGAGTGATCAGTTCTATGTACTTAAAAATCAAAAATATATTTGGAAAAATGTTAATTATTTACAAGATTACAACTATTTAATAAAAAATGTCACAAAATAGAAAAAGTAAAAATAAAAAAGTATACGTTGCCATGTCTGTTGATTTTTTACATGAAGGTCACTTAAATATTTTAAAAAAAGCGTCTAAATATGGCCAAATAACTGTTGGATTATTAACTGATAAGGCTATAGCTTCATATAAGGCTCTTCCAGTTTTAGATTTCAAAAAAAGAAAACAAATTATTAAAAATATTAAAAATGTTAACAAGATTGTCCCTCAAGATACTCTTGATTATACGAAAAATTTAAAATCTATTAAACCTGATTACGTTATTCATGGTGATGATTGGAAAAAAGGTTTTCAAAAAAAGACAAGAGCAAATGTAATTAAACTACTAAAAAGTTGGTCAGGTAAGCTTATAGAACCAAAATATACAAAAAATATTTCATCAACTTTATTAAAAAAAAGAATACTAGAGATTGGGACTGCTCCAGAAAATAGAGTAAGTAGACTTAAACGTTTAATTAATTCAAAGGATATTGTCCGTATTCTAGAGTCTCACAATTCATTAACAGGTCTAATTATAGAAAATTTAAAAATAAAAAAAAATAATCAAAATAAGGAATTTCATGGTATGTGGTCATCAAGTCTAACGGATTCTGCAACTAGAGGCTTGCCTGATAATTCGTCACTCTCTTTTTCTGCAAGAATCTCCTCGTTAAATGACATGATGGACGTAACAACAAAGCCAGTAGTTTTTGATGCTGATAATGGTGGACAAATCGAACATCTTCCATATTTAGTAAGATCATTAGAGAGAGCAGGTGTCTCTGCAATAATTATGGAAGATAAAATTGGTTTGAAAAAAAATTCATTATTTAAAGATCAGTCAAAAACAAAACAAGACAAACCTTTGACTTTTTCTAAAAAAATTAAAAAAATATGTAATTCCAGGCAATCAAAAGATTTTATGATTATTGCAAGAATAGAAAGCTTTATTTTAGGAAAAGGTTTAAATGATGCTTTGAAAAGAGCAGAAATTTATTCAAAAGCTGGTGCTGATGCAATTTTAATTCATAGCAAACAAAAATCCCCTAAAGAAATATTTTCTTTTTCAAGAATTTTTAAAAAAAGCAAACACTTTATTCCACTTGTTTCGGTTCCATCAACGTATTCTAAGGTTTTTGAAAAAGAATTAGTTAGTAATGGATTTAAATTAGTAATTTATGCTAACCAACTTTTACGAGCAGCGTATCCTGCTATGAAAAATACCGCTAAAATAATTTTAGATAAAGGACGTGCTTATGAAGCTGAAAATAAGATAATTCCTATTAAAGAAATAATTAATCTTATCAAAAATGATTAAAGCTGAAAAGTTACTAAAATTATTAAAAAAAAATGGGAGTGATTTTTACACTGGTGTACCTGACAGTATTTTAAAAGAAATGTCTGTCTTGTTACAGAATAAAAATAAAAAAAATCATATAATTGCAAGTAATGAGGGGTCTGCTGTATCAATAGGAATAGGGCAATTTTTATCTACTAAAAAAATTCCTGTTGTTTATATGCAAAATTCAGGATTATCTAATGCTTTAAACCCACTAATTTCTTTAGCACATAAAAAAGTTTACTCAATTCCTTTGATTTTGATAATTGGTTGGAGGGGATCTCCTAAAATTATGGATGAACCACAGCATAATGTCAAAGGTAAAATTACTAAGCAAATCTTAAATTTATTAAATATCAAATATACCACATTAAGATCTCACAAGGATCTTAAAAAATTTGAAAAACTAATTAGAATGGCAAAAAAAAATAGATCCATTATAGCTTGCCTGATTGAACAAGGAATTTTAAAAAACCGAAAGAAAAAAGAAAAAAAAGAGTACTACAAGTTAAACAAAGAAACTTTTTTAAAAAGTTTGTTGGAAAGTTGCAAGAAAAATACAAGAATAATTTCTAGCACTGGTTACAATTCAAGAGAATTAATTTATATAAGAAAAAAATATCAAATTAAAAATAGTAAAGACTTTTATATGGTTGGTGGCATGGGCCATACATCATCTGTAGCGCTTGGTTATTCTTTATCAAGTAAATACGAGACTATTTGTATTGATGGCGATGGTTCCTTTTTAATGCATTTGGGTTCAATTAAAACCGTAGCAACTTTTGCAAATAAAAATTTTAAATATCTTTTACTTAACAACAACTGTCATGATTCTGTTGGTGGGCAAGATACTTATGCGAATAAGATATGTTTTAAAAACTTTTCGAAAAGCGTTGGTTTTGACAATTTTTTTACTATAAAAAACAAAAAAAATCTTAAAAATAATTTAAAAAGATTTTTGTCGAGTAAAAAATTAAGTTTCCTTGAAGTAAAAATATCTAATAGTAAAATTAAAAATCTACCAAGGCCTAATAACCTAATTAAAATTAAAAAAAATTTCATGAACTAATGAGTCATTCTATAAACGAATTAAAAAAATATATAAATAAAGAAAACTTTAAAAAAATTTTTATATTATGTGGAAAAAAGTCTTTTGTAAGTTCAGGTGCAAACGTTCTATTTCCCAAAAATAATAATATGAAAACTAAATTTTTTTTTAAAAAATCAGAATTACCTGTTCTAGAAGAATTAGTAGAAATTATAAAAAGTTTAAGGCTTTATAAACCAGATTTGATTCTAGCTATCGGAGGCGGAACGGTAATGGATTATGCTAAGATAGCAAATGTAATTGAGCTAAGGCCTGATCTTTCTGAGCTAATTGTAAATTATAGCTATCCATTTAAAGAAAAGTATACAAAGCTAACAGCGATACCAACAACCGCTGGATCTGGTGCAGAGGTTACATCAAATGCTGTTATTTATGTTAATGGTATTAAACATTCATTTGAAAGTAGTTTGCTGGTACCGGATTGTTTTTTTCTTATACCAGAATTTTTAACATCAGCCCCCAATAATGTAAAAGCTTCTGCTGGATTTGATGCGATAGCTCAAGCTTTAGAGTCTATGGTTGCTAAAAAATCTACTTTTGAAAGTGTTGAATATGCATCAAGATCCTTAAAAATCTCGTTAATTAGCTTTATCTCTTTTTTAAACAATCCAAACTTAAAAAATGCAGCTGAAATGAGTATTGCCTCAAATTTAGCAGGAAAAGCTATCAGTATCTCTAAAACTACTGCTCCACATGCTACCTCTTATCCTTTTTCGTCTTTGTATAATATTAGTCATGGTCATGCTGTTAGCTTATTTTTTGAAAATTTTTTTCGTTTCAATTATGAAAACCTAAAGATGTCTGAGACAACTTTTGACTTAGCAGAAAGGTTTGAAAAAATATTTAAAATTTTTAATGTAAAAAATATAGACGAATTTTGTTTAAAATTAAATTCCCTTAAGAAAAAAGCTAATCTTGAAGACGATTTAAGCAAGCTAAATATCAATATTAAAGACAACTTAGAAAAAATTATTAGTGGCATAAATTTATTAAGGTTGGGTAATAATCCAATTAAAATTAACAAAAATGATATTGTCAAAATAATTTCAAAGTAATATTAAATTTAAAAAAATTTTAATGAAAAATAAAATATTAAATAAAATTAAATCTAAAAAAATAAAAATAGCAATTATAGGTCTTGGATATGTTGGCTTAAACCTATTAATTAAATTTGCAAAAAAGAAAATAAATATTGTTGGGCTCGATAGAAATATTGAAAGAATTTCATTACTAAAAGACAGTAAATCTCCAATAAGTTATATAAAAAATAAAGAAATAAACAGTATTAAAAAATTTACCTATTATTCCTCTAATCTAAAAAATATAATGAGTTGTGACTTTATAATTATTTGCCTTCCAACTCCACTTGACAAAAAAAATAAACCTGATTTGTCACATATAATTGAGTGTATGACAAAAATTAAAAAGTTTTTAAAAAAGGGACAAACAATTATTCTGGAAAGCACAACGTACCCTGGAACAACTGAAAATATTATATTAAAAAATTTAAAAAATTTTACGGTTGGAAAGAATTTTTTTCTAGGATATTCACCTGAAAGAGAAGATCCAGGCTCAAAAAAATTCAATATTTATAATACCCCAAAAATAGTATCTGGATATACTAAAGATTGTTTAAAAATCATAAATTCCCTTTATTCAAATATCATAAAAAAAACTGTTGTTTCTAAAAATATAAAAAATGCTGAAGCTTCAAAAATTTTTGAAAATATCTATAGATCTGTGAATATTGCACTTGTAAATGAAATGAGATTTCTTCTCGAAACTTTAAAAATTGATATTAATGAAATTATAGACCTAGCAAAAACAAAACCTTTTGGATACTCTGAATTTAGACCTGGACCAGGAGTTGGAGGACATTGTATTCCAATTGATCCTTTATATTTGTCCTGGATTGCTGAAAAACATGGTTATAAGTCAGAATTTATTAAACTTGCATCTTTTGTAAACATCAAAACAACCAAACTATTAGCAAAAAAAATAATTGATAATGCAAAAAATAAAAAAAATAAAAAAATTTTAATGGTTGGTCTTTCTTATAAAAAAAATATAGATGATACACGAGAATCCGCGAGCATTAAGATTTTAAATATTTTAGAAAGGAAAGGTTTTGAAGTTTATTTTTTAGATAAATTTGTGAAAAATGTTAAAATTAATAACAAACCAAGAGTATCTATAAAAAATGATTACAAACTTTTAAAAAAATTTTCTATAACAATCATAGGCACTGATCACGACTATTTTAATTATAAAAAAATATTCACAAATTCTAACTTAATAATCGATTTAAGAAATAAATATAAATTCAAACACGAAAAAATTTTAAAATTTTAAAATTTTATTTTATATTTTTTTGAATTATTTTTTGCACTTTTTATAATATAATCAATTATCACCATATCTTTGTAACTTTCTTTTGCATCACACAAAGGTTTTGATTTTTTTAAAAGACAATTTATTGCATTCTCTCCCAACTTCTTAAATTGAGGTCTAGGATTTGAGGAATTAAGTTTCTTTGGCATATTCGTTAGCTCCTTAAAATCTGTATGTTCTGGAGAGTCAATTATCTTGTAATACAAGATATCTCTACCTATACCTGATATCAAAATTTTTCCTTTTTTTCCGTATATATAAATATCAAAATTATCATATGACTTCATATCTAAAGATTGAATTGCGCAGCTTAAACCATTTTTAAATTTCAAAAATGCATCTAAATTATTATCGTCTTTTGATTTAAAGCTTAAATTATTACTTTTAAATCCTGTGACTTCGTCAATCTCGCCAGCTATATCAATAAATAGCATTCTTATAGTATCAATTAGATGAGTTCCTGTAGTTAGTATTCCATAAACATAAAAACACGATACTTGCAAAATATCACCTATAATTCCTTTTTCTAATAATGATTTCAATTTAATGATATCATCATCAAACCTTCTTCTGTGATTAACTATAACATTAGTTTTTGTTAAGTTGATTTTTTTCAAAATTTTTTTCGCTTGAGAAATATTATTTGCTAAAGGCTTCTCCAGAACTATTACTTTTACCCCTAAATCAATACATGTGTTTGTAATTTTATAATGAGTATCTTTCCAGGTGCATATTGAAATTATTTTTGGTTTTTCTTTTTTTATCATTATTTTATAATTTTTATAAAATTTTAAATTTATTTTTTTTTTTTTATAAACTAGTTTCAGTTTTTTTTTATCTGCAATAGCGACTAGTTGAGTAGAGGGATTACTCATCCACATTCCATAATGAGAGGCTGGCTTTAATCTTTTTTTATCTAATTCTAAACTATAACCAATTCTACCAGCTCCAATTAAACAAATTTTAATTTTATTTTTCATAAAATACTATAAGTTAAATTAATATATATTTAAAATCATATTAAAAGAAAAACTATTAGTGAAAAAAAAAAGATTAAAAACTATTTGTGTAATACCTGCAAAAAATAGTTCCTCCAGACTCAAAGGTAAAAATTTACTTAAAATAAAAGATTTTAGTTTGGTCGAAATAACCATTAGACTAGCTAAAAAAAGTAGATTATTTTCAAAAATAATACTCTCATCGGACTCTGATAAAATTTTAAATCTTGCCAAAAAATACAATATAATTAGTATTAAAAGATTAAATAAATATACATCAACGAAATTTGCTACCACTGAGTCAGTAATTGATGATCTGCTAAATCAGTTTAATGTTGAATTTGATAATTTTATTGTAATGCAAGTTACGTCGCCTTTAAGAAAAATCGATACTCTTAAAAACTTCTATAATTATTGTATTAAAAAAAAAATTAAAAAATGTCTTACTGTAACTGAAATTCATGATAATGTTTGTTTTAAAAGTAAATATTTTAAGCTAAATCAAACAGCTAGAAGAAGTCAAGATAGAAAAACATATATACAGGAAAATGGATTATTATATTTTTGTGAAAAAAAGAGTTATTTAAAAACAAGAACGATTTATTCAAAAAAAAAATGGAATTATTTTATAACTGATAAATATGAATCAATTGATATAAATAATTTAAATGATTACAAAATAGCTAAAAAAATTTTTTGAAAATGCAATTTAAGATAAATAAAAGTAAAATCATTACTCAAAACTCAAAACCATATATTATAGCTGAAGCCTGTATAAATCACGGTGGAAATATTAAAACAGCCATTAAAATGATTGATGAAGCTAAAAAGGCTGGTGTTTCTGCTGTAAAATTTCAATTTCATGTGTTGGAAGATGAAATGTTAAAAGAAACTCCAAAATCAAAAAATTTTAAGGAAAGTCTTTTTGAAACTTTAAAAAAAACTAATCTAAATATTAAGGAGCATAAATATTTAAAAAGCTATTGTGAAAAAAACAAAATTGATTATTTATGTACCCCTTTTTCATTTAAGTCCGCCGATATTTTAGAAAAAGATATTAATCTAAAGGTATTTAAAGTAGGATCTGGAGAATTAACTAATACTCCTTTACAACTTTATATTGCGAAAAAACAACATCCAATGATAGTTTCAACGGGTATGTCAAGTTTACATGAGGTGACCAAAACAATTGCGTTAATTAAGAAAATCAATAAAAACTTAGCCATTACACAGTGCACATCGTCTTACCCCTGTAATCCAAAAATCTCTGATATTGGTGTGATCAAAACGTACATAAAGAAATTTAAAATTATAACTGGCCTTTCCGATCACACTGACTCGATTTATACATCTATAGGTGCGGTAGCCTTAGGAGCAAGGATTATTGAAAAACATTTTACTTTAAATAAAAAGCAAATTGGTCCTGATCATAAATCTTCTCTTGAACCGGATGAACTTAAAAAATTAGTTAACGGATGTAATGAAGTATTTTATGCCAGGTCAGAAAAAAAAAAAATTCACAAAGAAGAACATGAAATAATTAAATGGGCGAGAGAGAGTGTGGTATCAACCTCTGAAATTCGAAAAGATGAGATTTTAAATGAAAAAAATTTATCCGTAAAGAGACCTGCTCCAAATAAAAACGAGATACCAGCTAGAGATTTCTTCAAAATTTTGGGAAAGAAAGCAACTAAAAAAATTAAGAAAGACAAAAAAATAAAATGGAATCAAATAAAATAAAAAAAGTATTATTTTTTTTTGACTCACGTGCCACCTTTTCATATTCGTATAATATAATAAAAATTTTTAAAAAAAAAAAAATAAGATATACTTCGATTGTAAGTGGAAATTATTTAGAGAAAAATTTGGGAGTTGGGAAAAAAATTTTCCTTGATTACAAAATTAAAGTTAATAAATATATTAGATTTAAATCACCAAATAAAAATAAATCATCTTGGCCTATATCTATGGGTTCCGCACTATCAAATTATGCTAAAGAAATAGAAAAAATAAACCCAGATATAGTTATATTAACTGGTGACAGAGTAGAAACTTTATCCTTTTGTTTAGCAGCCTCTTATATGAAGTATAGAATTGCTCATATTCAAGCGGGGGATAAATCGGGTCACATTGATGATTTAACTAGAAGTGTAATTGCTAAATATTCACATCTACATTTTGCTCCATCTAAACAAGCAGTTGATAGACTTAAAAAATGGAACGAAAGTACAGTTAGAATATTTCAGACAGGTGCACCTCAGCTAAATGACATGCATGAAATAAAATCAAAAAATAAAAAAAATGAATATTATGTGGTCATTTTTCATCCAGTTTTAGGGGAGCGAGACAACATCAATAATCAAATGAAAAATTTATTAAAATTTTTATTAAAAATAAATAAAAAGATCTATTGGATTTACTCTAATAATGATTACGGATATGATTTAATTGTCAATAAGTTGAAACTTCTTAAGTACGATAAAATAAAAATTATTAAAAACTTGGAAAGAAAAGAATTTTTAAGATTGTTAAAAGATTCTAAAGGATTAATTGGAAATTCATCATGTGGGATTATTGAAGCGTCGCTATATCATTTGCCAGTTATAAATATTGGAAACAGACAGAATGGCAGAATGCAAACTCAAAACATAATAAATTGTAAATGTTCATATAATAAATTAATTAAAGCTTTTAAAGTAATTAACAAAAAAGATTTTATTAAGAAAAAAAATATTAAAAACCCTTATTATAAAAAAAATTCATGTGAAAAAATTTTTAGATTGATCTTTAAATATAAAAAAAATAGTAAACTTTTTGAAAAATATTAACAAAATAAAATTTAAAATTTAATAGCATAATTTCAAATTATTTGTATTAGTATGTTTTATAAAGAATTAATAATTTATAATTTATGGCAGCTATATTAAGTTATGACTTTAGGTTTTAAGGAAACATCAATGGTACATCATTTACATGATGGCAAAAGATTTTCTAAAATAATTGGCTCTATTTCATTAAAGAAATTTGAGGAAGTTGTTAAAAATAAAGATATCTTATTTACTTTTGATGATGGATATAAATCGCAATTTGAAGCTAGTAAAATTTTAAATAAATTTAAAAAAAAAGGAATTTTTTTTATTCATACTAGTCATTTGAATAATAATTTCGATTATCATGAAATAATGAAGTTTTTTGTTAAAAAAATTTATAAAAATTATCTTAATTATTATAAAGATATGAAAAGATATTTTAAAAAGGAAGGAATTATTTTAAATAATTTTAAAAAAAAAAATAATCACAAATTTTATAGTAAGCAGGAAATCGAAATACGATTTTTTAGGCTAAATCATAATAATCTATACAACGAGTTTCTCTCAAAAGTTTTAAGCGAAAACAATATAAATATTGCTAAATCGCAAAAAAATATATTCTTAAATAAAAAAGAAATTTGTGAACTCTCTAAAAAACATGAAATAGGATTGCATACAAATAGTCATCCATATAATTTTGATAAATTGACCTATCTGGAACAATTAAATGAATTGATTGAAAATAAAAAAATTCTCGAAAAAATAATAAAAAAAAAAATTAATAAATTTTCTTACCCATATGGTAAGTACAATAAATATACAAGAATTGTACTAAAAAATTTAGGCATAACTGAAGCATACCTGAATTGTGAAACAAGTGTAAAAAATAATCTTAAAATTGGAAGAACAAATATTAATATCTATTAATTGTTTGATATTATTATTAGAGTAAATCTTTAATCCCTGAATTGAGATCAACTCTAGGCGTAAAATCCAATAACTTTTTAATTTTTAAATTGCTTCCACATCTTTTCTGGACTTGAAATTCTTTTAGTTCATCTGGAGTTTTAATATGTTTTATTTTTGATTTTGAATTTGTTGAGTTGATTATAATTTTGACAAGGTTATTAATAGTACAGTCTTTTCCATATGAAACATTTAAAATATTAAATTTTTTTAATTTTTTTATCGATAATTCGGTAACCTTAACAAAATCAGAAACGTGAGTGAAATCTCTTGTTTGCTTTCCATTCTCATAAATTATGATTGGTTTATCTCTTTTTGCCATATTAATAAACCTTGGTATAACCATTCTGGTATCTTGTCTTAAACCGTAAATGTTAAAAGGTCTTAATATTGTACAGTCTAAATTATGTTTTTTTTGCAAATTATATAAATAAATTTCACACATCCGTTTAGAAATAGCATATGCCGAATCTGGGGCGACTATGTCATTTTCTTTAACTTTTTTTTTATAATTTAATTTTCCATAGACTGCGCTTGTTGATGTATAAATTATCTTTTTTATATTATTTTTAACTGCTGATAAACTCACGTTTTTGATACATTCCATTTCGCTTTCCATGGTAAGGAGATTATTTTTCGCAACAACATCTACACCTATTATCGCTGCAAGGTGAATAATTACATCGCAATTTTTTGAATAAAATTTTATAATATCAAAATCTCGGACATCACTTTTAATAAGCGAATAATTTCCTTTAATTTTTTTTAGTTTGTTACCTTGAAAAAGATTATCAAGTACGACTACCTCATTTTTTTTGGAAAAAGCTTCTACTAGATGACTTCCTATAAAACCTGCACCTCCGGTAATTAATATCTTGTTCATACTAAATATTATCTATGATTATTGTTTTTTAAAATTTTTTTCAGTGCATAAATCAAGCCAATTGAGCTATTAGTACTGGTCAGCTACATGCGTTGCCGCACTTCCACACCCAGCCTATCAACGTGGTGGTCTACCACGGCTCTATAGGAAGAACTAGTTTTGAGGTGAGTTTCCCGCTTAGATGCTTTCAGCAGTTATCTCGTCCGTACTTAGCTACC
>Ga0163109_10000321_pt1 | contig 38760 bp, 32 predicted proteins | sample CRUFie1St13metaG_FD_108704 | JGI IMG/M metagenome (GOLD analysis project Ga0163109, IMG submission 108704) | Marine microbial communities from the Costa Rica Dome - CRUD Field 142mm St13 metaG | ecosystem: Environmental > Aquatic > Marine > Oceanic > Photic zone | place: Costa Rica: the Eastern...
GCGATGAGAAAGAAAGCTCGCGAGATTGCAGTTCCGGTGGTCGAAAACAAACCTTTGGCTCGAGCATTGTACGCCGTAGCGAAAGAGGGACAGCCGATACCGACCGATTTTTTCAAGGCGGTGGCTGAAGTTATTGCCTACGTTATGGCTCCTGCGGGCTCAGGAGTTTTGCCTCCGGGCCCAGCAGAGATTCCAGAAAGTGCTCGAGAAGCTGTTGCAAAACTTGGAGGTAGCGTATGAGTGACGTGTCCACAAGTATCGGCGCCGTAAGCACCACAAGCAGCCCCATCCGTAAGGCCGCAGGCGCAAAATCCGTCAGTCCTCAAGCAGAAAGAGAGGTCGGACGCCTATTACCGGGTCTGACAAAAGGACAAGGTGGCCGCGCAGACTCAATCACGGGCGTTTTGCTCATGACAATCGTTGCGCTTCTCATTCTGCCAGTCCCGCCTTTTGTCCTTGATCTTTTGCTCGCCGTATCGATTTGCGTGGGTGTAACCGTTCTCATGACCGCCGTCTATATTGAGAAGCCTGTCGAGTTCTCCTCTTTTCCGACCGTCTTACTCATGGTGACTCTATTTAGGCTTACTTTGAATGTCGCTTCGACCCGGCTGATTCTTCTGAACGGGCACACCGGAACCGATGCCGTCGGTTCTATCATTAAAGCCTTTGGTTCTTTTGTTGCAGGCGGCGATATCATCGTCGGTATCGTCATCTTCCTCATCCTCGTCTTGATTAACTTCATTGTTATCACCAAGGGTTCTGGGCGTATCGCCGAGGTTGCGGCCCGTTTCAACTTGGATGCGATGCCCGGTAAACAGATGTCAATCGACGCAGATTTGAATGCCGGGGTCATTGGTGAGGCCGAAGCAAAACAACGACGCCGGCAAGTCGAAAAAGAAGCGGACTTTTATGGTGCGATGGACGGTGCTTCCAAATTTGTACGCGGTGATGCAATCGCGGGCTTAGTCGTTACTGCTATCAACCTTATCGGTGGTCTGCTCATCGGAACGATTAAGCACGGCGTAGATATTGGCACCGCTGCTTCAACCTACTCTATTCTTACCATCGGTGACGGATTGGTGTCTCAACTCCCTGCTTTGATTGTTTCAACCGCTGCTGGTGTTGTTGTCTCACGCGCTGCTGGTGAAGGCCGACTTGGACAAGAAGTCGGACAACAAGTTCTTCTTAATCCCAAGCCGCTATACATGACATCCGGCTTAGTTGCCGTGCTTGGACTTCTCCCAGGTTTACCTGCTGTACCTCTCTTCGCTTTAGCCACAGGCATGGCATGGCTCGGCTCACAAGCTCAAAAGACGCGAGCTGCAGTAGAAGCTGAAGAGGCAGGTGCCGCGAGTCCTTCTATCCCGAGCGCAAAATCGGAAGAAGACACCCCAGTTGAGGATCTGCTCTACGTAGAAACCTTAGAACTAGAAGTTGGTTATGCGCTCGTAAATATTGTCGATTCAGACAAACCGAATAGTTTGATGAAACGTATCAACGGGATTCGAAAACAACTCGCTCAAACCTTAGGAATCATTTTGCCTCCAGTTCGGGTGAAAGACAATTTACAACTCGAAGCCACAGAGTACGTTCTTTACTTGCGAACTGTGCCTATCGCACGTGGCAAAATTGAACCCGAAAAATTCCTCGCCATCGATCCCGGCACCGCCTTCGAAGAAATCGAAGGAATCAAAACGACCGAGCCGGCCTTTGGACTGGATGCTGTCTGGATTGATGAATCAGAGCGAGATAACGCTGAAGCTCTCGGTTATACGACCGTCGACGGTAGTACAGTCATAGCGACCCATCTTGGAGAGGAATTGCGACGAAATGCTCATGATCTCCTCGGGCGACAAGAGGTTCAAGACATTTTGGACGCTCTGTCCAAAACGCACGCGAAGTTCGTGAACGAGATTGTGCCGAAACAAGTTTCGCACGGTGACCTCTTACGTGTATTGCGAGCCTTACTTGAAGAACAAGTCCCTGTTCGTGACTTACGCACTATCTTGGAAACCCTCGCGGATATACTGCCTGATGTGAAAGCGACAGAAGAACTGGCAGATGCTGTACGACAGCGGTTGGCAGCTGCGCTCACACACAAACTCGCGGAAGGTTCGAAGGAATTACATGCGTTCTTCCTAGATCCAGCACTTGAACAGGCCTTACGAACAGCTTTTGTTGGAGGAAGCGTTCAGGCGGCTAACCTCGATGGTGATGCTCTGCGAACCATCCTTAGTAAATTTGAAAACTCGGCTGCTGAAGCAGCCAATGCAGGACACACACCAGTGGTGATTGTGTCTCCAGACCTTCGTCGTCAAATTCGCGACCTAGTATGTCGGTTCCTGCCGAATCTAGCAGTTTTGTCTCATCGCGAAGTTGATGGAAATATAGAAATTCGCTCCTTAGGGAGAATAGGACTCTAGTCCACAAAAAGAGAGGATAATCATGGTAGCAGTACATAATAACGTCAACGAAATCGAAATGGACTTCTCTACAAATACAGTGAAGCTTCCTTTGACTGTTCGAGCACGTACGAGCCAGCAAGCTCTCAATGAGGTCACCGAAAAGCTAGGGGAAGACGCGGTGATTCTTGCAACCCGTACCGTGACTGACCCAATCACCGATATGCGCATGGTAGAGGTTGAAGCGACCATCGTTGGAGATACGAATAATGATAACGTGCCGTCGACGGCAGCTTCTACGCAGCGTGTGTCACAAGCTGTTGCTCGAAAAAAGAATTCGTCACTGTTCAAAATCCCGGGACAACAAGAACGTGAAATTGTAGAAGCGCCTGTCCCCGAAAAAAGCACAGAAGCGTTGTTGGAGATACTTCGAGAAGTACGAAGTCTGAAGAGTGAAGTCGTGGATCAAAAATCTCAGTCCCAAGCTGCACTTGACGAAGTTCAAACCTTACGGCGTGAACTCAGAGAGGTTGAAATCGCGGTAGCCAATCTGACCTCAGAGCACGCAGTGATAAGAGAAAATGGAGTGCCAGGAGAGTGGGTCACATCTTACCGGAGATTAATTGCTTCGAGCATTGATGCGTCAATCGCTGAGGAAATCATCGACAGTGCGGTGGAGTTCGAAGAATCTCGAAAAGATCTGGAGGAAGACTTTGAAAAACAGGACTTACTCATTGAGGCGATTACCGCTCGAATTAAAATCAAGCCAATTTTAAGTGAGGCAGTACCTCCTCCCGTTGTATCTGTGACCGGACCAGCGGGCGCTGGCAAGACCACAATGCTGGCAAAGATTGCAGCCCACGCTGTATTAAAAGGGAATTCAACGGTCGGAATAATTGCGTGTGAAAACGCGAATTCGTTTGACACTCTGGCAAAGGTTGCAGGGGCGCTTGGGACTCCAATCCTCTGTGCATCAAAAGATGATGGAGGCCTTTCGCGAGCAGTCTTTACGATGCAACAAGAGGGTGTCGACCTTATTCTCATTGATACGCCACCCGTGAGACTTTCAAATAAAGAGGCGAACCAAGCTCTGTGGCGCGAGCTACGTTCTGTCACCGGGAGTGAAATTCTCGCCGTACTTCCTGCAACGATGCGCGATATTGACCTTGCCAGAACGTGTAAAGCAATGTCTCGGCTCGGATTCCATCGACTAGCTTTCACTCAAATGGACGAAACGCTCCGGAGTGGTAGCGTTCTTACGGCGATTTCAAGCACTGGGCTTCCTCTTGCTGCCTTGTCGTATGGCACGAGCATTACCGAAGATTTTGTTTTGCCAGAAGCAGAAACACTTGCGCAACGAATGATTCAACCGAACCGTTCGAATTCTCATATCGGGTAGGACTACGTATGATGACTGAAGAACGAAAATCGAGACCTCCGGCGCACCGACCGATGACCATTGCTGTAACCAGTGGCAAAGGCGGTGTGGGCAAGACGTCTATTTCAGCAAACCTGGGCGCCGCTCTCGCAGACGCCGGGCGTCGTGTGCTCCTCGTCGATGCTGATTTAGGATTAGCGAATCTCGATATTGTTCTAGGTCTTGAACCTCAATTCACAATTGCTGATTTGCTTGCGGACACGTGCACAATTGATGACGTTTTACTTCGAGGCCCTGGCGGACTTACGCTTTTACCAGCCACGTCTGGTGTACACGAGCTTACGGAACTTGGACATGGGCAGCGGGCGAGCCTCTTGGCGGCAATCGAATCTATAGAAGACCGCTTCGATACAGTTATTCTCGACTGTCCAGCTGGAATTGGCAGTGATGTTCAATTATTTGGTGGAGTAGCCGACGAAATTCTTGTCATCGCCACCCCAGACCCGACTTCTCTGACAGATGCCTACGCGCTTATGAAGGTTTTGCACACAGAGCGAAAACGACAAAAGTTCCGAGTGATCGCTAGTCAGGTAACCAGCAACCAACAAGCCAGAAAAATTTACAAAGTTTTATCTACTGTGACGGATAAATATCTAAATCTTCAAGTAGACCTACTAGGATGGGTACCGCATGACGAGGCCTGGCGGCGAGCAGTTCTTGAGCGACGACTTGCATACTCAGCAAACCCAACTAGTGACGCAACAAGCCAAATGAGAGCGCTTTCGCGGCGCATACAAAATTTGGAAAGAGCTACTTCGCGAGCGAGAGGCGGTGTCAGCGCCTTATTGCTGGGAGAAAACCAATGAACCATTTTGTGCAAAGATATGCTCAGGTAAGAAGGCAGAGTGAGTCTAACGCTTCTGAAAATTTGGAAGTAGAAAGAGACCGCGAAACCCTCGCGAGTGAACATGCTACGCTCGTGAAACAGATTGCTGGAAGAATTGCCGGCCGATTGCCGGGCCACTACGAGCTCGAGGACCTATGGAGCGCTGGAATTATCGGCCTACTCACGGCAATCGATAATTTTGACGAAACCAAAGGCATACCATTCGATCGATATGCCCGTATTCGGATTGAAGGCGCAGTTTTGGACTCTCTTCGCCAAACAGATCACCTCCCTCGGACCAGACGTCAAAAGGCAAAAAAGCTGGAAGCAACTCGACAACTGATTGAAAAAGAACTCGGCAGACCGGCCCTAGACGAAGAGGTTGCGGAAGCCTCAGGAGAAACAGTTCAGACAATTCAAGCGGCAATGATAGACTCGTTAGCCCCGACCTTTTTGGCACCATCAGATTTGGCGCAAATTTCTCCGGTCACAGAAAGGACCGAAGAAAATCCTTACGAGCATTTAGCCTCGCGTGAGGTCAAAGAATCTTTGAGCGAAGCGATCAAGAAGCTTCCCGAGCGACTGCAACTCGTAATGAGTCTGTATTACAAGGAAGAGCTATCCTACCGACAAATCGGAGAAGTTCTTGGAATAAGCGAATCACGAACCTGTCACTTACACGCTGATGCGGTGAAACGGCTAAGGAAACTAATGAAAGCCAAAGAATAATCATATGAATCTCCACTGGAAGCAAAGTTAGCTTTGCTGGCTTTGTCCTTCATTGGAGCTTCCATCCATGTTCCGACCCCTCCACAGAGCAAGCACCCCTGTTCTGTGGAGGGAATCGGTCCGAAAACATGCTGGAAGCTTAGAATCTAGGGGTAAAGGAGTTGTGAAAATAATTTCGTGTAACTCGTCTATTGTACTGGACAAATCGATTCGACGACCACGAAAGAATGCAATTGTACTTGACTACATACGAAGGCCAACAGATCTTATACGGGTTCCATGAATCTCCGTCGGCAATAGTGCCTGTAGCGTCGTAGACGCCGACAGCCATTTTCCTCCTACGGAGCTTCCATCCATGCGCCGACCCTCCACAGAGCAAGCACCCCTGCTCTGTGGAGGGAAAGCCACTTCGAATCAAAGAATCCGTTTTACGACTCTCTAGTGTGACGAATGCCTCATTTCATGCAGCGTTCACACTTGTCCATGCGCCGGCCTCCAATCGTGTTGCTCCCCCATTTTATAGGCGGCACGGTTGGAGGCTGCGTCTTTTTTTCAAAGCCTCTCCGAAATCATCAACCACCGTTTTCTGAAAGGGTGCAGGAAATCTGCTAGCTTCAAGAACTCAAAAGAGGAGCCACAGATAAAAAAAAGGCGCTCCTCAAAAGGAGCGCCTCAGAAGTCTCTTGTTTTTCTATTGCTAAGCGTGAAGCTTATCGGCGTTTTCGCCGGATAAGAGTGAGACCGAGGAGCGCAACAATCGCCAGACTTCCAGCAGCAGAGCTATTCGTGGTCGAGGATTCACATCCGCAACCTGCCAAGCCGTTCACGACATTATGCTCATCCAGAATATCGCGAATGTTTGTCGAGTTATCTTGAATGAGAGTCCCTTCTGCAAGCTGCTCTACTCGTAGAGCTGATGGCATGGAGTCGAGAATAGTTCGGTCACGGTTACCATTAGAATCAAAAGAAATCACGGTTCCATCAGTGAGCACGATTTCAACGCCAGCGCTTCCTGGTGAACCACCGACACCGCAATACTGAATCATCTTCGCTTCATGAATATTGCTGACTTCTGGTAACGAGCTATCAAAATCTAAAATAGGGTCAATCGTCATTTCCTCAGGTGAAATGAGAGTATAAAGACGCGTAGCGTATTTGAAAGAATCAAACATCTTCTGAACTCGGATCTCCGGGTCGATGATGCGTTCTTCAATCTCGTCTACTGCATCATTTGGGTCAATCATCGTTCCCTCGAACTGAAAAGCAGGACAACCACGACAGTTTACGACCTCAGGGTAATGGCGAGTCATGATGGCTCGAAGCTCAGCACGAAATCGGAGGCCTTGGGATTGTAACTCCTGTAGAAACAAACCGAGATCTGTTTGGCTACGAAGTCGCTGAACGTCATATTGTCCCTCTTGGTATAGGGCATCATCGAAAACCGATGCTGCGCCGGCATACTCAGTCGTAAAAGCGTTACCGCTTCCTTCGTCTGCTGCCTCACTTACAATTTGACGATAATTAGAGCCACCGCGCATCCAGTCAATTTTCGCTTTATTGATTTCGACATGGTTGTAATTCACTGGAATTGCTCTTCCGGAATTTGAAAGGACAACGGCTGTCACGTCCATGTCAGCTTGAGCCGCTATCGCAGTCAATCGAAGTGGGATGCAGGCCTCCGGCGCTTCGGTTGCGTTTTCTTCAGTATTCTGGAGTACAAGTTCGATGGGCTGAATATCGCCCGCATCTTGGTCTTTACTGAGTTTGAGTGCGAGAAGAACGTCACCCTTGGCAACATAAGGAATCACAGGCTCTTTCATTTCGTCAGTGAGTCGGTAACCATTTTCTATTAGCCAATCAAAAACCTTTTCCGGGTCAGAGCCTTGGAGAACAACAGAGTCGTAGGGCCCGACCTGAGATTGCTGAAGAACATTGACTCCACCGGCACCTTCACTATTTGGACTGGCTTGCGTTGTCGCGGAGTCCTCGGCGCCGCTACGAAAAGCGATTTCGTCGACTGAGCAAACGCCTTTGGTTTCAACTTCCGTGATACGAAATTGCGATTGCGTCCTTTGGTTGGAAACAACAAAAGCCTGACTTGGGCCTGCTTTTATCTCAGTGGGATTCACCTGCAAGGGAAGTAGCCAAGCGAAGTCAGGCGCCATCCCGGAGTAGTTGATATTGATGATGGCTGTTGTCGTCTGCGTGTCATGGTCAACACCGAAAATAATCTGTTCCCCCGTCTGAATGACGGGTTGGTTGTTACAAAAGAAGCCACCGCAAGCTTCAGACTCGCTCATAAGCCAAGGGTTTATTGTTCCTAGCGCCAAGGTCATTGCGCAAGTGATTGATTTTGAAATCCGCATTTTATTCCTCCAAATGACAATCACAGTCGTTAGCATTTGCCGTTCCAAGTTCAAGCATCTCTCTAAGTGACTGAAAATATTGAGATCGAATAATGTTCGTGGCAGAAGACTCTCAAAGTTCCATCGACAAATGTCCGATGGTCTCAAATTTCTGATTGTAATCAAACGTCCGTTTAGTTACTTTGGAAGCATGGCTCGCCCCATAAACGCAGACGCATCAGCCACTCGAAGTCGAATTCTAGAACGTGCTTCTGCCATGTTCGCAGAGCGAGGGGCTGGGCAAACCTCGATTCGGTCTATCGCGAGTGAAGCCAATGTAAGCCTCGCCATGGTCCATCATTATTTCGGAAGCAAGGGCGAGTTATACGCCGCTTGTGTTAATTCCATGTACCTCGAACTCGCCGGGCTAAGAGACTCTTTACTCGAAGAACTTCAAAATTCCACATATGAAGACCAAACCCAATTTCTCGAAAATGTCGTACGCTCTGGGTGGAGATTCGTTCGGTCCCATCGCTCAGCCATGCGCTTGGTCATGCGCGATGTGATTGATCAAGGTGAAATCCCCGAAGAGCGTATGAGAACATTCTTAGTCCCTTTCCTGGAAAATGCTGGTCCCTTATTTGCCGGCGAATCCATTGAGCGACAACTTTACATTCGAACCGCATTACAAGGCTTAGTCTTTATGCTCGTTCGTTACTCCCTCTCTAACCCAGAAGAAATTCGGCTTATCGTAAAAACGAATGACGATAACAAAGCAATGCAGCTTCTTGAGGAAAACCTCGTGAATATCGCAACGAGTCTGTTGATTCAAAAAGCCTAGGAAGAAGAAAGACATGCAAGATTCAACTTTGCCCCCACTCACGACTCGCTTTACTCTCGGCTCAGAGATCACACCATCGCAGGAACGGTTCCTAGACGAAAATGGATTCCTGGTCTTCAACCAGGTCATTTCAGAGGAAGAAGTCGCGCAGATGGTCAGTGAATTCACCCGTATTGGCGAAGAATGGGCCGAACAAGGTCGTCATACAATCAACGGCGTGCCTCTTTTTCGTGGAAAAGACCACCAGGGCAACCTGTTTATCCAGCGGCTTGCATTTACATCGCTGCACTCAGCGTACATCCATTCGATACTTCACGACGAACGATTCGAGCCTATTCGAAAATTAATTGGGGATAAAGCTAGAGTTGGAGATGAAGAAAAAGACGGCGCAGTTGTTAGTCGTTATCTCAACTGCAAAGGAAGCGTTTATCCTAAACTCGGCTGGCATACAGATGGACTTCGAGACGTCTTCTATCTGCGTCGTCCCAAAAGAATGCTAAACGTCGGGCTTCACTTTGATGCATGCGATTTAGACGACGGTGGACTACGTCTCATCCCCGGAACTCATAACCAAGGTTTTTGGGATACGGTATTCAGAAAAGCGAACTTCATTAGTCACGATGAAGATCCCAACGAAGTGGCGGTGCTTACAAAACCTGGAGACCTTACTATTCACGATGGACGTCTGTGGCATCGAGTACAAGAATCTAAATTCACGGACGAAAGGAGTCTGCGTCGAGTCATGTACGTGCCGTACCTGACTGATGAATACCAGCCGAAAAACGCAGAGAGTCCGACTCCGCTATATCATCACCTCAGTCGCGCTATGTGTTGGTACAAACGAAATTTTAAGTGATTATCGGTCAATGCGTCGGTTGAAGTCTCTGTTTGCTGACCAACCACGAATACCAGTCGAAAGTGTAAGAAAGACCGATAGAGCCAACATTAGATACCCCAATACCGAAGCCTTTCCCATCCCAATGAGCAATGCACCTCCGATGATCAATGAGGAAACAGTCAGGCCGCTGAATAATCTTCGCCCGAGTAAATCCGTGGCTCGCGGTACCTCCGGGTCGCTGATTTGAAAGGCCAAATCACCCCGCCTCACATCATCAAGAATTTCATCGAATTTCCGAGGTAAGTCGCCAGCCGTACCCGTGAGTTTGGATACAAATTTCACCGCATCGGCTCCGAGTCGATCTGGGCTATACCTAGCTTTCATGAGCTGAATAAAATACGGCTTCACTTCAGTGAACACGTCCAAATCAGGATGAAGCTCTTTACCGACGCCCTCTACGGTCATGAGGGAGCGAGCGAGCATAAGAAAGTCTGGAGGTATTTCCAGACCATATTTCATAGCTCCTGTCACAATATCGTGAATAAGAAGCGACATTTCGATTTCTTTGAGTGGGCGTCCAAGATACTTTTCTGCAAGCATTGTCACTTCAGCATCGTAACGTTCACGATCAATACGCTTGATTGGAGTGCCAATATTATACAACGCATCTGCAACGCCTTTACTGTCTTGCCGAACTGCGGCAACCATGAGGTCGACAGTTTTATCACGAAGCTGAGGTGACAACCGGCCAACGAGACCAAGATCAACCAATCCAATCACGGGAGCAGTCTTGGTGCCGAGAATGAATAAATTACCAGGATGCGGGTCGGCATGGAAAAATCCGTCTTCAAAAATTTGTTTAAAAAGAACATCCAGCGTGACCTTTGCGATCAGCTCTCCATCCCAATCCTGAGCCAAAGCCTCAGTCGTTTTGAGTCCATCCAAATATTCCATGGTGAGAACTCTTTTCCCGCTCGCTTGTCGGTAAATTTCAGGAATTCTACACTTGGGATTATCTGCAAAATTATTTCGGAAACGGTCTGCGTTATCGCCTTCACGATTGAAATCCAATTCAGCGGTAATCGCGCGATCAAATTCGCTGACCAAGCCAACCGGATTATAAATACGACTCTCAGGAATATTTCGGTCAATCGCTCGCGCCACAATAAAAAGAAGCTCGATATCTCGTTCAATTGTCTTTCGAATATTCGGACGCTGAATCTTTACAACCACTTCCTGAGGCTTTTTACCCTCCTGAAGAACGAGAGTCGCTCTATGAACTTGAGCCATCGATGCACTCGCCAGAGGAGTTTCATCAAAAGTCTCGAAAATTTGGTCGATTGTATCTCCGAGATCTGCTTCGAGTTGAGTTCTTAGTTCTTCGAACGGGATCGGAGAAACATTATCTTGAAGCAGTTTCAACTCTGAAATAATGTCCTCAGGAATAAGATCAGACCTTGTAGATAGAATCTGCCCCAGCTTGACAAACGAAGGACCAAGGTCCTGTAGTACGAGCTTTAGTCGGCTTCCAAGACTCACCCGCGCACCAATCGCGGATTGAGGTCGGGCGGACTCGTCCGGTATTCCCTCGTCTGAGGGGTCTTGTTTGCGACTCAACCTCGAGAGTCCTGTCCTTTGGACAATTTCGCCAAAGCCATGTCGACCAAGAACCACAACTATCTGTCGCAATCTGTCTATATCGCGGACGGTACTAAAAATTGAAACCATGATTCTTGCTCTTGATGCCTCTTGTCGCCCTTCGAATTTTCGAAAACTCGCTAGGACTTTTCACGTGGCGATTCTATATCACCCTTGATCTCTTCTTCAAATTTATAACTCAGTGAAAATCCGATAACCCACACAAAACCTGATGCGTTGTAAGAGCCAACATCATCCGTAGAGTCAATTTTTTGATGACGTCGAGAAGGGTGATAGAGAGTCTGCATGCCTAAATCAGCAATGACAGGATTCGCAAAGGCCTTCCAGGGATCCTGCCAATTCACTCGAACGCCAAGTCCGATATGATGCGCAGTACCGTCGACATAATTTGTATCAGAAACCTGAATTGGAGCAGGGCTCGGTCGTATTGCGTAACCACCACGAAGAGCGAACGTCTCAAATGAACGCTCTACAGCGATTCGGGTAGTGACAATATCTCGATATCCCAGATCAACAAGCCTCGCTTGCCCCGGAGCGGGTGCATCAAGGACCTCGCTTAGTCCTGTTCCTTCAAAGAGTTCACCACTCACATCAATTCGACTCCTCACTGCGGGGCCCGGGGCCTGAGACCATCTTGCCCAGCTTAATTCAGCGGCGACGAGTAAGTTCCAATCTTTAATCAAGTAGCTGGCGCCGAAATCATAAATATCGGGGATAAATTGGACCGTAAAGCTCGTCTCCACAAGCAAGTCTGCAAGACCGGTCACGACAACATTCACCGGTAAATCGATAGGAGTAGACAAGCTTTTTCGGTAATTGAATCCCAGTCGCAGGTTGTCGATCGGTCTGAATTCGGCACCTACCAAAGGTGCAACCTTGGGTTCAATATCAAAAAGGACAGTCTTACGACTAAAGCGTCCGGACACCACATCGAGTTCGTAATCAAGCTCACCCGTCAGTCCGGCCAAAAACTGCGCAGCAATACCCAATGACATCCACGAAAAAGGTTTAACGCCAATCCCAAGATTTGCGGCGATTCTTTCAGGCAATGTTTGATACATATACCAATGCGGAATGGCGGGATCTAAAGCTTGACCATTGAGCAAAGACCTCGTTGGCACGTTGATGCCTAATCCCATCGCGATGAGCCCTTTCGCTGCATCACCGCCCAACGCAAAAGAAGTCCCAAAACTCACCGACGAAGCATCAGGCGCCTGCAAACCCTGGATTGTGGGCGTTTTATCAAATTTTAGGTCAAGATCAGCGACGGTGGTCACGTACGCAAATCCAAAAGTTACACCTTCGGCATTGGTCAGAGCAGCCGGATTATAGTGGACTGCGGTGAAGTCATCTGTGACCGCGGTGTGACAACCAGCCATACCAATTGCGCGCGGATTGAATCCATAAATTTCCCAAAAATTCGCGTGCGCGGAATTCGAGTAAGCAAAGAGTGTCAGCACCGCAAGAGCAAGAAGTCTAAACACGATTACAATCTCCTAAGATGCTTTGAATTGCGACCAGGAGTTCCGTGAATATGTCTTCGGAAATGAGCTCAGAAACTATGGGAAGCAGTGCGTTCACGTCGGGTTGCTGCAACATGAGCGCAAACAATTCGAGTAGCTCGTCACGCGCTAAACGGTCTGAGCGAATACTACCAATAAGGTCCGAAACGATACCGAGAAGAAATTTTGAGTCTTCTACCGAAACAAGCTCTGCGACCGAAATCAACGCATCTCGTGCGCCTATATCTTGTGAAAAAAGTAAATCATACAGGAAGCCGATAATCACATCTCGTTCCACGGGTGACTGCATTCCGCACTCGATTGAACGCTGTAAAGGAACAAGAATTCCCGCATCTGGTGCTGTGACCTCTTCGAGCAAAGTCACCATTCTTTCGATGTTGGGTCGAAGCTCGTCGCTCAATATTGGGTACACCGCGCTTTCTAGCAGAGTCTCTACTTGAGAGATTGAGAAACTAGACTGTCGAATCAGGCCCATGAGTTGAGCGATGACATTTATCACCGCCGGACGCCCTTTCTCAGCGTCCTGCTCAAAGGCATCAAGAAACTCATCTAGCTTTTGGTTGTCCACGACGACAGCAATCTCTTTAATCATGACGTCTATCCACATCTCACCCGGTCGACTCGGACTTTCGAAGCTCGTGAGTAACTCAATCGCCAAAAGCAAGTGATCAGGGTCGCAAACACGGATAAAATGAGCCGCAGCATCACCGGTTTCATATCGGGATTTGCCATCTGTTTTTCCGGTAATAAAATCGATGGCCGCGGTGAAAAGCGGAAGCTGTTCGCCTAAAATTTCGCTATTCGTGACCAGGTCAGTTAGATCGACTGTTTTTTCAAGTCCGAGACTCCGTGTGATTTTGAGGATTCCAGAAAATAGCGTCCGCGTTGAAATGTCGGGCTGTGGATTTTCTTCAGAGATGAGCAAATGTCGCTGAATGAAAGCTTTAAGCGGTTCAAACTTTCCTTGCTCTATAAACGACAATAACTTTGGGAACACGCTCGCTGTCGTCCCGCACAGCGCTGGTGGTTCTCCGTTTGTAACGAGTGGAGGGGCTGGCTCGTCGTGATCAAAAGAGCAACTTATGGCAGATACCCCTAATAAGGTGAAGAGCAACGCCGAGAAGCCGTTTTTGCAGATGGAAAAACTCATAGGGTCGAGGGCCCAAAGAAAGCATTTCTCGCCATTCTCCTCAACCGACGAGTGACGAATGGCATTTGTTGGTGCTAGCTTCTCACCACGATGTGGACAAGTGCTGCTTTCACAGCCCTGGCCTGCGCGACGATAACAAACCCGTCGAACGCCTTGCCTGAGCTATCTATAGACAAATACAAGCTAGAAAACGGTCTCACGGTGATTTTACACCATGATGCGAGACTGCCCCTTGTTGCCGTCAATGTCTGGTATGACGTGGGCGCGAGGCATGAAAAAGAGGGACTCTCTGGATTTGCTCACCTCTTCGAGCACATGATGTTTCAAGGCTCGCTGCATGTCGGAGAAGACAAGCACTTCAGCTACTTACAGGCAGCCGGTGCCACAGGCATCAACGGAACCACGAGCTTTGACCGGACAAATTACTTTCAGACGGTCCCAAAAAACTATCTCGAGCTGGCCCTTTGGCTAGAATCGGATCGCATGGGGTTTTTACTAGATACACTGACCAACAAGAGCCTACAAAATCAGATCGAAGTGGTTCAAAACGAACGCCGACAATCACTGGAGAATCGCCCATACGGCCTGATGAACGAAATGATCACGCAGTCGCTCTACCCGAAACCGCATCCGTATTACGGAAATATCATTGGTTCCATGACAGACATAGCCGCCGCAACACTCGATGATGTTCGAGAATTTTTTCGAACCTATTATACGCCTGCGAATGCGAGCCTCGTCATTGCCGGTGACTTTGACCCAAAAACGATCAAAGCGACTGTCGCTCAATATTTCGGTTCTTTGAAAGGCAGAGCCAAGCCACCGACGGTGAACATCCCTCCACCAAAGATTCAATCAGAAATGCTCAAACGCTTCGACGAACCCGTCGGCAAACTATCGAAGCTTTCCGTTACTTGGATGGGTCCTAGCTCTTATCAACAAGACACCGCAGATTTAGATGTTCTCAGTCACATCATCTCAGGAACAAAATCATCACGGCTCGATCGCAAAGTCAGCTTTGAAGACCAACTTGCCCAATCTGTGACCGCCTACTTCTCAGAAACAATGTCGGGTTCTCAATTCCGAATTGAAATAGTACTTAGGCCCGGTCGTACCCCTGAAGAAGCACACCAAGCCGTTGACGAGGTTCTCGCGAAGTTTAAGTCAAAACCCATCACCGAAGCCGAAGTTATGCGCGCTCAAAACTACGTCGAATCGACGATGATAAAAGGGCTTGAGAAACTCGGAGGTTTCTCAGGAAGAGCAGACCTCCTTCAACGCTATAACCTCTTTCTTGGCAGCCCGGATAAACTCGCGTGGGACCTTTCGCGCTATCGAAAAACGACGCCTTCATCGGTGACAAAAGCCCTGGAAAAATACCTCACAAAAAACCGGCTCATCGTCTATGCAACCCCCTCCAAAAAGACCGTTCCTGCAAAGGAGACCAAACAATGAGACATGTACGACTTACCGCTCTGTTCGCTTTGGTCATGGGTGGGTGCCAAACCACCTCGACGACAAGCTCTAACTCAAGTGGTCATTCTTCTGGTTCTGCGACGACTTCCACCCAAGCTGAGGTTTGGCGGAAAAGTGTCCCGAAGCCAGGCCCGCAGCCTCAACCAACTCTACCTGTTTTTGAACGCGCTCAACTGAAAAATGGCCTGACCGTGATGGTCATTCAAAATCGCACTCTACCTTTGGTCTCATTTCGAATGGTTATCCGAGGTGGCTCACGAGAAGATCCACAAGCACTTCCGGGTCTCACTGCTTTTTCCTTCGGAATGCTCGATGAGGGTGCCGCCGAAATGAGTGCCTTAGAGTTCTCTGATGCCGTAGCCGATCTCGGTGCAAGTTTTTCTGCGGGAGCAAGTCAAGACTCAGGTTATCTTTCGGTCAGTGGACTCAGTCGAAACCGAGACCAAATGCTTGAGTTGATGTCCAACGCGCTTCTGAAACCTCGTCTTGAAAAAAAGGATTTTCGAAGGATTCAAGAACAGACGGTCGCAAGCCTTATGCGACGAAGAGGCTCTGCTTCAGGGCTCGCTTTTGAGTATGTGCCTGGTTTGCTTTATGGAGATAAGCATCCATACGGCCATCCTGCGTCTGGTACCGTTGAGTCCGTAAAGCGCCTAAAACTGAAACACGTCCGCAGACATCTGCCGAAGGTGCTTAGTCCTCACAGGGCGAGTTTTGTTGCCTCAGGTGACGTTTCTTTGGAAGAAGCAAAAGAACTCGCTGAGAAGTACTTTGGTCAGTGGAAAGGCACTCGACGACCAGTTACAGCACCACCAGCAAAAGCTGCCACAGCACGTGAGCGGATCACACTGATTCACAAAGACAACTCCCCACAAACCATGATCATCTTATATCGACCGATGTTTGGACGAGGAGGGAGTGATGAAATCGCAGCACTTGTTACCAATCAAATTTATGGCGGTTCATTCACAGCCCGACTCAATTTTGTCCTCCGAGAAGAGAAAGGATACACGTATGGCGCTAGAGCATTTCTAAGCTTACGTGATAAAGTCGGTGCTTATCTCGCTTCGAGCAAAGTACGACAGGACGTCACCGGCCCTGCTCTATCGGCATTCGTAGATATCATGGATAGTATGAAGTCATCTCCACCGACAGATGCGGAGATTTCTCGTGCAAAGGACGGACTTGTTCGATCGCTCACCGGTCAATTTGAGTCGATAAACGCAGCGAGTGCGGCCGCGGAATCTCTCTTCGTCTACAGATTACCACTGGATCGCTATGCGAAACTCCCTGAGATGTACTCGGGGATCAGCAGAGAAAAGGTCGCAGAAATGACCAATAAATACTTAGTGAGTGACCTGTTCCACGTGATACTTGTCGGTGACTCGAAGAAGATTATGAAGCAAATCAAAGAGACGAATCTAGGACCCGTGAAGCTGATCGTTCCAAAGCAATAGACAATATTCCGCTCGAATCGAAAAGACCACCCCTTTTGCTGGACACTCGACTTCGGCCCCAGTAAGAGCCACATTATCTTGGCCCCCTCAAACCCCAGCGGAAACGCGCAATACGTCGCCATAGAGGGCGTCATTGGAGTGGGCAAAACCACTCTGGTCAAACAACTCGCTCGACGTTTTAAGGCACGAAAAGTGTACGAACAGTTCGAGGACAATCCTTTTTTACCGGATTTTTATCGAGACCGTGATGCCTTTGCGTTTTCGACTCAAATCTTTTTTTTGATGTCCCGATTCCGTCAGCAAGAGCATCTGAGTCAGGGAGACTTGTTTCACAGTCTCACGCTATCGGATTACTTTTTTGAAAAAGACTACATTTTTGCGAAGCTCACGTTAAAAGACGAAGAACTGAATCTTTATGAACGTCTCTTCAATGTCCTCACTGTACAATGCCCAACACCAGATATGGTGATTTACCTTCATGCCGAACACGACGTGATTATGAATCGAATTGCCGAAAGGGGTCGGATCTACGAACAGAATATGGATCCAAACTATATTCGTGACGTTGCCGCTGGATACCACAGTTTTTTTCAGACCAATTCCAAGTTTCCAGTACTAAGTATCGACACGACGAATATCGATTTCCGAACCGACAAAAAGGCGGTCGATTTAATCGTTCGCGCAATTGAAGAAAGACGACATTCGCTCGAGTCGTTATCGAAAGAGACACCAAGCACCCAAGCAAATCTTCCTCTTCCTGGTTTCGGCAAAAAATAGCGTGAAACCACGCATCCTAATGTGCGGACAAGTAGCTCAATGTCACCCTTGATCACGACTCGGATTTAGCTCATGGTTATATTCTCATAGAGGAAGGACTCATTCACAACGATGTGAATGGGAAGGCAACGCAGCCCGTGCGGGTGGAGGTAAGCCGATTCGAGGGATTCAACGATGTTGATTCGGACCGCTCTCCTAAAGACAGCGCGCGTTTGGAGGAAGAAATTAGCCCAGTGAAATTTGCCAAATACGATGCATCAGGAGCGGAATGCTCATAAGTTAGAAAAATCCTAACTTTGACTCACCTAGTGAGCACATATGAAATTACGGGCGACCTATAAAAGATAGGCGCCCTTTGTTATTTAAGGAGGGTCAGCATGGCGAACGAATCGAAGTATTATCTCACTAAGTCGAATTCTTCAGAACTCTATGAGCGAAGCTGGATACTGACCGTTATTTCCGGACCGGACCGCAGCGCGCATTGTAAAGTCACGGCGCCTTTATTGTTATTAGGCGCAGCCAACGCATCTGCCCTTCCTTTGGCCGACGACACCGTCTCTCGTTATCATGCAGAAATCAGTTTCTCTGCGGAAGGAGCATGGTTACGTGATCTCGATTCTACGAACGGAACATTCTTCGACGGGCGTGAGATTACCGAATGTTTTCTTCGTTCCGGAGACCGTTTTTATCTCGGCAATTCAGAAATTGAATTGTCGTCCGAAGACGAAGTCGTGCACATTTCCGCAGAGCAGACAGATCCGAACACACCGCATAAAACGGCGAACTTTGTTGCCCTATCTCCCGGTTTCTCACAAATGGTTGACCTGAGTCGAAGAGCCGCACAATCGATGTCGAGCATTCTGATCTCGGGTCCAGCCGGCAGCGGGAAGATGGAGCTTGCACGCTACCTGCATGACGAAAGTCCCCGTGGTGACGGCCCATTTTTGAGTCTCAGTGTACCCACGGAGCCAAGCACAGAAGGAATGCTGACCACGCTCTTCGGAATCGAATCAAAAACCGATACACAGCTCTCTTCTAGCTCTGGGCTATTAGAACGTGCCTCCGGAGGAACCTTATATATAGAGAATTTCGAACGCTTGCCGCCCGCTTGCCGTAGTAATCTTCGAACCTGTTTGCGCTCGAGCAAAATGCGACGCACCGGCGATAACGAAGTTCGTAAAATAGATGTGCGGCTCATCTCATCCGTTAACACTAGCAATCTCAATGCGCTTGGCCTGAATTTAAAAGCATTGAGTCATCTGGCGACAGTCCGCGTAACGATGCCACCGTTGGTCGCTCGACAACACGAAGTTTGGGCCCTTTGTTCTCGATGGCTGAGCAAACCTGGCAAAACACCGGTCTCTTTGGGGGACAGATTCAAGAAATACATTGCCGAAACGGCATGGGAACGTGAGCTCGACAGCATCCACCTCGCGATCAAGAATCTACGGGATGAACCGTTCGGACAGAGCGCACTTCATCGAGCCCATATACTGGATGCTCTGGATCATACAGACGGAAATATCACTGCAGTCGCCGGACGAATCGGAACATCGCAAGGCGAACTATTTCAGTATCTTCGCAGAGAAAATATCGAGCTCGTATTTTGATACCGCCCTCATCTTACCCGTACAAACCCTGAACAAACAAAGCCCAGACATCATTGGCTTCCGGCAGAAGGACCATGTGCGTTTTCTAACATTGCCAAATCGTTGAGAAGCTCATTATTACTGTCACCATGGGACGAGCATTCGGGACCGCAATATTCTTACTACTCACTTCTGCCTGCACGAAGCCAGCCACTGAAGCCGAGATCTCTGGATGCAAAGAAGGCTGTCGGTCCCAGCTGGTTTGCGAGCTGAACCAGGCAGAATCGATGGCCTGTGAAGAAGCCTGCCCGTCCAAGATAGAAGATGCATCGAGTAGCTGCCGCGAAGCCCTCGTCGCCTACGGCGCTTGCGCGGCCGGGAAACAATGCAGAGATTTCGCGGATGGCGCTTGTAACGAAGAAACGCTCGCTGTGGAAACTACTTGTTCTGGCTTCGCAATCTTACCTGGGCAAGAAATCAAGCCCGACAGCGGTGGTTATTCGATACCCGATGGCGGAATAGCTGGCAATCCAGACGCAACCACCAACACCGGACCAGGTGATGCGGGCTTTGCAGACCCGACAACTCTTCTTGAAGGCAGCGAAGATCTGGATGGACTTAGAACGTACGTCAAACTGATGGGGACACTCACTTCAACGATGCCTCCTTTGGTCTTTTTGCACATGGGCCCCGCGCTTTCACATGAATATTTACTTCCGCACATGAAAGAATTTGTAGAAGACCGTCTTTTGGTTTTTTACGACATGCGGGCGACGGGTCGTTCTTCTTTCGGAACGGGTGGCTCAACATCAACAGTCACCGCGGATCAACACGCCCTAGATGTTTTGCGGGTCTTAGATTTGGTTGAACAGTACGCAGACACCTCGAAGATCGATATACTCGGACACGGTTATGGTGCTGCAGTGGGAGTCCTTTTCGCTTCGCAGTTTACAGAGCGAGTTAGCCGACTCATCTTAGTGACGCCTTTCGCCGTAAAGAACGAGTATTATGTTGATGCTTTTGGTGAGTCGAATCGACGACTAACAACCACTGACCGACGACAAATTATGGCGATTACCAATCGTCCCGAGTGTTTGCAAAATGACTCGCAATGCTTTCTTCAGGTGTGGACGATTACAGGTCCGAAATCGATGTGTCAGCAAAACACAGAGAAATTCACAGACATGAGCTTTTTGTACGGAAGCTTCCGCGCATGGGTCTATGTCCAAAATCAATTGATTGATAGCAACTACGATTATACTGAGCAGCTGCGTCAAATTACTGCAAAGACCACTGTCATATCTGGTTTGTGTGATGTTGTCCCTCATGACTCAGCACTCACGTATGCAGCCGAAATACCTGGTGCAATCCATCACGAACTCCCTGACAGCGGTGCATTCCCTTTCGTAGAAACAAGCACCACCTTTTATCGATTGGTAAAATCCTCGCTTATTTATCCGTGATCGTTTGACACTTGGCCGCAGCGGGAATAACAAAACCGTGATGCGTTACCATGACAACATACTCTCCGCGATAGGAAACACACCACTCGTACGGCTTCAAAGAGTCGTTCCACGCAATGCGGCAACTCTACTCGCAAAAGCCGAGTTCATGAATCCGGCCGGGTCTATCAAAGATCGAATGGCACTGCACATTATCGAAAAAGCTGAAAAAGCGGGACACCTTAAACCAGGCGGAACCATCGTCGAAAACACTTCCGGAAACACGGGTATGGGTGTCGCGCTTGCAGCTGCTGTCAAAGGGTATCGTTGTATATTCACTATGCCGGACAAAATGTCGGAAGAGAAACGAAACATGCTTCGCTCCTTTGGTGCCGAAGTTGTCGTAACGCCAACTAATGTTCCCGCAGACAGCCCTCAAAGTTACTACGAAACCGCGAAGCGAATTGCGCGAGAAACGCCCGGGTCTTTTTACCTCGACCAGTATGACAATCCGATAAACATCGAAGCGCATTATCAATCTACGGGCGCCGAGATTTGGGAACAAACGAGCGGAAAGTTTGACGCCTTCGTTGCTGGAATTGGAACCGGAGGCACGATGAGTGGTGCCGGCAAATACTTCAAGGAAAGAAACCCAGAAATTAAGAATATCGCAGTTGACCCCATCGGTTCCGTTTACAAGGCGCTTTACGAGACAGGAACGCCATCGGAACCGAACGTTTATAAAGTCGAAGGTATCGGCGAGGACCGCATTTGTAAGGCTATGGACTTCACCTTTGTTGACGAAGTTCGTAACTGCGATGATCGAACCGCTTTTAATATGTCTCGACGACTCACTCGTGAAGAAGGTTTGTTCGCCGGTGGTTCATCTGGCTCTGCCGTGGCTGTGGCCGTCGACGTAGCCCGAGAGCTTGGTGTCGGTAAAACAGTCATCACGGTTCTGCCTGACTCTGCGACTCGCTATATCTCGAAATACTTCAATGACGACTGGATGCGCGAACATGGTTTCTTGTCAGCGGCAGGCGACCCGTATGGTCGAGTCGGCGATATGCTCGAGAGCGAACAAGCAGTTTTGACCGCTTCCACGGGTGAAACGTTAGACACCGCCGTAGAAAGGATGAGAAGCAATGGCATTTCGCAGCTCCCCGTCCTCGATGACTCTAAGAATTGCATCGGAATGATTCACGAAGTTGACGTTCTTTCGACGCTTTTAGGTGGGAAAGCGTCTCTGGGCGACGAACTCGATAACTTTATTCAACCGTTGCAAGGCGTCGTGAATCTCGAAACGCCGGTCTTGAAACTCAATGAAATCTTCAATGCGGACAATGTTGCGGTTTGCCTCCACGATGGAAAAGTTAAAGCAGTCGTAACCAAGATTGACCTCATTAGTTATCTCTCTAAGGCTGTGTAGTCCTTAAAATCTAGTTTACCCTCACAATCTTCGCGAAAATTAAGGAGATTCCTGGCAATTCGCTCGGTTTGCCGTTTGACTCCAGGCCCTGGTTGGCTAGCATCCGGCGCATGAGGTTTTTCTCGCGATTCGCGATAGTTATTACTGCTGGTCTGCTCAGCGTATCATGCGCAAGCCGAATCACATCTGACCGTTACGCACGCTGGAGTGAACAAGACCGGATTCGACGAATCGAATCAGAACGAGAGGAAAAAATCAGAAAAGAAGTTGAACGAAGAATGGGGAAAGAATCTCCTGCGTCTAGTTCCACGACCAATGTTCCCACGCTGAAGGCTCCTGTGGTTTCGCCCACGCCGACGCTTGTGAAGCCCTCTTCAACTGCAACATCAGAACCCGAATCGACCCCTTCGATTCCGATTGCGCCCGTCGTGAAGACACCCCGCGCCAAAACAGCGACGGCTTCGCGCGCGGTCAAACCGATATTCCGTGAAATGCAGGACGAGGAAGAAGCAATTTACTAAATTGCCCTGCTTTCACTGATGTCTACACAACCAAAGCCCACTGCGCTCGTCGCTGACGACGAAGCCAACCTGCGTAAAGTCTTGTCAGCCATGTTACGTCGCGATGGATTCGACGTTCTAACAGCCTGCGACGGAGTAGAGGCACTCGAGCTTTTGGGAAAGCAACATGTAGATGTCGTGCTCAGTGACATTCGCATGCCAAATCTTGACGGTATGTCATTGCTGAAACGAACCATGACGGAACATCCCGACGTTCCTGTTGTCATTCTCACCGCTCACGGAAGCGTTGACAATGCCGTTGAAGCCATCAAGATTGGCGCTTTTGACTACCTCACCAAACCCTTCGACAAAGACGAACTGCAACTCGTCTTGCATAAAGCTACGGCCACCGCGAAACTCCGCGTCAGCGAACCCGAGGAGGATTCGTCAAACCGCTGGGGACTCATCGGCAAGAGCGAAAGATTAGACGAGGTTTTCCGGACGATCGAGAAAGTAGCCGCCACACCCACGACTGTTCTTATCACGGGAGAATCAGGCACTGGCAAAGAACTTGTTGCGGCCGCAATCCACAACCACTCCGAACGAAAAGACAAGCCTTTCATTCGTATCAATTGCGCAGCCATTCCGAGAGAGCTGATTGAGTCCGAACTGTTTGGCTACGAAAAAGGCGCCTTCACGGGAGCTGTAGGAAGCAAGCCGGGCCGCTTCGAATTAGCCCACGAAGGAACACTCTTTTTAGACGAAATCGGCGAAATCCCGGTCGAGATGCAAGTCAAATTGCTTCGGGCGTTACAAGAGTCAGAGTTCGAACGAGTGGGTGGCGTCACGACAACCCGAGTAGACGTTCGTCTGATCGCTGCTACCAATCGGCGGCTAGACAAAGAGATTGAAACCGGTCGATTTCGTGAGGACTTATATTATCGACTGAACGTCGTTCCTATTGATCTACCGCCACTTCGTGACCGAACGGACGACATCCCCTCTTTGGTCGACCACTTCCTCAATAAGTATAATAACCGACTCAATAAGAGCGAAAGAGTCGAATCGCTCACTGAGGAAGCACTCGCAAGACTCATGACCTATCATTGGCCAGGCAATATCCGTGAACTCGAAAATGTTGTCGAACGCGCGGTCCTTTTCGCCGAGGATGGGCAAATCACCACTGATGAACTTCCGGATCCACTTCGATCGACGCCTCCACCAAGCACAGAGAAAACGCCGAACCCTGCCATTGAAGCACAGCATCAAGCCCCAGTCGGGCCACTCAAAGAGATCGTAAAGCAGCACACCGAAACACTCGAAAAAGATCTGATTTCTAGAGCTCTCGATGAGACCAGCGGTAACGTCACTAAAGCCGCGCAAAAGCTATCAATTTCGCGTAAGAGCCTGCAAAACAAGATGAAAGAGCTAAAACTCAGAACGAACGCTCCATCGAATCCTCCAGACGCCTAAATATTGGAGAACATTGTCTTGTTGACTCTAGGACCTGGAAAGACTACCGGGTTTACGTGGTCAACTTCGTTTCTACATCTCGCAGATACCAGTCCTTCGCCCATGCTGTTGTTCTGATGGCGGGACTGGCAATGCCGATCGAAGCCCAAGCGAGCTGGCTCACACGTTCCTTGACCGCGGCCGAACCGAACAACACTGTCGACGTTAACGTGGGCGCAACCTGGGACCTTTCGTCCAAGACCGCGAAAGTGACTCGCGAATGGATTCGTGAGGGACAGGCGGTAGACGTACGCGACCTGATTTACGAAGAAGAAGTTCAGCGATTGCTGTTGCAGCTTCGCGTGGGAATCTTTCACGATATTGAGTTAAGAATTCAAGCGCCTCTTATCTTGAACGAGAACAAGGCCATTCGTTTTGCCGACGATGTATCAAACATCAATTCAACCTTGTGCTGCGCTGGAACCTCTCAACTCGCCGATGATTCAAGCTACCCCTACAACCCACGCTTCCCGATCACGAGCGTGCCTGCAGAACGATACCGAGCTGGATGGGGAGATATGATTTTTGGTATCGGCTGGTCGCCATTCGTCGACAGCAAAGATGAAGCCTTCCCTACCCTGACCTTTCGGGCGGACATTACCGCTCCGACCGGTACTCAAAGGAACCCGGCCGACGTCAACGCACTCAGCAAAACAAACCCAGCGTCCGTAGGCATGGGTCTCACCGTCTTCGACCTCAGCATGAGCGTCAGCAAGCGCATGCGACAAGAAACGCCAAGCTTTGATCCCTATTTTGTGCTCGGTGCTGAACTACCCGTGGCCAGTGAGAAGCAGAGAGATCTAGATATCAAACCGCCGATCAGAGGCCGCTTCCTTGTAGGTACTGAATTCATTCTTTACGAAGAAGAGGAATCTAAGCAGCGATACGCGCTCGATTTCGGCTTTCAAACCACCTACGTGAGCACCGGTCGTACGTATAGTGAACTGTCGGAGTTCTTACCGAATTTTGACCGAACGAAAGTGACTCGGGACAGAGCGCCAGTCAAAGCATCTGACTATGTCTACGATGACTTCTTAAACCCAAACCACTACCGAAACGCAGCGCCCGGTCAATCCTGTGGAGCCGTTTTGAACGTGCTTTGTGGTGAACTCAACCAAGTCGATCAATACCTCAACCTCAAAGGGCAGGCTGCGGTTCATCTCCAGTTCACGGAGTACTCTCTGATTCGCGCCGGTGTTCAAATTGAACACGATACGGGACACTTTTTGACGAATGAACACACGGGAACAGACCAAGATCCTGCAAATGCTCCATCGACCTGCGATGGCGGTAACGAACAGTGTAGCGGTGTTTTGAACATCAATAATTCCCAAGGTATCGACGAGCGATCAACGCATTGGGACCCTCGTTACGACGTTCCAGGACGGCGCATACGTATCGAGCAAGTCGTTGACTGGACTTTCTTTGTCACAGGTGCGGCAACGTTCTAATGGCCCTCGATGCGCTCACCTTAGACCTGATCAGCATGGCCCTCAGCGAGGATATCGGTCCTGGCGACGTCACCAGCGCACTCATACCTGCAGACTCTCAGGGACAAGCCCACCTGGTGGCCAAAGAGCCTCTTGTCCTGGCTGGAACCGAAGCCTTTGTAGAAGTTTTCGCGCAGGTTGATGATGCTTCAGAAGTTGAATTCACTGCTTCTGAGGGAGAAGAAATCACCGAAGGCCAGTCCTTTGCAAACATCGCTGGCCTCACTCGTTCTATCCTCTCGTCGGAGAGAGTAGCGCTAAACATACTCCAGCATATGTGCGGGATTGCGACGCACGCCCGACGATGCGCAGAAGCAGTCAAGCCTCATGCCGCCAAAGTTGTCGACACTCGCAAGACTTTACCCGGTCTTCGCGCCCTCGAAAAATATGCGGTTCGGGTCGGCGGTGGCCACAACCACCGCTTCGGACTCTTTGATGGCGTACTCATCAAGGACAATCACATCGCTGCGATGGGAAGCATCACCGAAGCGATCAATGCAGCCCGAAAAGCGGCCCATCACCTCTTGAAAATCGAATGCGAGGTCACCAGTATCCGCGAGTTCAACGAAGCGCGCGAGGCCGGCGCTGACGTCATTCTTTTAGACAATATGACCTTGTCCGAGCTCGAAATCGCTGTAACCCAAAACCATAGCCGGGCTTTGCTTGAGGCCAGCGGGAATGTCACCTTGGAGCGACTGCCAGATATCGCCGCGACTGGCGTAGATCTGATTTCCATGGGAAGCCTCACCCACTCGGTGAAGGCCGCCGATATTTCTCTTCGATGGAAATAATGCAACTCTCCGTTTCAACCAAAGCAATCGGTCAACATTTCGAGTTTCATTCCACCATCGACAGTACCAACCGGCGGTGCAAAGAACTCGCGGAAGCCAATGCGCCCCACGGAACCTGTGTGGCCGCCAGCGCTCAATCTCAAGGTCGAGGACAACGGGGCCGACGATGGGCTTCACCCGAAAACTCAGGTTTGTATGTCTCTTTTCTCGTTCGTTCAGAGCTTCCGTTAGGCCTCACTCCGCTCATCACTTTGACCACGGCCGTCAGCCTTGTTGATACGCTACAAGAGACCCTCAACTATCAACCCGGTATCAAGTGGCCCAATGACCTCTTAGACCCGGACTCGCGACGTAAGCTCGCGGGGATTTTGGTGGAAGCCAGCAGTAATGCCAAGACTCTCAATTACGCGGCCATCGGCATCGGTCTCAATCTCAAGACCTCCGCCCTGCCCTCCGAGCTTCGCTCCTACGCGATCGGACTCGATGAGCTCACACCACAAGCACTCGACACTTCGAGCCTCCTGAGCGGCCTCTGTGAGCGTCTAGAGGCCGATCTCGACACACTCTTATCTGGAGATAGCACTTCTATCTTGACCCGCTGGAATGCCTCCGCCCTCGACGTGGGCAAAGCCGTAGCCTTAAACGACGGCACCACCATCATCCACGGCCGCTTCGACGGCCTCAACGCCGACGGCGGTGTTTTGATCGACCAAAAGCCCTACTACTCGGGCGAACTTCTGCTCCCCGGCGCACCCCGTCGACCTTCTTGAGAAGCCGAAGACTAATGGTTGACAGGTCCCCTGCCCGTGAGTACACAGAGGCTCCAAATTCGGGGCCATAGCTCAGTTGGGAGAGCGCTTGAATGGCATTCAAGAGGTCGTCGGTTCGATCCCGATTGGCTCCACAAAGATAAACCTTCGAAATCGTGATAGGTTTCGGAGGTTTTTCTCTTTGTGGAATGGAAGACTGGGCGGTTTGGTCCAGTTTCCGGTCCAGTTTAAAACCCTATCCCCTGAAACTTCAAAACATTCAGGGGACGAACCTAGAATACAAATCGATCATGCAAATTATGCGATGCCACGAAGAGCTACCGGTTCAATAAGAAAAAAAAGAGACAAATATCAAGTCCGATGGACAGACCACCTTCGGAGACAACGAACTAAAGTCTTACCCACAAGAAAAGCTGCCGAACTTGAATTGAAACGAATACTTTTGCAGGTAGAAGAAGAACGACAAGGGCTTCGTGCACCAAGCCCACAGTGTTCGCCTCTATTCGAAGAATTAGCTCAGGAATGGCTGGACCATCGCGCAATTAGAAAGCGAAGTAAGGCTTCAGATCAGAGCTACATTCGCGCACACCTATTGCCAGCGTGAGAGAGTCGTCGGGTGTTGTATTGTGCATGGCAACAACCTTTGCAAATGACAGGCCACCCGGTTTGCACTGGAACAAGATAACGCATAATTTTTAGACAGCGTGTTGGGGGAGCTTCGTGACTATGTTCGGGGCTTGTTCTGTTCGGACTTAGCAATGGAGAGAAATAGAGACATTTTTCATTTGCATGTCAATATTGACTTTGCTCTCGGTTCTAACGCAATTGAAACTCTTCACCGGCTAACTAACGACGCTGCAAAAGTTAAGCTCGCAATTCGTGACAAATTCAAGGAACGCTTAGAGGAACTTCGGGTCGCGGCAAAAATAAAGCGATTCAAAGATTTGAGTGAAAAGTCTTATTATTGGGACCATCCAGAAGGGCTTCTCGGATGGAACCAAAAATCCCTTTCCCTCGACCTTGTTGACCTTACGAACCAAGGCAAGGTTCCATTAGCGTATTTGAGTTTTGAACTAGCGATATTTAATGATTCAGATATTTGTGCTCCAGATTTTAGTCAAAACATAATGCCGTCTGCACCTTTTAGTAGTAGCGACAAGTGGGAAATTAGACTGAGACACGGCACGACAAAGGAGTTAAAGACTCAAACAAACTTTTCATGTGCCTTCGAGGTTTGGTTGAAGTTACCACTTTACCCGAAGACTATCCTCCCTCATCCAGCGAGCTGTACGCATGATTACAGATTACACTGTGATCCAGTACTACCCGCTTGGCTCTTGCAATGGATGTGTCGAAAATGTGGCGTTCTCGCTGTCTGTAGCTGCTTCCGACCAGCGATCGAATATAGTCAACGCGTTGATGAGCGATGGAAGGATGGGTATGTTTGGTCTGATAGCGGCATTAGTTTCAATTACATCGAAAATGTTTGCGACGTATGTCGAGGTGTAAGTTCAACATTTACTCGTTTCGACCAAGGCAACGCTCGTAGCCTCTTCGAGCTTCGTTATTATCCATATATAGAGAAAAGAATTTTTGAACTTATTTTAGCCGGCTATTCTGACCAAGATTATTCTTACCTTAAGCGAGAAGCCACAAACCAACTAAGGGTAGAAAACGGATTTCGTCGAATAGGGGAAGGTCATGTTAGTGAAACAGCATTGTTTCGGATTGTATGCGACCTCTTCCCCAATACCGAGGTGGTTCATCATTACCGGGCTGATTGGCTGGATCGGCTGGAAATAGACATCTTTGTTCCTGAGTTTCGTCTAGCCATTGAGTATCAAGGCAAGCAACATTTCGAGCCTATCAAAGCATGGGGAGGCCAGGAGGCTTATGAGCGCGGCAAAGAACGCGATGAGCGCAAAAGAAAACTATGTGCCGAAAACGGTATACAACTAATTGAATTTACATACGAAGAACCCGTTGAAATCACTTTCGTGCGTAATCGGCTGACGCAATACCTCCCACCTAACACCCCACCTTAATGTGGACTAAGTGTGGTCTATAGGGCGAAAGCAGTTAGTGAACGGTGCCAGGGACCGTTTGAAGCCGTCAGGGATGCGACTAAAGAAAAGTGTGTTTGCGACAAATTGTTGTATCCGCTACCATCCAGCACGAAAATGAAAAAGCACTTGAAGCGAAATCTAGTCTCTTCTCTTGTCCTGTTTTTCTTCTTAAGCTCTTCGGGATGTTCGTGGATTTTTATGCAGAATCCACCTCAAGATGAGTTTTTTCTCTATCGGGACACATCTCCCGATTGCACTGATTCTGTCGCCGCACCAGTGCTCGATACGATATTTGGCTCGCTTGAAACCGTAGGTGCCCTTGGGTTACTCGGTCAAGGACAGACTGCGGTTGCGGTCTTATCGGCCGGAATTGCAACAGCATTGCTCACTTCTGCATACAGCGGATATTCAGATGCTTCTAAATGCCAGTCATCGATCAGAGACTGGACTTCTCGTCAAAACAGAAAAAACCAGAAACCAATACAAACTTTCTTTCCTTCCTACCCCTCGGTCTCGGGGTGCACAAAAGACACCGACTGCAAGAAAGATCGCATCTGTCGAAGCCAACGCTGTGTAGATCCTTGATTACAGAGTGTCTCCCTAGCTAACGGTGCCAAGGAAGGTTTAAAGCCATTTCATCCCTGCCAACTCCTCTCCCATAAACCGGACTAAGCCTGGTCTATAAGACCGAAATCTATGGACGATAGCGGACGTGCGGTTACCGTGTACGCTGGACGACAAAGCGACCTGGTGATAATCTCCTTTCACTCATGCCAAACCTAGCTCGAGGAAGGAATGGAACTTCACGCTTCTTACTACCTTTATTGTTTTGCTCAAGCATTGCACCGAGTAATTCAGGCGCTAATAAAACTCCGCCCATTGTTGCCGTTTTTGATATCGAGGTTTCACACTCTTCGCAGGTCGGTATAGCTCGAAAACTCACACAAATCCTTCGGGTTGAGTTAGCGGCCACAAAAAAACTAATAATTGTGGACAAAGGAGAACAAGAAGCACAACTACGTATTTTACTTCGGGCACAAAAAGAAGCGTCGTATAGTGCGTGCGTAGATGATAGTTGTCAGATCCCACTGGGTAAAGAACTCGCAGCGAATCAAATCCTACGAACACAGCTTACCAAGTTTGGGAAAAAGAAACTTATCACGTCAGAGCTTGTCGATGTGGCTACTGGTGGCTCTGCCGGTGGTGCTTCTATCGAAACAGACGGGACACCCGACGACTTACTTAGGGGAATCAAACTAATAGCACACCGCCTCACCGGTACCGGACCATTGGAAGGAGGCTCTGGCGAAACCGTTATCTTGGGTGTCGCCAGTGCAGCCCGAGTAAGTGTCACAGGAGGTAAAACAGGACGCGCTGATGGAATTGTTCAGTTTGAGACCATACCTCCGGGCGCACGCGTCTCGGTTGAAGGGCGAAGACTCGCAGGTATCACACCCTTTGAAGACTTCGTCCCTTTAGGTGAAAAGCTAGTCCGAGTAGACGCCTCGCCGAGTCGATTAATGCGTTTCGAGAGCTATGAAGAAAAAATGGAGCTAAGGGCAGGAATGAAGGTCGTGGTACGACTAAAAGAAATCACGGGCGAAGTGGTTGTTGTAGTCCGTGATACCAAAGGAGCACTCCTTCGTAATGTGCCTGTATTTCTAGACGGCAAGGCTGTAGCCAAATCTCCAGTACGTCTAAAAGGCATCTCTCTTGGGCCACATACCATCCAAGCTGAAGACGAAACAGGAAAAAAAGCTCGTCGCTCGTTTCATGTAAAGTTCCCGACCCCTCGTCGCATAACTCTCGTCATCGGAGGTGCGGAGTCTATTAAAGTTCTTTGCGATAGATCAGATGTCAGGTGTGAAAACAAAGCGATTTTCGCCACGCTCCAAGAAGACGGTCCTAAAAACTGTAAAGACTCTACTATGTTCGGTTTTTCCGATTGGAAGTCCGCCAGCATGGGGAAACTAAAGAACTATTGCTATGAGGTACTAAGAGGCAAAAAACGAGCACTTGATCATCGAAAACAATATAAAAAGTGTATGAGAGCAACAAAATTATGTTTTCGAGTGCTAGGTGAAACTGAAAAGCCGGTACGTCGCAAAGTTTTTCGATAGATGGTCGGAATTTTGGGGCAATTAGTTTAATGCTCTGAGTTTTGTTCAAAAACAGTGTGACCGGATTTCAATTACTCGGGGCTAAGCCAGACTCAGACTAATCGTGCAACCAGCACCCTAAAAAGCGGCCTTTAAACCAAAAACAGCTCTCGTATAATGCGGACTAAGTGTGGTCTATAGGACGGAAACCTGCGGAGTCTGGCGGCAGTCTGCGGAAAACAAAACACATTCCCTCGAAACTAAACTCGCAAACCCGACAAAAGCCGTTACTACCAAGACTATTTAGAGTATTCTTTTCACTAAAAACTCCCCCACCCCCCTGATTTTATAGGTTCAAAACTCCGAAAGGCCACACAGGTTCCGCCGCAAATCTGAAACGGTTTTCAGAGCACGAGCTTGAAAGCTCAAGCGTCACTACGGTTTGGTCCAGTTTCCCCAACAAACGTGGCAAGTTTGGCAGCTTCAGCAAGTAGGTAAGACATGCTAAGATCGCGATATGAAAGGAGTGCATGATCGGCAAGCGTACTCATGGATGAATGGCATTCAAGAGGTCGTCGGTTCGATCCCGATTGGCTCCACAAAAGCAAGCGCCAGTTTTCATTTAGGAAGCCGGCGTTTTTTGTTTTTGGGGTGGTTGGGAAGTTCCGATTCTGAGGCCGACCTACAGGACGTAGGAAGTGCCGCGAGAGGACAGGAGTCCGAAGCGGCTATGGACGGTCAAGACAACAAGGTACTGACAGACATCTATTGAAACAGCTTATGTAAGGCTCAGTGAATATTGTTCTAAACGGTCCTTTGTACCGTTACTCGGTCTGACTTGATCGAATCAGCCTCGCCCATGCGAGCGGTAAGAGCGTAGGTCCGCCGGTGTCACTTGCTCGCCGGAAACCAGTCGGTAGTGACGCTCCTCCACGAGTTTGATCTCGAAGTCATCTTCAACGAGTTCGAACAGCACGATAACGTCATCGCTGATGAATTGCGCAGAGACAGCTCTGCAAATGAGGTCGGGAAACTTCTCGGCACAGCATCGAAGGTCTTGGCGAGTTTGCACTACTGAGAGCTGATCGTTTCCACCCTTGGCTTGCATCGGAATCACGTATTGCCTTCCGTGCTTGTCCACGCCTGCGTAGATTTCGTCGATCTCGACTTGTCCTACGTCCTTCACCTTCGTTCGGAGGTGGTTCTGTAGCGAGTAAGTTACAATCCCAAGAAAGACATCTAGCAGGCGATTGTATCGAACCTTTGCCAGCAGCGCCTGTTCGTCCGACAGAGAGTGCATCGCGACAATCTGAGGCGTAGCATCCGGGATCTTCGTCTGGACGAGCGATTCGTTCGGAAGGATTCGGCTCTTCTTCACTAGACGAAACTCGTATAGAGCATCGCCGCGTCCTTCTATAATCCACTCATGCCCGTCTTCGGCCGTTTCCGAAATCTCTTTGGGCAGGTCTCTTCGGTACCTGTAAGAGTAGAGGACGTCGCCAAGGTTCGAAGGACGATTCAAGCCCAAGTCGCTGGCAGCCGTGATAATGTCGTCGCGCTCGAATGGCACGATGCGCGACCTGCCGTCATACCGCGTTGCGAAGATACGAGAGATGATTTTAGCATATCTGCTCACTTCGTTACTCCGCGGTTGAGCATGGGACGCTTTCAGCCTCGACCTGGGCCTGGGTTCGCTTCGAGTAGCTTCCCTTCAAAGTCCTGCCTGAAATCGGGTTCTCGATCCCCCAATAGTCGCTGGCTTGTTGAACGGTAAGGCCGAGTAGGCTGGGGTCGCCTAATCGAAGCACTTCGGATGGAACATACGGTTCGAGTCCCATTGCATCTATCAGGGCGGAGCCGATTGCCCTCGCAAGGTTTGGCGGAACAGAGTTCCCTACCTCACGAGCCCCGTGCCACTTCGTACGATGGAAGCGAAACCAATCTGGATAGCTGTGCAGCCGTGCCATCTCTCTGACGGTCACGCACCGGTCGAATCGATAGTGAATCGGACGGGGACTCGTAAAGGCACCGCGGCTGCTATCAGTCCCCGCTCTCAAAGTGTTCGAGATGCCATCCGGGGCGAGCTTGAAGAATCGCGAGATGGGCTCAACAGAACCGCATTCGGTTGCGGCAAATCGGGTTCGGGTGACGCCGGAGTGGTTCGTACGAGCACTGGCCGTCAGCCGCCTAGGGTCAAAATCGCGAGGGTATGAAAAGTCGCCGGGGTCACGTTCAATACCGCGCAGGTAGGCCGCGTAACTCGACGTCGGTCGCAAGAAGCTCACCTCGACCTCGTCGATGCGTCTCAATTCGTCGAAACTGTCGGCATCGGGAATGTCACCTAGGGCATCCTCGCAAGTAGGCGGCGCTGGATGTAGCTGTAGTTGATTGGGGGCCTCGACGGGCCAGTGCGTCGGGTCAGGGTAAGATGGCACGCAAAGCCCACGCTTGCCACCAATCAGGAACAACCGTTCACGACTTTGCGGTACTCCGTAATGAGATGCGTTGAGCACATGCCAAGGGCTCCGGATCTCATATCCATGCTTTTCGAACTCTGCGTACAACTCCCTCAGGAACTTGCGGTGCTTCCCGACTGTGAGCCCCTTCACGTTTTCGAAAACGAAGTAGGACGCGTCCAACTCGACAACCAAACGCACGAATTCAGCAACAAGCGCGTTTCGCGGGTCCTCGAGTGCCCGTTGTCCAATGAGCGAGAATCCCTGACAAGGCGCGCCGCCCGCAACGAGATCAACCGTATCCAACCCTAGCTCGTCGAGTAGGTCAGCACCGGACACGTCGGTAACCGAGGCCGTGAGAGTCTTCGTCTTCGGGAAATTGAAGTGGTGCACAGCGGCGTGTACGGGGTCGCGTTCAACGCAGGCGACCACGTCAAATCCAGCTTGTTCCAGCCCGAGGCTGAGGCCGCCAGCTCCGGCGAATAGGTCTACTGCGGTAGGACGTCTCATAGTCGTGGTACTCCGTGCTCGATACGGACACGAGTTCACTCGGCCGGATGGACCATGTCAACCGTGAAGTCTGGCCGTATTGGAGCGTAGGCCTGCTTAGTAGCGCTCGCAAACCGAACTTTGTCGTCTCTCCGCCGCCGACCCTGGTGTGATTTCGGCCGCCTCGGGTCACTTGTTGTTGCCGAGGAGGCGCCGGTCGAGTCGTGGTATTAGCGAGTCTCTCACCCATGAACGGGTCCCGCGGCGATGACGGCTCTGCGAGACCAGAGTCTCGGCCAACTCGACGAGCTTCTCAGTCAGGTGTCCATTATCGCTATGCGACATGGGCATAACGTCGTACACACCGAGGTCGTTGAGCTTCTGCTTTCTCTTTTCGAAAAAAAATGCACTCGTACCGGGCCACATAGAGTTAACCCTAAAAAAGCCAAGAACCACCTCAAGCTGGCTGGCAAAAGTACCAGGGACCATTTTGAGAATTTGGACGGGTCACAAAACACAAATGAGAACAACAAAAAAGAAGAAAGTCTTAAACTCGACTATGGTGAAAAGGAAATCTACTAATTAGTGCCTCTACTAATTAGTGCCAAGGACCGTTTCAATCCATTTCATCGCGCCCTTGTTAACGGCGCCCTTGCTAACGGTGCCAAGGACCTTGTTAACGGTCCCAAGGACCGTTCAGAATAAAATTCACCGGTTAGCCAGTTAACGGTTAACGGTGCCAAGGACCGTTTGAATCCATGAACGGTGCCAGGGACCGTTTGAATCGCCGCTAACCCAGGTGCCAAGGACCGTTTGAATCGCCATCTAAACATCGTCGTCCGAATTTCGAACGATGACCTACACAAGATTTCAATTTGTCAGCAAAACCCACCGGCACAGTTTGTGCTGTTTCGTTCACTTCATGAGACCACTCCGTCATCTGCCACCCAACACTTTCTGGTTTGTCACTTCTCGATGTCTTCAAGCGCAGTATTTACTTAGGCCGGACGAGGAAATGACGAATCGCTTCGGCTATTGGCTCGGGCGTGCACTTGAGAGATATACCGGTATCGAGCTCTTCGGCGCTATCCAAATGTCCAATCATTTTCATTTTGTAGTCAAAGATACATCCTCTGAGCTGGCATCATTCATGCGTTACTTCGAAGGGAATCTTGCCAAAGCGACCAATCAATTACGCAAGCGTACAGGACCTGTCTTTCACCGCCGATATTCTGCCGAGCCGATTCTAGACGACGCGGCTTTCGATGACCGTCTCCTGTATACCGTCATGAATCCGGTGCGAGCTGGTTTGGTGAGGACCCACGAAAGGTGGCCTGGAGTGGTACTTTGGGCAAAGAGCGAACCTAGCAACCATCTATTCAAATGGTTCGATGAAGCAAAATATGGCCGGCACCGCAAACAACAGATCATTCGTCCTAAGGAGGCATACCTGCGCAAAACAAAAATCAAGGTCGCTTCGGTTACGAGCGAAAAAGCATTGAGAAACGCCATCAAAGAAGACGAAGAAAGAACAAGAGAATCAAGAAAAGGCTTCGGGGTGCTTGGGATACGAAAAGTACTAAAACAAGATCCCTTTTCAGCACCTCACTCACCCAAGAAAAGCCCCAGACCAAAATGTCACACGACTTGCGAATTACTCCGGCAAGCGTTTCGAGAACAAATGAAATCTTTGAGAGATGCCTACGCAGAAGTATCTGCGGATTTCCGCAGAGGTAACTTTAATTCTGTATTTCCTATGCATACCTTTCGACCGTTTGCATGGGTGCCGAGTTAGAATCTAGCGCGTCCCCCTCCCCCACTGTATTTATTTTCCCAAGGCTTGGCCTTGAAATAGAGACGTCTGTCTATCATTCGAAATTAGTGGATTGTGTAACAGGAGTTCGCGCTGCGGATAACTAAGAGCACCCGCAAAACGACAAGTTACGGACTGAAATCTATTGAAACAGCTTATGTGCGGCTTAGTGAATATCGTTCCGAACGGTCCTTGGCACCCTTAACTGGTCGTATCGAAGATCAAAGTTTACGTGCCGGTGCTCGAAAGTACGGAGAGAAATTTGCTTTAAGCGACCGCGCGATTCGATACGAACGAATCGAAGATGACGGAACGAAGCTAAGGCAGCTTCATAAGTATAAATTTGGTCCCTCTGAGTAGCGAAAATTTCCCTCTATGAAAGCGATTCAACAGGGTTGGTGATGAAAACGCGAAAAATTCACGACCGTGGTCTGACTTGTATAAGGCCTGTGAGAACGTTACGTTCCCCACATGAATAACAAAAATAAGCCCATCCATGCAAAAGGAACGCTATCTTTCTAAACAAAAAAGCTTGAAGCTCAAAGATGGCCAAAAAGTCAGTTGGTCTCTTTCGCCCAACTTTGGAATCCTTACGGTGAACAGCTCGCCTTCTGGTTTGAGCGTGAAACTCAATGGAAAATCAATCGTCACAACTCCGATCAACGATCATGAGCTTTCTCCCGGTCGCTACCGCGCGGTGATCGAAGGATCAATGCTTTCACAAAAAAGGTCAAGCCTTCACCATCACCGCCAGCAAAAACAAAACCGTAAACCTCAAAATGGCTCCGCGACAAGGCGCGATCAAGGTGTCGGCCCAAGACAAAAAGGGTAATGGCTTCAAAGCGGATGTCTATGTCGACGGTGAGAAAGTAGGCCGCAGCCCAGGCACTTTCAAAATTAGCGTGTGCGCGAAAGAAGTTGAGGTGAAACACAAAAAACACGGTGTTTGGAAGCGGACTCTAAGCATCCAAGAACACAAAGTCACGAAGCTGGATGCGGTGTTGGTTTCCATGGGCGTCGCTGGAAAATGGGAAGGTCGTGCCTGTCAAAGTAGCGGTTCATGCTGGACCATAACAGTTGAGGCTCGAGCCAATAGCTCGGATGCTATAGAAGGTGTGATTGCTTACCCCTCCTTGGGTTGCGCGGCTCGCCTAGAATTTGTTCGATGGGACGGGCAATCAGCCGTATTTCGTGAACGCTTCACGCAAAACCCGGGAAAGCGGTGCGTGGAAAACGGATGGCTATGGCTTACTTCAAAAGGCGAGGGAAATCTGGAGTTTAAGTGGGCCTACCCGAACGGCAGGGTAGATAGTCTTACCACACTCAGTAAGGCGCGATAGTAAGCCTATAGGAACTATAAAGCCGTTTTCAGGCGAGTCACGGTGCCAAGGACCATTTGAATCTAAGTAAACGTTTCCAAGGACCGTTAGCTAGCAACGAAGAATTTCTCTTTGATCAGAGCGCTCTATGGCGTCAATTTTTGGGCGTCGATGACGACCTCAGTATGCAACTCATTGAGGTCACCGTTCGGGTCTTCATAGAGACCGGTACCGGCGGTGATGGCGACTGGTTCGCCCGGTGCACTCATACAAAACTCCACGTGATTGTCGTTGTCGAATGCGTCCGCAAGCAGCGTCGCGACCCGAACCTCGCCGCTTGCATATTCCACTGTGGTCCCAAGACGGTGCGACTCGTCGAGGTCTGCGCCTCCAGGACCTGAGACGCCCCCTTCCCAAGTGGTTTTGATGATGTGATCCGTATCGGCAGGGCATTCATCTGTGCCCCCCGTCGGGAGCTCGGAGATGAGGTAGTGCTCCGCCAATACGATAGAAGGACCAGCGGCGAGAGGAACCACCGTTTCGGTCAGGGCCCCCTCCGCATCAACACCATCGTCGGTCAACAGTGTGCCAACGACCTCGACTCCAACCGGAGGGTCACCATCGCTAGCAAACTCCCCAACGAGAAGGATTGTCCTTCGCTCTTCCGCCTCGTCCGCAGGCGTTAGCGTGGCACAGCCAACCGGGCTTTCTGCTCCGGAGGCGCGATGCACTATAAACACTGAAGGATCAAGTAGTGCTGGTAGGGGGATTCGCCGATCAAGCACAATCGGCATTCCATCCTGGCGACCGGACAATCCACATCCGAACAAAAAACCTGGGATACGGCTGTCCAGTCCCATAAATGCGGAGAGAATCCGGACGCGCTCAATCCCTCCGTCCATGATGGTGCTTCCCTCTTCGGCACTGCCGGTATCCTGGGCGGTGGCTCCGTCGCTCTCAGCTCCTCCATCCATGGTGATGCTTGCGTCTTCGGCACTGCCAGTATTCTGGGCGGTGGTTCTGTCGCTATCTGCGTTGCATGCTGTCAGCAGTGCCCAGGTCACGATGGCTATCACAAAAGCCGAGTTCTTCATGATGCTGTAAAGGTAGCGATGGTTTGTTGAGCAATTATGGAGCTGAATCAACTTTAAAGTATCCAGCGTCTTCAGAGGTTTGTTTTTGTAAAATGGGATATCTGAAGATTTAATAATCTTGTTCATGATTTGGTTAATCCTTTGTTATTGTTAACGCAATATCAAAAAGGTTACTGGTTCTGCCGCTTGCCATCCTTGAACATACGCTTTTCCTGAAGTTCACCGTCTTCGCCGTACATCTCGAAGATGCCATCTTTTTTCCCGCTCTTAAACGTGCCTTTTTCCTTCAGTTTTCCATTTTCGTAGTATCTCTCTAGAGGTCCTTCTTTAACTCCATTCGTCCTGGCATATTTGCTGTCCAGTTGTCCGTTTTCGTAATAGATCTCGAAGACGCCATCTCCTTTGTCATCCTTGAACGTCGTCTTCTTCTTCAGTTGTCC
>Ga0163109_10000322_pt1 | contig 38727 bp, 35 predicted proteins | sample CRUFie1St13metaG_FD_108704 | JGI IMG/M metagenome (GOLD analysis project Ga0163109, IMG submission 108704) | Marine microbial communities from the Costa Rica Dome - CRUD Field 142mm St13 metaG | ecosystem: Environmental > Aquatic > Marine > Oceanic > Photic zone | place: Costa Rica: the Eastern...
ATCCGAACTACTGGTAAAAAATATAAAAACAGCATTTTGTTTTACCTTTTTTAACTCTTTAAAAAACATAAGCATTTCAGGAAGCTTATACCACGTTCCAATCGATCCAAGATAAGTCAATACAAACTGATTAGATTTAATGTTTAAATCGGCTCTTGCTTCTTGTATTTCTTCATCTGAAATTTTTGAGAAATTAAAGTGATCAAAATCTGCGCAACATGGGATTACAGCTATATTACTTATCCCATAATTAGATAATAATATATCCTTCGCAGCATTTGTAAGAACTACATTTTGGTCTGCATAACGCAACATATCAGTTTCTTTTTTCTTAAAAAATTTGTATACCAATCGGTATATTATTTTAGATTGAGGCCATAAATTTCCATCTACCCTCTCATCTGGAAAAAATGATCGCATATCAAAAATAAATGGGATCCCTGCAGATCTTTTTAATAACATGCCCAGCAAAGCTGTAAGATGACTCCTGCAATGAACAATATCAAATATATATTTTTTATTTAATCTAAATGCTAAGAACAGAATTTTTAGCAAATCATAAACTGTTGAGAGAATTGGTGGGAATTTGTTATAAATTAAAGGATGCCAACTTATATTGCTATCATAAGTAATTTTTTCGATGTCAATTTTATATTTTGTATATAACTCAGATTTTTCACAGCTTATTATATGAATCTCAAAGTCAGATGAAAGTTTTTTTAAGTAAGGTAAAACTTGAGATTGCCCAAGAGGGTCGGTCATTCCATCGTAAGATAGATATAGTATTTTTTTCATAAAGATATCAACTAATCAAAAAATATTAGAAAATTTTATTAAAAAATCTTTGTTCTTAATTGTGCTAGCGATTAAATGGAGTTTACTATAACCTCCTGTTCTAATATTTTTGGTTTTTTTGAGTACTCCATTGCTAAATATTAAATTAATATAGTCTTTATAAAGTTTTAGTAGGTCCTTATTTGGTTTGGTTCCGTAAGTTCTCAATCCAAGCTTGATTAAAAATCTATTTAAAACCTTAAGTCCATGAAAATGGTAAAAAATTATAGGTTTACTGTTTATATAAAAGTGATTCTTAACATATGAGATTTGCTCTCCCTCCACATTCCAAGGAGCAACACCGACCCCAATGTTTGATGAAACAACGATTTGATCACGGTATGTGATTGGCCAATTATCTAAATATTTCTGATCTGCAAATTTACCGTTCTCATATTTATCAAAACACCAATCTAAACATTGTCTCGACCAAGTCCTTAGACACGTCAATCCAGTGCTATCATTTTTAAATATCTGGCACTGAACATTATAAATACCAGATTTTTTTAAATGAGACTGATTAGATCTAAATCTGTGTGGGACTATGTATATTGATTTTTTTCCAAGCTCTAAGAATAAAGTCTCAGGAGATGACAAAAATAAAAGATCAGCGTCTAAAGATGCAACTATTGGTTCCTCAAAATACTCTAAAATGTAAAGAGGAAGAAATGGGCTTAGCGTAAAATAATATTCTATTAACGATCGATTATTTTTTGAGCTCAATAAATCTGGATATGCAGATTCAACTGAAGATAGCTTAATTAGTTCAACATTTTTGTGTTCTAATTTTTGCAGATAATCATGAGTTAATTGATCTAAGCATAAAATGTATAAACAAAAGTTTTTATCAGCAAACTTTTTTAATGAATAATATAGTGATAAGCCTTGAGGAAGATAATTTTTATCAAAAAGAGTGCAAAAAACCTGCTTGCTCACAGTTTTAGTTCGTTTAACCTAGATAAAATTGTCTCTGCCTCTTCCATCTTCAGCTCAGGAAACATTGGAAAACTTAGAATTTCAGTTGCTATACGATCAGTTTCATCTAGGCTAACAATTTGATATTCTTTTTTTGCATATGCAGATTGTTGGTGGACTGGCTTAGGATAATGCAGGCCAAAAGAAATGTTATTTTTACTCATTTGCTCTAATATGTAGTCTCTTTTTTTTGATAAAACTACATATTGGTGATAGACATGATATGAATCTTGTCTTAACTTTGGTGCCTGAATAGATGGAAAATTCTTAAGAAACTTAGAGTACTTATCTGCTAGTTGATTTCGTAAATTATTATCCTCCTTCAAAGACCTTAACTTTACTCTCAAAATTGCAGCCTGCATTTCATCTAGACGACTGTTGATTCCCTGGCTGCTTGATATATATCTCTCTCTCCAACCATACTGCCTTAAATCATATGCTCTTTCGGCAAAATTAGAATTATTTGTCACTATAGCTCCAGCATCACCAAGTGCTCCAAGATTCTTTGTTGGATAAAAACTAAAGCATCCAAGGTCACCAATCGATCCAGCTAGGTTATTCTGACTAGATGCCCCATGAGCTTGCGCACAATCTTCAATTACAATAATTTTATTCTCTCTCGCAATTTCCATAATTGCCTTCATATTAGCTGTTTGTCCATAGATATGAACGACAACTATTGCCTTGATTTTTTTTATTAATAAGGCTTTTTTAAGAGATGAAGCAGACATCGTAAAATAATCAGGTTCAATATCGATAAATATAGGATTGGCGCCCATTCTTCTGATGGCGGAAAGTGTTGCCACTGCTGTATGTGAGACTGTTGCCACATTATCTGATCTTGAAATACCAGCTGCCAATAAAGCAAGCTCTACTGCATCTGTTCCATTTGCAACACCTATTGCATGTTTTACACCAATAAAATCAGCAAACTCAGACTCAAAAGAGCTTACTTCTTCCCCTAAAATATAGCTACCATTATTTAGGACATTGCTAATAGCGCTGTCAATATCCTGCTTTTGTTTTTCATAGTTAGCTTTAGGATTGCATTGAGGTATTGAGATAGTGTTCTCCATATTTTTTATAAAATTCCATTGTTTTAATAAGTCCTTCGTCAAGGTTAATATTTGGTTGCCAGCCTAACATATTTTTAATCTTAGAAGAATCAGAATAATAATCCCCTATGTCAATTTTCTTTCTTTCAGAAGGGAATTCCTTAACTTTAAATTTACCTCCGCCATTCGCACTAGAAATTTTCTTTGCAAGCTCTGATAATGAAATAACCTCTGAAGAACCTAGATTAAAAATTTGTCCATTTGAATTTTCACTTATTGCAGAAATAAGAAATGCATCTACTACATCTTCAACATAGTTAAAATCTCTGAGCTGATCACCACCCCAAACTTCAAATTCAACATTTTCAATTAAATTTTTAATCCATATGCCTACAAAAGTTTGACGAGCATCCTTAATTCTCATTCCCGGGCCATAAGTATTTGTCAGTCTTAGGACGGTGGTTTTAATATCGTAAACTTGGTTATATAAAAGATGATATTGCTCTCCAGCATTTTTATTAATTCCATTAACATCTACCGGTCTAATTGGATGAGACTCATCAACAGGTAAGTAGTCTGGTTTTCCATAAATTTGCCTAGTGCTGGCAAAAATTACCTTGGCATCAGGATTATAATTTCTTACAGATTCTAAGATAGATAATTGAGCTAGACTATTAATTTCTAAATCAGTGTATGGATCTGACATAGAGTCCATATGAGAAGTTTGACCAGCCATGTTAAAAATAAAATCAGTTTTTTTGATTATCTCTTTTGCTTTTTCAATATCTCGTACATCAAGCAGTTTAATGTCAACACTCGACTTAATAGCATCAATATTTTGAAGATTTCCTCCATACTCTGGTATCAGTGAATCAATTATAGTGATTTTTGCATTACCATGAAGGCGTCTAGCTATTGAGGATCCAATAAACCCTAGCCCTCCTGTAATGCAAATATTTTTATTATTGAATTTTTCTGACAGCATTATTTAGATTTTTTTGCAAGAATAATATTATCTAAGAAAAGATCTTGATTTGAGGGTAATATCAGACTCAGTAAACTCCCAATCAAGTTAAATGGAGAAATAAAAATAATAGTCATTAATAAATTTAAAGTCCCAGATTTTGTATTTGTGGTTTTAAAAATATATAAAATTAATAGTTGAAATATTGCCCGAATATCATCTGTTGATTTTCTTTGTTCAAGGATCTCAAATCCATGTTTTTCAAGAATACTTTTTATGCCAAAAGAGGAATACCTGGCAAAGTCATAGGGTTGTTCATGTTCATCCCATGCAAATGGGATGGTTAAAAGTAATTTTCCATCTTTTTTTAAAATTCTTGATACTTCTTCAAGACATTCATTAGGGTTGAAGACATGCTCAAATACTTGATTCATAACAACTGAATCAAATGAATCATTAGAAAAAGGAAAGATGTTTCCATCATAAAAATAGTCAGCATTTTTGATTTCTCTATTTGCAGGTGAATCAATTTCTAACCCTATATATTCAGATGACTTATATAAAGACTGATATGGTTTTGAACCACATCCTACATCTAATGTTTTTCCAGTAACATTGGATGCTAGATCTTTGATATGATCAAAAAGGTTTTTTCTAGCAAAATAAAATGGATTAATAAACAGTGAAAAAAACTTTGGTTCATGAGCTTGCGAGTAATAAATTTTTGCTAATTTAGTCTTTATCATTTTCTTTTTCTTTGAAAAACTATACCTTGGAATCTTCCTACACCATAATCTTCCTCACAATTAAAATTGCTATGCATGAAATAATTATTTTTTTCAAAAAATTGAAAAAATTTTTTTTGTGAGAAAAACCATGCAGGATAAACTTGTCCACCCATTATTTTTGGCAGATTTTGATGCATCACAAAATCATAGTTTTTTTTAGTAAATGGTGTTCGATCAATTATAAAAAATTGTGGATTTAACTGAATTAACTCTTCAAGTATCTTAAAAGGATCCTCTAAATATTGAATTGAGCTTGAGAGCAGAATTAAATTTGATTTGTTATTGATTTTATATTCAGAGATTGATTCATAAAATCTTAATATAGAATTTTGAAATTTATCTTTTCCGATTTCTACAAGTTTTTTTTGCTCAATAATATTCCATTTAAGATTGTCTATTTGAGAGAGAAATTTAATATGTTGATTATAAAAACTTCCAAGTGACCCACCAAAATCTAGAACATTAAAAGAGGTACTGCGAGACAAATTTTTAGCATTTAATATAGATGAAATAACAGGCCATCTAAATTCTTCCTCGTAAAAGCATACTCCATCTCTTTCATATAAGGCTTTTCCACTTTTCACATCAAGAGAAGCGCTGACAACATTTTGAAAAGTTACTTGGGATTCATAGCCATCCTTAATATTTTTAATTGATTCACTCCAAGAGTAAAAATGACCTGAGAAAAAATTTGTTCTTCTTTTGAAAGGTAATTTCAATATTAAAAATATAAAAGGTGGGACAAATAGACGAATAAGAGAGGAAAATTTTTTTATCATTAAAATTCTTTTATAAACTGATGTGAATCATAATAAATTCAAGGTTACTTTTTCATACAAATTATTATGGTTTGTCCAATTCTATTTTTAAATAAGCTGCTACCAAATAATAAAGTTGTTATTGAGGCAATTTTCCAAGACAATTTTGAAAGAAATTCTCTTGGGATAGAGTTTTTAATATGACGATATGTCATTAAAGAAGCTTTTCTAAAAAAGTCATAAATATTTGAATATATAAAACTCTTTAAATGAGCCTTGGAGACCCTTTCGCAATAAATATCTTCAACTTCAAGGTTAAAATTCGATGCAAGAAAGTTTAAAGATTTCCTTGTCCAATGAAGTTGATGGTGAGGTGGCAGGTTTAAGATATGATTAGGAGTCTTGCTTATAAACGACTCATTATTTGGTACAGCAAAAATAATTTTGCCACCATCCTTTAAAGCCTTTTTAATTGCAACTATAAATGAAGATATATTTTCAATGTGCTCTAAAACTTGAAATGAAACAATATAATCAAATTGTTTATTAGTGGTCTTTACAAATTCTTCTATTGTAGAGTTTATAACATTTATATTCGATTCTTTTGCTAACTTAACTGCAGCGGTGCTGAGCTCTAAGCCAGTATAATCTGTAGAAGGATCAAGAAATTGTGAAAAAACGCCTCTCCCAGATCCAATATCAAGGACGCTTGAGCCGCTTAAAATCTTTTTTGCAGAATAATAAAATTCAGATTTTCCTTCATGTAGATAGTACATACTGTCTTTTGCTAAATCTCCGTAAAATTTACTATCTCCGGGGATTTGAGGATTAAAAAAACCTAGATCACATTTAGGACATTTATAAAAATCAATACTGGATGTTTTATCCGAGATTCGAGTAATATCTATAGAGGCACTTTTATGCCAAATTTCCTTGAGTGTTCTAGTATCTATAGTTTCTAATATTGTTTGATTTTCATGACTGCAAAGTGGGCAGCAAACTTTATTTCGCGTGATCTTCATAATTTAGTTTAGAAATATATCAGGAACTAAATAATTTTTTATATGCATTTGCAGCTCCTTTACCAAGTTCTTTTCCTTGACCCAAAGTAGATGATGACCAGTTTTTTGGATCCGTGGGATCACTTGGAAAACTTTCAACTCCTTCGCCTGTTTTTAAAAAATTTACAAATCTTTCTTGTATTAGTTCATTTGAATTAAAAATATCTAGAAGCCATCTTAAATAATTTTCTTGAAAATTATTTGAAAGCTCATACTGAAAATGATTTATTACATCGTGCAGAATAGCTTCAGCAAGAGTTAATTCCTCAATTGATAATTTTGAGTCCCATCTTTTAAAAGATTTTTCATCTACATTTGAAGGAAATGCTGAATGAGTTTTTATTGTTAAATCAACAGTGCCCTCACCTGCGCCCTCTTTTAAATTCTCTTCAGCATAATCAGAATCATTAAATTCTATATCTAGAAATTTGCATATTTTTTTCATCTCAAATGCTCTATCAGCAACTAAGTCTTCAAACTTAACCAAAAGATAACTTTCAGAGGATATTTCCTCAGTATATTTTATTGCATGTTGCATGGAGTCTAGACAATTAAAAATTGCATCTAAATACTTTTCTTTAGTTTCATAAGTCATATTTTTGTATGATGCTAATACATCTCTTGGATCACGAATTATATGAATTGCCTTTCCTTTAGGATACATTTCAAGAAAAGTAGGAATGTTTTTCCATTCTAAGAGAATTTTTTCACTCCATCTATTCCCACTATATCCGTGCAGTCCTCTCGTAACACAGTCATAGATAATTTTGTGTGATACCTCTTTAGAATTTTTTATTTCCGATTCTATTTCATCAATTATTCTTTTGGTATCAAGCTTGATTTCGTAGCGAAAGTTAATACGTTCGTCAATTGATTGAATAATTTCCTTGTAGTTTGTTGGTTGTATATTTTTTTTTAGAATATATCGAAAGTACTGAATTGTAGGATGACCAATGTCGATATCTCTATGCGCTCCTATTAGTCCAGTTAAAATTGTCGTACCACTTCTATAAACGCCTGTTATAAAAATTGGATTATCTTTCATGCTTCTCAGTAAATCTTAAATATGACCCTAATTATATAGGAAGAGGAAATATTTAATATGAATTTGTTTGTTTATAAGCCTCTTCATAGGCATCGTAAAGGCTATTGAACTTACCTTCATTTGAATCTTGAATTAACTCCCGAAATATCTCTGGATCATCATCCATATATTCCCTCTGCCTTATAAAAAAAACATCATTATTTCCATCAATTTTACCATCATGGGGATGAAGATAATGCATATAAAAAAACTCTAATATTTTATCCATGTCAAAATTTATTTTTATTTGATCAATGTTTGCAAGGTAATGCTTATATTCTTTCTTATCTTTTGGCAAAAATGTAAAGTTGTATGCTGCGGCAGGATGATCTCCTGCAAGCATTACTTTTATACCATTATATGCAAATTCATGAGCCATGGTTCCATAAACACTAAGAGCTAAATCAGGTTTTTCTTCTATAATTTTTTTGTTAGAAACATTTTTATCAATCATTCTTATGTGATCATGTTCTTTAAGAATTTTATCAATGATAGGATTATCAAGACTTGATTTTGCTCCAGGATGAGGTTTGACTACAAAATCTATGTCAAGATTCTTAACTTCTGCAAAAACAAAATTAACCCACTCATAGAAATCCTCAAATATCATATTTGCATAAATATGTGGAGCATCAAAAAAATAATGCAATAATAAAATAACTTTTGGAGAGCCATTATTCGCAAAGATTTGATTTGAATCAGATTTACTATCTTGATAAGCAGAGGTCTTCATATATTTTATACCTGAGTCAATTTCTCCCTTAAGTCTACCCTCAAGAATATTTTTTGCTTTACTGATTAAATAATCTTTATTTTGTAATCCTTTAAAAATTTTGGGGTATTCAAAATGTCTAGGCGTTGGGAAATGATGATCAAGGCTTAGTTTTTTATATATCCTTTCCCAATGAGGATGATAAACATCTATATTCATAGACAGAGCAAGTCTAGACAAAATTCCATATTGAATATAAACAGCATGACTAATGATAATTATTTTTACAGAATGAGTGTTTAGATAGTTTTTTGAGCTAAAAAAAATGTCGTGCGCATCAAGCAGTATCTCTTGAAGCCTTGGGTCTTTTAAATCAACTGTTGGTAATTTATATACTCGTAAATAGGTATCATAAATTAGATCGCCTATTAAAATGCCATCCAATGAATATTCTAAAAGCTCTCTTTTAGAGTGAAATTTTAATTTTGAGCAAATTTCTTCAGATTCTTTAAAATAAGATTGGCCAAACCCATAATAACTGCCAAAAGATTCATACAAATAGTTTATACGAGAGAATTTTCTTAAATATTTAAAAATAAAATTTAACATTTTCTTTTGCCTAGATATAAAATGAAAATGTCGCGAATTTAATTCCATTTTTTTTTGAAAAAAATTAATTAAATGTGCCACAGACCAGATATGAATATTAAAAAACATTTGATCCACTAGAATTTCGTCCTCAGTATTAGGTTTTGACACATTAAATTTATCTTTTGAATACTTGATAAAACTCTTATCCGAACTTGTGAGAAAAAATAATTCAATGAAGGTATTTATCTTCGAAAGCACTTTAGAAATTGTTTGCATGAAAACTAACCCATTCAATAATCTATAAAGGTAATTATACGTTTTCGAGTTACTAATATATATAATAGTGCTATCAAGTTTATTTAAAGCAATAATATGACCAAATATATACATGAACTATTTAAGCCAGCTAGGCATCCATCAGAACTTGATGACTACTTTCATGCTTTCAATTTGCCGAATATTCTTAATGTTTTGTATTGGGCGAAATATTTTGAGATGGTCAAGGATATTCCAGGCGATATTGTCGAGTGTGGCATTGGAAGAGGCAGATCATTAATCACAATACTGTCTCTTAATGAGTACTATGGCTGTGCAGATCCTAATGCAAAGATAAGAAAAGTTTATGGGCTAGATAGTTTTGAAGGTTTTCCCGAGCCAAAGATTGAAGACAGTTCTCCTAGAAATCCTAAGAAAGGCGATTGGGATGCTTCTCCAAATAATCAATTTCTCTATACTCCTGAAAATTTAGAAAAGATCTTAGCTAAAGCAAATATAAATAACTTAGATCAATCAAGGCTTGAAATTATTAAAGGTTTTTTTGAGTCTACTTCAGCTAATTTAGATTTAAAAAAAATTTCGATTCTTCATCTAGATGGAGACCTATATGAATCTGTGAAAACTCCATTAATCAACTTAGAATCTAAGTTAGCAATTGGAGGTATTATTGTTATCGATGACTTCATAATTGACAATCCCGATAAAGATAATGAATCTTTTCCAGGGGCTCGTAAAGCTATTAATGAGTTTTTAGCTGACAGAGATGACTATGAACTTCATAAAAGTATCCGAGGCACTCCCTATCTATTAAAGATTAGATAAAACTTAGCCGTCCTTATTATCATTCAAAAATTGTAATGTTTTTTCAATTACTATTCTTTCATCATATTTTTCTAAGACTAAATTTCTCGCATTGATGCCCATATTTAATCTTTTGTTTTTTGACATTTTTAACATTTGAGTTATGGCTTCTATAAGAGAATTTTCACTTCTTGGCTTACAGATTAAACCATTAAATTTGTGAAGAATTATATTTCTACAACCTGGAACATCAGTTGTAATTGAAGGGATTTGCATAGCTCCAGCTTCCAATAAAAACCGTGGCATACCCTCTCTATATGAGGGTAAAATAGCAACATCTACCTGAGAAAGAAAATCTTCAACTTGATTTGTTGAGCCGTACCATTTAATTCCTGGAATTTGACTCCAAGAAGTTATTTCAGCCAAGCTTATTGAGGTTGTATTTTTGGTATCAGCAAATCCTAATAACCATAACTCGCACAAGATCTCAGATTGATTAATTTTTTTAAAAGAATTAACTAATTCTAATATCCCTTTATCCTTAAGCATTCTTCCAGCAAATAAAAATCTTAATTTTCCTTCAGAACCATTGAGATAATCCAAATTTGGTAAGAATTTATTTATATTTACGCCTGAACCAGGAAGTAAAATCAATTTTTCACTAGGAACTAGATTATTTGACTGAAGAATATTTAGATCTTCTTCATTTTGGCAAAATACTCTTTCAGGCTTAGATTGAGAGAATTTATATAGCATTTTTACAATTATTGATATGAATGATCTATTAATAAAAACTGTTCCAAGTCCAGTGATATTGCTAAAGGTTTTAATACCAGCAAAATAACCTGCAATGGCGCCATAGATATTATTTTTTATAGTAAAGTTGAACACGGCAACTGGTTTAATCTTTGTATATTGATTGAATAACTTAAATAAAAAAATTACGTCACTAATTGGATTAATACCATTTGAATCAAGTTTTATATCTATCCATTCTGCCCCAAGATTTTCAAGAAGAATCGAATGATCATCTTTTGGGGAGATACATACCACTGAGTAATTCCTATTTAATAATTCTGAAATTGTTGCTGATCTAAAATTATATAAGTACCACGAGGAGTTGGCAGACAAGACTACTTTATTCATTTATTTATCTATCTATGAAAGCTCCAATTATGTAAAAATAAAATTTCTATATGGAACCCATAGGTATGCATGAGAAGCAAAATTTAACCATACAAATAAAATTAAACCACAATAAATGATTACTAAAAATACAATAATTCGACTATATTTTTTTCCAAAAATATCTGGCAAATAAGAAAAGACCACTAGTTGTAATGGCAAAAGATATAATGCTAGTCTATCAATTGCTGTACTCGCACTGGAAAAGAAAACTAGCATTAATGCAAGGGCAAATGATGATAGTGAAAATAAAATCCATAAATATTTTTCTTTTGGTTGAATTTCAAAACGTTTTCGAAAAATTAAAAAAATTAAGCCTGGAATTAAACTCATTGCAATTCTTATTGCTGCACCCGATGATTGAGATTGAAATTCAACATAATTTCTATAAAGGACCTCAATCATCTCAATTAAAAAAATATAATATGCGCCTACACTAATAACAGTTATCCAAAATAAGGTCCATAACCTATTAGTAGTTGCAGTCAGGGCAGCGAGTGGCATTAGTAAAACAGCTGTTTTGTGCATTGTTATACCCGCAATCATCCAAAATACAAACCAAAGATTTCTATTTCTACCCAATGCGACCAATGCAATCATTGATAAACCCAAGGCTACTCCCTGTCTTGTATAACCCATTGCAACAACAATTACTAAATATGGAATTGATACAGATAATGCTAGCAATGGTCTTGGCAGACTTCTGCAAAAAAGTGCTAAGCCAAGTGAAAAAATGGCTGCGCATACCACATTTACTCCAATTATTCCCCAACCATAATACTCTGCTATCCATTGGATAATTTGGTATCCAGGGTCTTGGGTAAGACTAAATTCTTGAAGTTGTGCTCTATCGTATACCATTAGGTATCCTTCCCAATCACCTCCAACCTCAAATCTGAATCCAATAAAAATTGTTAGAACAATAACTGTCATCCACCATATTGGATCCAATGAGGTTGAATGAAACGCTTTATTTGATGATCGCTTATTACCCGCAAGAGCTGGAAATGCAGAGAATAAAAATAAAAGCCAATACGCAAGCATTTTTAAATACTAGAAAAAATTTTGATAAAGTTAAACAAGATTAATTTTTCATTGTTAAGAGTTAGATTCAAGCCATGACTGAAACATAAGAATACTCCATAATTGGTGTGACCAGTCTTTTTTTTCAGATAAATGCTCGTTCCAAATACTGAAGATTACTGTTGTATCTAAATATCCATCATCTTTTATTTTAGATGAAAACAATAAATCCTCAGCCCAATTTTTTAGAGGACCTCTCAGCCAAAAACCTAGCGGAATACTAAATCCAACTTTTGGTCTATCGATAAGAGAGGTAGGTAGATATTTACTTAAAATTTTTCTTAGAATCCATTTTGTTTCGTTGCCTCTAATTTTCATATTTAAAGGTAATCTCCAAGCTTGCTCAAAAACATTATGATCAAGAAATGGAGCCCTTGTTTCTAGACTGATAGCCATTGCGGCTCTATCCACCTTGCATAAGATATCGTCAGGCAAGTAGGTAATGGTGTCATGAAACATCATTTTTGAAATTGGATCATTAAGAGAAAATATTTTTTCCTTTCCAGTCTTTAGGCCTCCAGGCTTCAAGACAATTTGATGAGAGCTATTCCAGGTTCTTACTAAATTCAGGTATAAATCGTCTATCGATTTAATCTTATTGGTTGCATATGCAAGCTTTTGTAATTTTTCATTTGGCCTTGAGACGCTTATAAATTTTAAAAGTGGATCTAAGTTTTGGCTTGAAATTAATTGAAGAAAATCTGACAAGGAGTTTCGAATTGGATATGGTAAATACTTAATTTTATTCCATATCCTTGGAGCCCAAAGATATCTGTTATATCCTCCAAAAATTTCATCTCCACCATCACCAGAAACTGCAACAGTAACATTTGTTTTTGCTGCTTTGCATATTAAATGAGTAGGAAGTTGAGAAGAATCTGCAAAAGGCTCATCATACATATCAGGCAAACTTGGAATTAAATCTCTCATATTTGATGATTGCATTCTCAATTCATTATGATGTGTACCTAAACTTTTTGCGACATCTCTAGCAAACTCTGATTCATCAAAGTTCTCTTGATCAAACCCAACTGTAAAAGTGTTTATAGGTATCGAGGAATGCGATTGCATCAATGCTACTATTAAAGATGAATCAATGCCTCCACTTAAAAAAGCTCCAAAAGGAACATCCGAAATCATTTGACGCCTAACCGCATTGCTTAGTGAATTTTCTATACTAATAATTGCTTCGTGCTCATTATTAAATAAGTTATTTACAGATTTTCTTACAATAGACTCTTTAGACCAATAAATTTCTGGTCTAATATCCTCAAAGGCTTTTGTTTTTGCATCAACTTGAATAAAAGATGCTGGGCACAGTTTATAAATATTTTTATATATAGTCCTCGGCGAAGGAATATAAGAATATTGAAAAAAACTATCTATTGACTCTCTATCAAGTAAATTTTTGAATTGTGGGTACACTTTCAAAGCTTTTAACTCTGAACAAAAAACAAAAGCATCCCCTATCCACCCATAGTACATTGGTTTTTCTCCAAATCTATCTCTGGCTAAGGTTAATTTTTTTTCTACTTTGTCCCAAATGGCAATCGCAAACATACCAGTGAATTTCTGTAATGCTTTTTTGATTCCAAATTGTTCTATTGCAAAAGCTAAGGTTTCTGTATCCGAATGACCCCTCCAAGAAATTTTATTTTTTAATTGATGTTCGATTTCTGAGCGGATGTTTAAATGATTATATAGCTCGCCATTAAAAGCTACTACATATCTACCATTAGGGGAACTCATTGGTTGATGACCAGCTTGAGATAAATCCAGTATAGATAGTCTTCTGTGTCCTAAAGCTATTCCCTCGTCAATGTCAATCCACTCTCCATTATCATCAGGGCCTCTATGCTTGATTGCAGATGACATAGCTCTAACAACAGATTGCATTTCAGTAGCTTCGTTAAATTTAGGATTAATAAATCCAGTTACACCACACATAATTTGAATATTTTGGGGTCATTTACTCTGAAGATATTTCAGATTTTTTAAAGCCTAATACACACCAAAAAGGAGCGTCATCATAAAATACAATATTCGTTAAACCCGAGTCTTCCATCATTTCCTGAATCTCATTTTTTGAAAATCTTTGCTCTAATGGCGTTCCAAACCGATCTCTTGCATCAGTTCTCATTGTATAAAATGAATGATCTTTATAAAAAGATAATGGAATTTTATCAACATTGACCCCTAAAATTTCAACAAGTTTGGAAATATTTGCTAAGGGAAAATATACAAAGGTAGCAATTATATTAGTTAAAAAATTTTTTAGTAATGGATGTAGTCTATAAATAATTTTTCTAAGTAAGTCTGAAGCCTTCCAAATGAGTCGAAACCAAACCGGACGATTATCAAATGAATAATATAGATACAGTAGAAGTGGCGCATCTGGTTTTAATAAGCCAACGCAAGATTTAATTGCATCTCTAGTATTTGGAACATGGTGCAGTACTCCAAGAGAATATCCAAAATCTTGACTAGATGGCTCAAGGCTTGTGTTATCAACAGACTCCTTTAAAAAACTAACATTTTCAAAATGTGATAATTTAGATTTTGCAACATTAATTGCAGATGAGGGGTCAATGCAAGTAAGATGATCTACTTTTGGTAAAACAAATTTAGCCCATCTTCCAGTTCCACAACCCATATCAAAACCTTTAGATCCACTTTCAATTTTTTCCCAAGGAAAGATAGAAAAATAACTTTTAAAAATTCTTTCTCCTTCCTCATCACTCATTCCATCTTGATCAAATCTCTCCCATTCATCACCAAAGCTATTCACAGTTTTTTGATCAATATTTTTCTTGTGATTTACCATATTACTCTTCCGCCATCCACAGAAATAGTTGCACCATTTATATAGCTAGCTTTTTTACTAATTAGAAACTCTACAACACTGCATATTTCATTTACATTAGCTAACCTACCGACAGGTATTAAGTTTGAAACTTTTAATTTGAATTCATCGTCCTGATTATTTTCAATCCCACCAGGACAAATTGTGACAGAGCGAACATTTGGCCTCCAGTAAGTAGACAAATATTTCGTAAGACCTATCAACCCAGACTTTATAACAGAATAAGTTATTGGTTTTACAGGTTGCTCTGACTCATCGAGACCTTCAACCTCATAAAGTCTTTGATCTGGTGAAATAATACCTAAGTCTGAGGAGACATTTAAAATCACGCCATCATCAGATTTTGAAATAATTGGACCAAAAAATTTAGATAGTAAAAAAGCTCCTTTTAAACCAACATCCAATTCTTTTTCCCAACTTGAAAGTGGAAAATCTTCTAGCCTAGAAAAATTATTTGATAAATCATTAATGTCAGGATTGATTGCTGCGTTATTAATAAGAACATCAAGATTTACCATTTCATCTATAAAATTTTTAGATAGGGAATTGATGGCTTGACTATCTGTTATGTCAAGTTTGTGAAAAAAAAAATTATTATTATCCTCGTACTGAACGAATTCATCATTGAAGATGATATCAACTACATGAACAATATATTTTTCATTTAGAAGATAACTCACTAAATGTGAGCCTAGAAAACCTGAACCACCAGATATTAATACAGTTTTAATAATTTACTCCAATTTAAAGATATCTTTTTATTATACTGAATGTACGTCGGATTCGCTCACAAGCATTGTTTGAATTTCATTATTTACTATTTTAGTTAAATAATTTTCTATTTCGGGTAAATCAGATAAATAATCTAAGTCAGAAACTGATTGCGATGTTATCAATCCATAGCAGTTGCTTCCTACCATTGAATTTTCATCAATTACAGTTTTTGTTTTAATAATATCAATATATCCGTTTTGCCAATACACTTTTGGCAATCTTTGTCGAGGAAGATAATGAGACTCTTCATGCTCATTCAAGCCATCTAATGTTAAGAGTGGATGAATAATATTTTGGTCTTCAGTCCACATTTTATAGGGAGTATTTTTTGCTAATGAAATCGACTTTAAACCAGTTAATTTGGGATTATTTTGAATAATTGATATTGCATGATTTAAATCAGCAAAACATCTTGCTGGGCCTGTTGGCCTAAGGTGAACAATTGCATTCGGAATACTTAGATTATTTTTATCCAACCATTCAATATGATACTTAATGAATTCAATATCAAGAGATGTGTCTCCTGAAATTGATTGTGGTCTCTTATAAGGAACCAAAGCCCCATATTCTTTTGCAACAGATTGGATTTGGCTTGAATCAGTAGATACAAAAACCTCATCAATCAGCTTTGATGTTATTGCAAGTTCAACTGACCATGCAATCAGTGGTTTGCCTAATGCAGGAATGATATTCTTATTTTTTATTGCTTTGGAACCTGCTCTGGCAGGGATAATTGCATGAATAAGAGTGGGATCAATATTCAATTTCTACCTCTTCTTTATTATTTAAACTTTTAAGAATTCCTTCAGCTAAATATAAACTCTTAGAGCCTTCTTGTATTGAAATTGACGATTCACGATTCTCCTCCATAGATTTGAAAAAATCTTTCATTTCATCAATAAACATATTGTTTCTATCAAAATCATCCCATCTCAGTTTTTTTCCAGATCCGAATTCAATGCTTAAATTTACCAAATCATATTCCACCCAATCATTTTCGCCGTAAATAACGCCGGACCTTCTTCGAGGATTTTGAAGATAATCCATTCTTAGTGATAGTGAAAAATCGTCTTTTTGCATTAAAATATCCACACTGTCTTCCACATCTATATCTAGTGAGCTCAGTTTTCCTCCATACGCCATCACCTTTTCTGGAGTCCCAAATAAATAAATAATAAGATCTAATTCATGAATCTGAGTTAACACAACTCCTCCACCTAATTCTTTCTTAGAGCAATACAAATTTCTATAATCTTCATAAGGATGAAAACCAGGCATGTATTCGCAAACTTCAGCTCTGAAACTTAAGATCTTACCTAATTCTTTATCGTTTATAATTCTTTTAAGCTCTTTAATGACTGGATTAAACCTAAGTTGAAATCCAACCATAGTTGTTAAATTTGATTCTTGCGCCATCGAAAGTATCTCTGGCAGTCCATCTGTTGATACCGCTAAAGGTTTCTCAATAAAGCATGGGATTTTATTCTCAATGCATTTAGAAAAAATTTCAAAATGCATGCTTGATGGGTTTGAAATAATCACAGCATCTGGTGAGGCCGAAATACCACTCATAAATGTTGTGTGATTTGTAATGTCATATTTTTCATCAATATTTGTTGTTGTATCTGTTTGAAGATCATTTGATATCTCAAAAGTTAAGCCTCTCTCTCTAAAAGAATGAATTTCAGCACATGGATTAAGAGATAAACAATTTCTTAAATGTCTTTGACCAACGCCACCCAAGCCTACAAATAATAATTTCATAATAAGTACCTTTCTTTCACCCAGTTTAATTGTTTTTTAAATATTTCAAGCCCTTCCTCGTCTCTGTATGACTGCATAATTATTGGGCCAGAAAATTTATTTTTATGGATAAAATCAAACAGAGGATCAAAGTTAGCAGAGCCTGTTCCAAAAATAACAGGGCCTCCTCTTAAAATCCTATCTTTTAAATGAATATCATTTATTAGGTGGCCATACTTATTCAATTCTTCTTCACAATCAAAGCCTAATGCAGCACTATTGCCTATATCATAATTTATTTTGACAAAATCTGAATTGAAGGAATAAAAAAGTTCTAAAATTTCATCTGGATGGAGATCTAATTCAAGCGAACACTCAATTTCAACTTTTTCAAAAAAATCAATAATCCTTTTCAAGGAGTCGCTTACTTTTTGCTCTCTAAAAATAGATGATAGTGAAGATTCATCAACAAATGGAAGTACAATATTTTTTATTCCATAAAATTTACCATTAGCCAGCAAAACTTTTAAAGCATCTAATGAGGCATCATTTAGAGCGAATGTATTACTATTAATCAATTTATACTTCATAAAGTAATCTGCACAAATTGAAACTACTTCTAAATTATTCTTTGATGCTAAATCACTTAGGCAGTCTAATTCCTTCTTTGACGAAAAGAATGGATTTTCATCCTCGTTCTCAAAGTCAGCAATAAATTCGATCATTGCTAATTGTAATTCTCTTGCAATCTCAAATTCTTTTTTCCAAGTATTTGGCGGGAAAGCTTGATATCTAGAATTATACTTTTTTACAAGGCGGCCTTGCATAAAACCAATTTTTGGAGTGAATCTATCTAATAAATTATCCACTCTTTTTATTTTGCAAAGAATTCAGTCTCAACAATTCCGCAAATAATTTGCCCTATCATAATATGACACTCTTGGATTCGAGCTGTAACATCTGATGGAACATTTAAGCATGTTGCTTTAGATTGAACATGTCCACCTGAAATACCTGTCAATATGTATACTTTAATATTCATAGAATTTGCTTTTTCAATAACACTAATAATGTTTTCACTATTGCCACTTGTCGTAATTCCTAATAATAGGTCATTAGATTTACCAACTGCTTCTAGCTCTCTAGAAAAAACATTTACAAAACCATAATCATTGCCTATCGCAGACATTGAGGAGCTATTAGCTCCTAATACAATTGATGCGAGAGGATCTCTATCAAATGCATATTTGCCTGTGAATTCTGCAGATAGATGCTGGGCATCAGAAAAACTTCCTCCATTGCCACAAAAAATTACTTTTCCTCCGTTTTTAATACACTCAATACAATCTTTGGCAATTTCATTAATCAAATTAATAATTGATGGGTCTTTAAGAATTAGTTCTTTTACTTTAGCGGACTCATTTATATCTTTTTTTATTTTTTCTGTGAACATTAAATTTTATTCTCCAATTTTTCTAAAGCGATCCAGAAGCCCTCGCCGCCATTCTTGTGACCTTGCCATATCTCAGGAATAAATGATGCATTTTTACAATTTTTTTCTAAGATTTTGCCTAACTTTATGAAATTAATTTCACCATCTCCAATTTGTAATCCTTCACCATTTATTCCGCTTGCATCACCTAAATGAAGGTGAGCTGTAACTTTGGCAACTTTTTCACAAAATTTGTAAAAATCTAATCCAAAATGATTGCATGTTAATTGACTATGAGAAACATCTAAGCACATTCTTAAGTTGAGTTGTTCGCACCAATACAAGATTTCATCATCATTTACAAATATATTTTGAAAACGTTGGCCGCCAAAATGCCATGGAAAAGGGGCCATGGTCTGAGGAATAATCTCAACATCCGATGTATCGAGAGTTTCTAAACTTTTCGCGAAATTTTCGTAATATGAAGGGAGGATATCTGAAGGTAGAGGGTGATCCATTGAAAATCCCCCAATGTTAGCAACAATCATCGGTTGCTCGGTGTTTGGAAAATATTTATTTAGTTCTCTTGTTAAATTTATAACTCTTTGGGTTTCTTTCATAGACTCATTCCGGTAGTCTGCATCGTGAGTTGCCAAATCCATCAAGTGGCTTCCTGAAAAAAGTTCGGGGGCATGAACAACGAAACCTGCTGAATTAATTGATTCAATATAATCGCCGGGATTAAGGTCCATATCAGAATATGACAAATGAAACTCCCAGATATTTGGTTTTATTCTCTTATTATAATCCTGAAAATCATGAAATCTTATAGGTACACCCCATGGCCTCGTGAAATTGTATTCTCTAGGATCTATCCTAATTTCTGAAAGATCAGACTCGTAAAAAAAATCTTCATCATTAATATCATGCTTTAATATCTTGCCAATAAGTTCATTATACTTTTGAGGAGAGAGTCCTTGGCCAGGACTTCTTACTTTAATGTGTTTAGGCTCAAGTTTCGTTCCAGATTTTAAATTCCCTACTGCTACTAAACTTTTTCCAAGATTTTCACGATTTATCATTTCTCCTTGTGATTGTTCTCGACTAATTTTTTCAGATCCGATAGCTTGCTCTATTTCCCTAACACCTCTAATTAAAGATTTAAATTCATTGAACTCTAGGCTAGCTGCATGATCAGGACCCTCCATTGATCTATCAAGAGTGAAATGTCTCTCTAATACGGAAATGTTAAATCCTGCAGCAGCTATTGAGATATTGATGCCTCTTTCATGACCTGAGTAACCAACAAATGGATGAATCTTTTTTAGCTGATTAATCCAAGAAAGATTAATATCCTGAATAGGGGCAGGATACGTGCTGTTGCAATGCAGTAGAACAAAATTTGTATCATGCTGATTCAAAAGATTTGCTGTTATTTGAATTTCTTCATTTGTACTCATGCCAGTGGACAAAATTAGAGGCTTTTTGGTGCTTATAAGTCTTTCTATCAAAGGTATGTTAGTTAAATCTGCTGAAGCAACTTTGTATGCAGGAACATTAAATCCTTCTAACACATCTACTGAGGTAATATCCCATGGAGTGCATAAATATGGAACATTCTTGGTTTTGCAGTATTTTGATAATTCTTTATGTTCATCTATGTCTAATTCAAATCTATTTAATAAATCTACAATATATTCGGTGCCAAGATCCTCTCCATCTTTTCCTAATGACCTTTTTCTATAAACTTCATTTAAATTCCTCATTTGAAATTTTACTGCATTAGCTCCCGCTTCAACTGCAAGATCAATCATCTCTATTGCTCGATCAAAGCTTCCATTGTGGTTGTTGCCGATTTCAGCAATTATATAAATTGCCTCTGAGCCAATTTCATCAGAACCAATAAGAAAGTTTGAAAAATTGTTCATTGAAAATAATTAATTATAGTTTTGGTTCTCTTACTGTCCAAGATTTAAGTCCCTCAGATTCAAAACGAAAAGGACGGGTTTTTAGGTTGTTCTTATTTAAGTGCTCGATTAACTTTAACTTTTGTGAATGAGGAACAAAAAAAATAAAATAGCCTCCTCCTCCGGCACCAAGCAATTTACCTCCAATTGCACCATTAGATAATGCATCGTCATAGATTTTATCTAATTTTTTGTTACTGATTTGACTGCTCAGCTCTCTTTTAAACTTCCATGCCTTATGGAGAGAATGACCAAAGTCATTTAATCTACCTCTTAGGAGTTGATCTCTCATCTCAAAGCATAATTTTACATTGGCTTGGACAAGTTTTTTAATATCTTCATTTTGCATCTGTTCACGTTGATCAGAGTGAATATTGCCTGAATTATGGGTTGTATCAGTATCACAAAGAATCAAACTTTCTTCTAATTCATGCAGATTGTTCTGAGATAATCTTAAAGGGTGGACAAGATTTTGCTCCATCTTAAATTCCATAAAATTTAGTCCTCCGAAAACAGTTGCATATTGATCTTGCCATCCTCCCTCTATCCCCTGATACAGTCTTTCAGCTTGATAAGCTAGCTCAGCTAGTTCGTGTAAATCCCAACGATCTTGCCTCAATTCATTGAAGCAACCTAGAATAGATGCTGCTACAACAGCTGAACCACCTAAACCTGAGCTCATTGGGAAATCAGAATATAAATCAAGCTCAAAACCAAAATTAGGTCTAATAGTTTTAATAACTGACTGAATCAGACCAAACCCTGATTTTGGCTCCATTAAATCTTCAAGATTGTTTGCATGCAGTGAGTCCTTTAAATCCAATGATGTGATTGATATTTTACTGTCACTTCTTAATCTTAGGGTGGCATGGCTATAAAAAGAGATAGTAGCATTTATAACAGCTCCAATATCTCCAGAGAAATAATGAGTAAGGTCAGAGCCTCCTCCTCCAAAACTAACTCTAACCGGAGATTTGGAACGAGTATACACAGCCTCCTCGGCCAAAATTGGCATTGAATCCTTTGTAACAATATCGACTAAATTTTTTTCATTGTTAAGAATGGGAATAATCTTAATTTTTTCATCTAATTTTTTAATTAGAGACTCTCTAGAAACGGTTTCATCAGCCCAATAAAAACTTTTATTTGCACAAAGGCCAATAGATGAATTAAGGTCGGCATCAGTAACTAATTTTCGTCTGATGTCACCGTCAGTCGCAATTCCAATTACTGAATTTTGATCATCGATTATAAAAATAACTCCATGCGTATTACTTTCAATCGAGGCTAAGGCATCTTTTATTGATGCTTCTTGTGAGATTAAAAAACTTTGTAAATTCATATATTTTTATGCTGCCTGTAATAATGGGATAGCTTCATCAAGTGAACCTATTAGTTTATATGAATAATCTGATAATTGATCATTCACATTATCCGCTATCAATATATTCATGCCTACATTTGCATTATTACCAGCAATTATATCTGAAGGCTTGTCTCCTATGAGGATGGAGTTTTGTAAGTCTAAATTATACTCGTCTCTAGCTTGCAAAATCATGCCTGGAGCTGGCTTTCGAAATTCATCTATTTTTTTATACTCACCAATACCAAAAACTGGATGAGTTGGGCAAAAATAAACCTTATCAATTGGGGTTCCAGCATCTATAAATTTTTGACACATCCATTTATTTAATTCCAAAAATTGATCTTCATTGTAAAGGCCTCGACCAATTCCAGCTTGGTTGGTAATTACAAATATTTTCATGTTGAGCTCTGAGGCTTTTTTTATTAATTCAAAAATACCCGAAACAAAAACAAAATCTTCAATTTTAAAAACGTGCCCATAATCCTCATTAATGACCCCATCTCTATCAAGAAGAAGCGCTCTATTCATGAGTTATCTAGCATTTTTTGAAAAAAATTATTTCGACTTGATAAATCTTCAAATGAGCCACTATCGATTATTTTGCCTTCCTCAAGTATGTGTATCACATCACATTTCTTTACTGTGGCAAGCCTATGAGCAATTAATATAATTGTTTTTTTACCCATGAATTCATCTATAGATTCCATAATATATTTCTCAGTGATTCCATCTAATGCACTAGTAGCTTCATCAAAAAATAATACATCTGCATCATTGTATAATGCCCGTCCTATTCCAATTCTTTGTCTTTGACCACCAGAGAGTTGAATACCTCGTTCGCCCACGTTAGTATTTAGACCATCTTCTAATTCACCAATTAATTTGTTTAAATGAGCCAATTTGCAGGCTTGTAAAACCTTAGCATCATCAATTTCATTTTGAGGTATGCCAAAAGCAATATTATCTTTGATGCTAGCATCAGATAAAAAAATAGACTGAGAAACAAACCCCAGTTTATCTTGCCATGATCTAATGTTTTTTTGGTCAAGCGGAATCTCGTCTATACAAATTCTTCCGTCAGAGGGTTTAATTAAACCCATTAAAATGTCTATTAAGGTTGATTTTCCTGATCCAGAAGATCCAACAATTCCAATAAGCTTATTTTTTGAAATCTTTAGATTGATTTTATCTAAAGCGGGTTTATTAGAATCGGGAAAATAAAAATTTAATCCCTCCACGGTGATGTGATTCTCAAATTCTATAAAATTGTTATCTAAATCATCTGAATTCTGAGGACGATTTAAATCAAGGCTATCAGCGCTTAATTTAAGATCTTCTTTAATATTAGAAAAAGCAGATAGGTTTGCTCTGACCTGAGATAGAGCAAAGTAAATTTGCTGAAAAGCTGGCAGAAGTTTTAAGCCTGCTAAAACAAAGATACTTAATAAAGGCAGCACTGACCCTAAGCTACCATCATATCTTTGAATTAAATACACCAATAGTAGCAAAACACCACTAAAAGCAAGAAACTCTATTGCATATCTAGGAATTTGACTTAATGTTTGTGTCATGCCTTTTGCATTTGCAAAGTTTTTGCTAGCCACTGAAAAATCGTCATTAATAGCCTGCTGTCTACCATAGAGCAATAAATCTTTTATCCCTCCAAATCCTTCACCCATGTACTTAAAACGAAGAGCTTGTTGGGACGATATAGTGAGACCATTGCTTGCAAACCTAGCCCTTACAGTTTTAAACATTAAAAAATATGCTAAACAGAATAGAGTGATAGCAAACATTGCTATTACTGGACTATATATAAATACGGCTAGTGACATAAAAATAACAAGAACAATTTTTGCATTCATCTGCATTAATGGAGTTATGATTCCTGAACTTACTCTTTCACACTCTTGAGCGATTTTGTTTGTTAATTGAGTGCTATTACTTTGAGCATGAAATATCCAAGGTTTATAAATATAAAAGCTATAAAGTCTAGAACTTAATTCTGCGCCAACCTCAGCGGCATACATTGAAAGTCTCCATATTGTATACATTGATAAAATCGATGAAATAAATAAAATGATTACTATTGATAATGCTAAAAAAGTTAAAAAAGAATCAACTTCCTGTATGCCAGAAATTTCCTTAAGGGAACTTAATAATCCAGGCCTATCTATTATTGATGTGTCACCAACAACTGCCATAAATGGTGCAATTGAAACTAAACTAATTAGTTCAGTAAATGACATTACCACAACCAAAAATTGAAGTAGATAAAGCTTTTTTTTCTGAGCAAAAGTAAGTAATAAAAACAGATCTTTTAAGTCTTTAAACATTTTATAGGTTTTTTAAGTACCACGAAATTGCTAATTTCAAACCATCTTTTACATTAAATTGAGGTTCGTATCCTAACATTTTTTTTGCCTTGTCAATGTTAGCTTGGGAATGCTTTACGTCTCCCTCTCTGAAATCTGCATATTTTGGTTCTAGGGAGTAATGGATTTTATGATCACCCAAAATATCAGTAATTATTTTAAAAAGTTGATTCAAGGATGTGCTATCACCTACAGCAATGTTATAAACTTGATTTTTTGATTCCTCACAAGCAGTTGCTGCTAATAAATTAGCTTGAATAACATTATCTATGTAGCAAAAATCTCTGCTAGTCGAGCCATCTCCATTAATTTGAATTGAAGACATATTTTGCATTGCATTTATCCACTTTGGAATAACTGCAGCATATGCTCCATTTGGATCTTGCCTTCTTCCAAAAACATTAAAATATCTGAGTCCTATTGAATCAAAATTAAAATTTTTATAAAAGATATCTGCATATAATTCATTCACATACTTAGATACGGCATATGGAGAAAGGGGTTTACCTATTTTGTCCTCAGTCTTTGGTAGATCAGGATGATCGCCATACGTTGAACTACTTGCAGCATAAACGAGACTATCAACTCCCTGATCTCTTGCAGCAATCATTATATTAAGAAACCCGCTAATATTTACTTGATTAGTTTTAATGGGATCTAGTAGAGATCTTGGCACTGAACCTAGTGCAGCCTGATGCAAAACGTAATTAACATCTTTCGATATTGATTGACAAACTCTTATATCGCAAATATCACCCTCAATAAACTTAAAATTTTTAAAGTTATTTTTTTTTACTGCTAATTCAATATTCTTAATATTTGATGAATGGCCAGTTGAAAAGTTATCAAGTCCAATAACTTTCTGATTCAAATTCAACAAAGCCTCAACAAGATTACTTCCAATGAAACCAGCACAGCCAGTTACTAACCATGTATATTGATTTTCTCCAAGTTTAGTTAAAAGCTTTTGATAGTCTTTCATTATAATGTCATTGTTTAAAGCCTTAGGTCACTTTCTTCAGCGGGCAAAACATATTTCAGATCATAGATAATATGTGTTTCTTTTCCCAATGCATGAATAGCTGCTGCGCCCATTTCGATAAATTGAGAATGCGCGACTGCAATTACAATTGCATCATATTGAGTTTTCTTTGGAGCTTTTATAAATGAAAACTTTTTCTTATTATCAGCAGTCTCATAATTTATCCATGGATCGTAACAATCAACATCTAATCCCTTATTTTTTAAATCTGAAATTATATCGATTACTTTGCTATTTCTAAGATCGGGGCAGTTTTCTTTGAAGGTAGCTCCTAAAATCAAAACATTTGAGTTATCGATTTGCATGCCTTTTTTATTCATCTTATCTACAAGTGTATTAGCTATATATGTGCCCATAGAATCATTGAGTCGTCTCCCAGCCAATATAATTTCGGGTTCGTAACCTATTTCTTGAGCCTTATGAGTAAGATAATATGGATCAACACCAATACAGTGACCTCCTACTATGCCAGGTCTAAAAGGCAGAAAATTCCATTTTGTTCCAGCTGCTTTTAAAACTTCCTCTGTATCGATATCAAGTTTATTAAATATAAGAGCTAATTCATTTACTAAGGCAATATTTAAATCTCTCTGAGTATTCTCAATAACTTTTGCAGCCTCAGCAACTTTTATAGACATGGCTTCATGGGTCCCGGCTTTAATAATGGTTTTGTATAACTCATTTACTAAATTTGATATTTTTTTTGTAGAACCAGAAGTAATTTTTTTAATATCTGGAAGTCTATGAAGCTTATCTCCTGGATTAATTCTTTCTGGGCTATAGCCTACAAAAAAATGCTCATTAAATTTAAGACCAGATGATTTTTCAAGCTCAGGAACACAAATATCTTCAGTTGCACCTGGGAATACAGTTGATTCATAAATGACAATATCATCTTTTTTAAGAAAAGAGCCAATCAATTTGCTTGAAGAGATAAGTGGTTGTAAATCAGGCTGATTGTCTATGTTTATCGGGGTTGGAACTGTTAGGATAAAACAATTACAATTTTTGATATCTTCAGAAAAACTTGAGAATTTAAGACCGGATGCCGCTATAATTTCTTCAGAGGAAACCTCTAAGGTAGTGTCATTGAACTGCTTGAGTTGCTGAATTCTTTCGTTGTTAATATCAAAACCTATGACATCTCTTGTTTTGCCAAATTCTACAGCTAATGGAAGACCAACATAACCTAATCCGATGATTGCTAACTTGATATCAGAAATTGAATTAATCATTGAAAATTCTTATAAGATTAAATTTTAAAACATCTATTTTGGAGATATTTCTAAAATTATTTATTAAGAGGCATTGATTTCTCGTAAAAAAAGTACTTACCTAAAGCTATTACAAAACCTAAAACGAAACCTAAAAATGTTCCAAATATACATATTAAAGATCTTTGGGGACTACTTTTTAATATTGGAACATATGGTTGGTCTAAAACTTGTAAAAGGTAATCTGGCCTGACATTTGCAAGCATTTGTGTCTTAAGTTGTGATTCAATTAGCTGATTAATTGCTCTGCTTATATCAACGTTTTGAGTCTCGGACAGTTGAATTTTTAAAAAAGAAAGAGCCTCCTCTGATTCCTCTAAATCTCTAGTTCTTGATAAAAAATTTACTTCTCTAATAACCAAGGATAAAAAATCGTAAGCAAATATTGGAGAAATGTGTGATGTTGAGATAATTACAAATCCAGTTTTTTTGTCAACTGATGCGCTTAGAACATCTCGATAAGCTTCATACACCTCGAGAGAAGTTGGAATAACAGTTTGATATATACTTGGCTTTCGAATCCAAGTCTTTGTTTCTTCATCAAAATCGTTGCTATTATATTCTAATTTTTGTGTTTTAGAGTTGTAGGTATCAGCAGCAAGCAATCCCTCAGCAATTCCATCAAAAGATAGTAAATGCTGTAAAAAGTCTCTTGATTCAAGCATAGCAATCGCCAAAGTAGACTTATCTTGACCTCCTCCATTACCTAACTCTATTCCTGCCATTGCTGCAAATCCACCAACCTGAGAACTCATGGGTGATGTCGAACCTTGTTCTTCAGCCTGCATCAATAAGCTTGTTGAAGTAAAAATGTTTGGAAGCGATAGTGAATAAAATACTGAGCAAACCGCAAAGATACAGACAATAACCCCTATTAAAAACTTTTCTTTCCATATAGCAGATGCAATTTCAAGAAAGTTAATTTCATCATTAGTGTCAAATTCATTAATATTATTTTCTTGCATTGTAAATTTTATTATTTCAAATGAGCTATTATGCTGTTTATTTGGCTGTGATACAAAATTTTATGAGAATGAGAATGGAGGCTGAAGCCGGAATCGAACCGGCGTAAACGGCTTTGCAGGCCGCTGCATAACCACTCTGCCATCCAGCCATATAATGATTATAACAAATCGCAATGCTCAAAATTTATATATTATATTAGATTGTTGCTCTGTAAATATTCATAAATTTTTTTAACTTCTAAGGAAGGATCGTTAGAGGAGCCATCAACTAAAATATCAGGCTGCTCAGGAACCTCATATGGATCATCTAGACCGGTAAAACCTTTAATTAAGCCCTTCCTAGCTTTTGCATACAGGCCTTTAACATCTCTGTCTTCACATACTTCAAAGGATGTTCCAACATAGACTTCAATAAATTTACCAAATGATTCAACCAATTTTCTAGCGGCAATTCTTTGATTTTTATATGGAGCAATAGGCGCACAAATAGCTATACCAGAATGCTTGGTAATCTCAGAAGCAACATATGCAATTCTTTGAATATTAATATTTCTATGCTCCTTAGAAAATCCAAGCTCACTTGATAAATGTTGTCTCACTAGGTCTCCATCTAAAAGCGTTACAGATTTAGATGTCTCCTCTTGAAGTCGAGCCATTAAACCATTGGCAATAGTTGACTTACCTGCCCCAGATAAACCTGTAAAAAAAACAGTAAACCCTTGCTTATCACTAGAAGGATAAGAGTCATAAAGTATCTTTGCGACTTCGGGGAATGTAAACCAATCAGGAATTTCTGATCCTTCCTTCAAAATCTCTCTTAGCTCGGTACCTGAGATGTTCAATGAAGTTTCATCATCTCGAACTAAATCTAATGATTTATATTCCTTAGATTCCTTAATATATACTTGCATTTTAAAAGGTACTGTTTCTATACCAATTTCATCTTTAAACTTCTCAACTAAATCTTGGGCCTCATAAGGGCCATAGAAATCATTATTATTAGAATCCTTTCCAGGGCCTGCATGATCTCTACCTATTATAAAATGTGTAACACCATAGTTTTTTCTTATAATTGCATGCCATAAAGCCTCTCTTGGACCTCCCATTCTCATAGCAAGGGGTAATAAACTCAACATAGCTGAGTCAGAATCAAATTTTTTGATAATTTCTTGGTAGCACTTTGTTCTAGTGTAATGATTTACATCACCCAATTTTGTTAATCCAACTACAGGGTGAATAAGTATATTGGCCTCATTTTCATCAGCAGCTCTCTTTAAAATTTCATAATGAGCTCGATGCATAGGATTTCGTGTTTGAAATGCAACAATTTTTTTCCAGCCTTTTTTATAAAAAATTTCTTTTAAGTCTGCAGGATCATGTCTTAAATTTAAAAAATCAAAATGTCTGGGTTTATTTAATCCATAAATCTTTCCACCAAGATAGTTCTTTTCAGATTTATTTATAAGATAATCTACGCCTGGATGAAGCGTATCTGTAGTATTGAATATGCACTTTGCTTCTCTTGTGAGATCTGGTTGAAAAATAGTTTCGACTTCTAATAATGCTAGTATTAAGCCCTCTGGATCTCTCAATGCAAGTAAATCATCTCTCTTTAATTTAGAGGCTATCTCGTTTGAGACATCTAGTGTAATAGGCATTGGATATATAGAGCCATTTGATAATCTCATTTTTTCTAGCACAGACTCGTAATCATCTTGGTTTAAAAATCCTTTAAGAGGGGCAAAAGCTCCGTTCATCAATAATTCAAGATCATTAATCTGTCTTTGATTTAAAGTATGTGATATCAAATTAATAGAGTTTTCAAGAAATTTTGTTCTATCAGAATTATTTACAAATAATGCGCTCATACAGATAAAGTTTTTTTCTAAAACAGAACACATTCACTAAATTCTGTATCTAGAGTTTAAAAGAGTCAGGATTGTACTACAGAATAATTGGTAGTGAGAAAGAAATTTATAGAACGATTTTTATGCCTACTGCAATTAGAACTATAGATAAAATTATTTTAACTGCATCCGGTTGAAGACCCTTTATATATGTACTTCCAATAAATGCGCCTGGAATTGATCCAATTAATAACATAATTAACATATCAGAATTAACTAAGCCCATGCTTAAGAATCCAAAGCCTGCAACCAAGGAGAGTGGAATAGCATGGATGGTATCTGAACCAATTAATTTTTGGGACTCCATTCTAAAGGGATAAAGTAGCTTTAAAATAATTACCCCTATTGCACCAGCCCCCAAAGATGTCAAAGTGACTAATGTGCCAAGCACTGAGCCAAAAAAAATTGTTAATGGACTTTGAAATTTTTTAAATTCTTCAGGTGACCTATGCCTAAATAATTTAGATTTGGATTGAGCATAATTAGAAAAGAGCATAGAAAATCCAGATATAATAATTAAAGATCCCACTAATTTAATTATTAGATCGCTTTTAACTGAAAGACCATAAAAGATTAATATTAAAATTATTATTGAGGCAGGAATGCTTCCAAGCCATAATCTAAAGACAACTTGCCAATCTATAAATGAATTTTTTATATGATTGGTTGATGCAATTGATTTTGTAATCGCTGCAAAAATCAAATCTGTTGCAATGACTACTTTAATTTCTAAACCATAAAAAAATAATAAAATTGGCGCCAATAACGCTCCTCCTCCTACTCCAGTCATGCCAACAATTAGCCCAACAAATAAACCAAATAAAGGCGCGTAGTGAAGATCAATCATGAAAGCAGTATTTCTAATTCTTAAAAGTCTGTGATGTATATTTTAGGCCAGAGATAATAGTTAAGATCAGTGCAAGAAATAAAAAGAAATCTGCTAAAAATAAAATTAATGATGATCCGATAGAAATCCCAAATAAATAAATACAACATGCAAATTGCTGAGAAGTTGTTTTGAATTTAGCAACCCGAGAGACTTGAGTAGCATATGAATTTCCTGATTGAGAATTAAAATCACGCAATCCTGAAACCCAGAATTCTCGCATTAGAATCATGCAAGTAACGAAGCCGATAAATACACTATCTAAGTATAGGCTTATTGCAACGAGTACAAAAAGTATCATGATTTTATCAGCAATTGGGTCCATAACAGACCCCATAATTGAAACTAAATTATATTTTCGTGCTAAAAATCCATCAAAAAAATCAGTAGTAGCAAATGTAAAAAATAAAATAAGTGATAGAAAAAAAGCCTCTGAATACAATATCAAAAGAAAAATAATTGGGCCGCTAATTATTCTAGATAGAGTAAGAAAAAAAATAAATTTTTTCATGAATTATGATAGTTTTTTTTTGATTTCATTTCCAAGTTTAATACTGATCCCATCAAGTTTACACAACTCTTCTAATGATGCATTTCTAATTGATTGAATAGATTTAAAATAGCTCAAAAGTATTTTCTTTTTATTAGGCCCCAAACCATAGATTTTATCCAGCTCTGAATATCTTACCCTTTTGTTTTTTTTCTTTCTATTTGATGTGATTGCAAATCGATGGGATTCATCACGAATTTGTTGAAGCAAGACAAAGCCTGGGCTATCTTTAGGCATTTCAATTACTCCGTCTTTAGACAGAATTGTTTCAGTAGATCTTACTCTTTTGTTCCCCTTTACTATACTCAGAATCATAGGTGAATTTTTGGTTGTATCAGCAAAAGTTTTTAATGCTGCCTCTAATTGAAGCTTGCCTCCATCAACTAAAATAATTTCTGGCAATGGATGCATGCTTGCTTTATTTATTCTCCGCTCTAGCACATGTTTTATTGAACCTATATCATTTCCTGAGAATTCTTTTGGTATGTTAAAAAGCCTATACTGCTTTTTTTCAGGTCCATTAGCTGAAAATCTAACGGCAGAAGCCACAGCATTTTGGCCGCTGTGATGACTTACATCAAAGCCTTCTATTGATATATTTTTACTCGTTAAGCCTAAGTTTAATAATAAATCATTTAGGGCAAATGAATATCTGTCAGATTGGTTTATACGATTTTCAATGACCTGATTGGCATTTAATTTTCCCAATTTAACAACTTTCCTCATGTTAGAACTTATGTTTGAAGAAATTAATATTTTCTTTCCAAATTTAAGCTTTACAGCTTGCTTGATAAGAGATACATCGCTTGGCTTAGTATTTAAAAAAATTTTTTTAGGCAATGAGAAGCTATTTTGATAATAAGAAAAGATTAAGCCTTGATACAGACTATCAATATCATGCAATTGATTTCCTTTTATATAATGAGTTTTAGTGCCCCTAATCTTGCCATCTCGAACTGATAATATAGAGACGCCTGTACTATTTAATTTTGAGACACATGAAAAAAAATCTACACTTGTTAAAGAGCTGTTGAAGGATTGCTCTTGATGCAAAAGATCTAAACTTCTAATTCTTTTTTTTATCTCATTAGCTCTTTCAAAATCTTGCATCTCTGCAAGCTTATGCATTTGAGATATCATCAGAGATTTTGTCTCTTTTCCAGACGATGTTAGATAATGCTGAGAAGAAACAATATCTGATTGATAACTAAACTCAGAAATCAAATCTACACATGGTGCAGAACAACGTTGCATTTGATGCTCAATACAGGGTCTAGACCTATTATTAAAGGTAGCATCACTACAATTTCGAATCTGATAGATCTTCTGCAAATCTTTAATAGTTGATTTTACGGCTTGAGCGCTAATAAAGGGTCCAAAAAAATTTTTATTAACAGCATGTTTTGATCTCTTCATACTAATACTTGGAAATTTATGATCCATTGAAAAATGAACGTATGGATATGTCTTATCATCTCTCAGAAGAATGTTGAAGCGAGGTAAATTTTCTTTAATTAATGATTGTTCCAAGAGAAGTGCTTCGGCCTCAGTAGTTGTAGAAAAAGTTTCAATCTTATCAGTTAGCAATTTAATCTGATGTGTTTTTCTATCTTTAAAAGATTTTCCAAAATATGAGGATACCCTTTTTTTTAAATTTTTTGCTTTGCCAATATATATAATTTTATTTTTAGAAAAAAACTTATATATTCCAGGCGTATTGGGCACTTGTTTTAAATTTAGAGCCATTAACTAAGAAATTTTTTTGTGACAACTTTTCCTGCGGCAACTCCATATTGATCAAATGGATTGATTTCTAGCATGCATGCAGTTACGAAGACACGATGCTCCCAAGTTGCCAGCAAAAAACCAAGACTAGCAAGAGATAACTTGTTTAAATGGAATATATTCACAGGTGAATTACTATTAGTTTTTTCAAATAAATTACTAGATTCATTTAAATTGGAGGAAAGCAAAGATGCCTGCGCTTGCGCTTGAGCAGATAACAAAGGACTCATTTTTGAGGTGGAATAAATAATGTCCGTACAAAAATCTGCTGTGCCTTGATGCAATAATTGAAAGTAAGAATGTTGAGCAATAGAACCAAAACCACCAAATATTGATTGGCCTGTCTCTTTAAATATAGATTTAGGATTAGATTTCTTGCCAAGTGACTCCATTTCAAGCTGTTGAATATAATTAGCCAAAGATCGTAATTTCCAATTATATGAGAGTACAATTCTGTTCTTCTTATTTTTAAAATTGCTAAACCACAAATCTGAAAATGCTAGTATTTTTATGAATTTTTGATATTGCTTATCTTGTCTTGAATTACCTAAGATCATTTTATCTGCAACAGCTCCGCCTTTTAAAAATAACGAAAAATTATTTTCTAGTCCGGCAATTAGAGATATTGGTGACCAAATTGAATACCTTCCTCCAACAGATTCTGGGAATGGAACAATACAATTTTCTAGGAAACCTATATCAATAGCTTTTTTTGAATTCGCAGTTATTACTATTGAATTCTTATGGTTTCTCTCTCGCCCTAACCACTTCAAACAAAGGAGAGTTTCGTCTGTAGATAATGATTTAGATGAAAAAATATAAAAATTCTTTTGGCCAATCAATGGTTTTAATACAGAATTAAATTCATCCTTATCTGGTCCGCTTATAAAAAAATAATTAAATTTTGATGAGTGCTTGGCTGTAAATTCTTGAAGCAATTTTGGTCCTTCGTATGACCCTCCTATTCCGAAAGAAATAATATTCTTAAACCCACTTTTTTTAATCCTATCAATAAAAGGTTCTGTTATTTTTTTAAAACTAAAATTCTTTGATTGTTTGACAGCTCGATATTGGTGATGCAGAGCAGGGCTATTTTCTGTCTTATTAACAATATGTCCATCAAAAAGATTTAATAGAGAGTTATCAAGATCTAATTCATTAGCAAGGTCATCAAAAATTTTATAATGTTGAGATGAAAAATCTTTTAAGCATGGTTGGTAATTTAGATACTCTGAATTAAATTTAAATGATAGATTTTTTAATGAGATGTCATTTTTTGAAAGCTTCTCAAGATATGAAAAGGATTTGTTAATTGCTCTTTTATTCATAAATTGATTTATAAAAACTTTTTAATGCCAGCGCAGCATCATTAGCCTGAGTTATTGGCCTGCCAATAACAAGGAAGGTGGCGCCCTTTTTAATCGCAGCTTTTGCGCTCGTGGTTCTTGCCTGATCATCATCAACTGAAATATCCCTTATACCTGGTGTAACTTTAATTGAGTGTGCATCTAGAATAGTATTTGCAACCTCTAACTCAAGAGGCGAGCAAACAATCCCATCTATATTTGTTTTTTTAGCTAATTTAAATAAATTTACAATTTGATCATTTAAACGATTGTTAAATAAAGTTAATGAATCTGATTCATCTAAACTTGTAAGAACGCTTACTCCGATTAGCTGAGTTTTTATAATTTGAGCTGCAAGCATTGCTTTCTTGAGCATCTCTTCACCACCAGATAAATGAACAGTCAACATATCAATATCACAATCATGAAAACCTAAGATTGTTTCATGAACAGTATTTGGAATGTCATGCAATTTTAAATCTAAAAAAATTTTAAAACCTCTTTGAAAAACCTCATGAAGAAATGATTTGCCTAATGCATTAAAAACTATACTTCCTATTTTAATTTTACAAAGCTTTGGATCAAGCTGATCTAGAATAGAATTGGCTTTTTGCAGGTCAAATGTATCAATAGCTACAATTATTCTAGGATCAATCATTAGTTTTAAGAAGTGTCTTGGAAGCTTTAAAATGCATTATGGATGTTTCTCCCAAAAAAGATTCTTTTTTTGTTTTAGGATTAATAAATCTTCTAGGTCTGATTGTTTTTTTTGAGAATGAGCCAAAACCTCTGATCTCGACCCTATTATCTAGTGCAACAGCATTGATAATTTCTTGAAGAACTAAATCAATGCCTTCAATAATTATCTCATCACTCAAAGTCGGAAATTTTCTTGATAAATGAATTGCTAAATCAGATTTATTAAAATTTTGTACCTGTTTTTTCATTTTTAGTTTAGAAAATATTTAGCTTTTGAGGTTGAACTAAAACGTACTTTGTTTTGAGATGGGATCCTGTAATTTTTCATACTCTTTGGATTTCTACCCATTCTTTCTTTTGTTATATAGGTTTCAAAAGAGCCAAATCCGGAAAGCTTAAGATTCTTTTGAGATCTAAGAGTCATTTTGATTGACTGAAAAAATTCATCGACTAAAGAATCGGAGACATCAACAGAAAGCTTTAATTCTTTTTTTAATATTGCGCTTAGATGCTTTTTGGTCAAATTCATGACCTTATTTTAGCATTCAATCTTTTTTCTAATAACTTCAATATCATTTGAATTGATCCATTAATTTCAGACTCTAATAAAGATTTTGTATTGCTTTGAAAAATAAATCTTAATGTCATGCTAACAGAACCTTTTGGGATATCTTTTCCCTCAAAAGTATTAATAAGGTTGTATGATGTGAGGTGTTTAATTGCTCCTTGGGAAATCAAACTTTCAACTTCATGATAACTAATAGATTTGTCTAAAATAATATTAATGTCTCTAGATGAGAGAGGGAACTTACTTGTCTTTTTAATTTTTGGATTCTTCAAAAATAATGATATTTTATCTGGGTAAATTTCAAATCCATAGGCTGCTTTTTTAATTAATTTTTCTGTAATAGAAAGGTCTATTTCGCCAATTAACCCAATTTTTTGCTTACCCACAAATATCGCTAATGCATTTTCATTGAATGGGGTTACTGAAGTTATTTTATGAAATTCTGCATTATGCAAGCCCAGTGTTTTTAATAACTTTAAAATTTCGGCCTTCATTGAAAAGAAATCATATGTATATTCTTTCTGACTCCAGGTTCTAATGGGTTCATGATTATAGGTAATTCCTGATAAATGTAGCGATTGAGCAAAACCGTTTTTTTCTTTTTTGAATACATTGCCTGCTTCAAAAACTTTAATAGATAAGTATCCTTTTTTTACATTCTTATTTATTGCGCTAAAGAGAGATGAAAAAAGACTTCCTCTAAGACATGGTTCATTTTCATTGATGGGATTTTGAAGTTCAGCGGCATTCCAATTCTCAGAATTTAATTGCTGAAAAGATTCTTTTGAAACAAATGGCATATGCATAAGCTCTTTAAAACCAGCATGAACAAACCCAAGTCTAAGATTTTCTAATGCATTTTCCTTTTCATTTTTGATAATTGGTCCAGTCTTGGGCTTAGATATAGGGATATTGTCATAGCCATAACACCTCAATAATTCTTCATATAAATCTTCCTCAAGAGAAATATCAAATCTGTGACTGGGTATATTGAACACAAAGCTTTTTGAGCTATTGGCAGCAATTTCAAAGCCTAAGTTGCTCAATATAGCAATTGCTTTACTTGGCTTTATGTTTAGACCTGAAAAATTATTAAATCTATCCATATGAAGATGCACTTTTTTCTTTTTTGTTTTTTTAAACTGTGATTGATAAAGCTCAACTGATTCGTATACTGCTATTTCATTTAATAGAAATAGATATCTTTCAAGAGCTAGTTGCTGAATTTCTGGATCTACGCCTCTTTCAAATCGATGCGAGGCATCGGTTGAAAGACCGTATTTTCTGGCTTGATTAACAATTGTTTCGGGTTTAAAAAAAGCTGCTTCTACAGCGATATTAGCAGTATTAGATGAAACTGCAGATCTTTCACTTCCAATAATACCAGCAATAGCTTGAATGCCAGATTGATCTTGGATAGTTAGCGAGGATGATTGGATATCTTTTAAATCACCTCCTATAACTTCTAGTGAGTTATTATTTGAATTAGGAAATTGAACATTAATTGGTAAATCTAACTTATCTAAATCAAATACATGCATGGGGGCACCAATCTCTAACATCACATAATTACCCAAGTCAACTAGGGGATGGATTAATGGTATTCCGGCGGCATCAATAAAGTTTCGCTTTTTAGCATCAAGATTTTTTATTTTTTGTAATCCTTCAACAAGCATTAAGTGGTAGTTCCCGCAACCAGATTCGTCAATTTGATTAATAATTTTGCGGTCTTTAGTTGGACTTAGTTTAGTGGTTTCTAATTTTCTGTTAGATTTTTTTGCTTGATAGGCGTGAAACTCTCTTTCCAAGCCTTTAAGGGATAAGACATCTCCACGATTTGGTGTTATGTCAAATTCTATCAAGCCTCTATCAGATTCACACTCAAATCCCACTTGAGTGAATACATCTACTAGTCTATTTTGGCTAAACTTTGTATCAAGAAAATTTTTTAAAAATGAATATTGAATTTTCATGAGGGAAATTGTTTTAAAAAGTCTAAATTTGAAGAATAAAATTCTCTAATGTCTGTTACGCCATAATAAAGCATAGCTAAGCGCTCAACACCCATGCCAAAAGCAAAACCACGAAATTTTTTAGTATCAATATCACATCCGTTTAGAACATTAGGATGGACCATTCCACAGCCCAAAATTTCTAACCATCCCTTACTTCCAAATCTTATATCTACTTCAGCTGAAGGTTCTGTAAACGGAAAATAAGATGGTCTAAACCTCACATCCATTTTTTCATTGAAGAAGTCATCAATGAAATCAATAAGGATCCCTTTTAAGTCTCCAAATGTAACTCCTTCATCCACTACCAAACCTTCAATTTGTGTAAACATTGGAAGATGAGTATTATCAGAATCACATCGAAAGACTCTTCCAGGAGAAAGCATATACAAAGGTAAATCCTCTGATAACATTGCATGGATTTGAGTATTTGAGGTATGTGTTCTTAACAAATATTCTGATTTGCTATTTGAATTGAGATAGAAAGTATCATGCATTTGTCTTGCAGGATGATTTTCTGGAAAATTTAATGCTTCAAAATTATAGAAGTCTGTTTCTATCTCATTTCCAGAAAAGATTTGATAATTAAGTGGGGTAAAATAGTTAATAATTTTTTGTGAAATTTTAGTTATTGGATGCTCTGAACCAACTAAAAATGGATCAGCTGGAAGAGTTACATCTAATTTAACAATTTGACTCCTACCCTCAATTTCTTCTAGGGCATTTTCAAATAATTTAGTTAAGTCATTTTTAAGGATATTCAATTCCTTTGCAGCAATTACCTTTTCTTCTGACTTGAGATCTCTTAGCTTAGAGAAAGAAGAAACAACAAAAGACTTTTTACCAAGATATTGAGCTCTTAGTTGGAAGAATTCAGCCTCTGATTGAACGGATTTTAATTTGAGCGCGGCTGTTTCAATTAAATCCTGAGGGATTTGCATGAGAACATTATACCCTGACTTTTTCTACGATTTTCTTAAAAGTATCAGGATCAGAAAATGCAATC
>Ga0163109_10000323_pt1 | contig 38544 bp, 36 predicted proteins | sample CRUFie1St13metaG_FD_108704 | JGI IMG/M metagenome (GOLD analysis project Ga0163109, IMG submission 108704) | Marine microbial communities from the Costa Rica Dome - CRUD Field 142mm St13 metaG | ecosystem: Environmental > Aquatic > Marine > Oceanic > Photic zone | place: Costa Rica: the Eastern...
ACTTGTAAAATTTCATCTCTCGTTTCACCCAAACCAACCATTATTCCAGATTTTGTAAAAACTTTTTTATTTATTCTTTTTGCATTTTTTAGAAGTTCAAGAGAGGCAAAATATCTAGATCCAGGTCTTACTTTCAAATAAAGACTTGGCACAGTTTCAATATTATGGTTAAAAACATCAGGATTAGCTTCTAGTACTTTTTTGTAAGCGTCCCCTTTTCTTAAAAAATCAGGTGTTAAAACTTCTATTGTTGTATTAGGATTACTTTTTCTTGTTTGATTTATTACTTCATAAAAATGATTTGAACCCCCATCATCTAAATCATCTCTATCTACTGAAGTAATTACAACATGTTTTAAATCTAATTTTTTTACAGCTTGAGAAATTTTAATTGGTTCTAGCTCATCTAAATTACTTGGTTTACCAGTTTTAACATCGCAAAAGGCACATGCTCTAGTACATGTATCTCCCATTATCATAAATGTAGCATGTCTCTTACTCCAACATTCAGTAATATTTGGACAATTTGCTTCCTGACAAACTGTTACGAGATTATTTTTATTTACAATTGTTTTTGTTAAAAAAAATTCTTTACTATTGCTAAGTTTAGATCTAATCCAATCTGGTTTTTTTTTAATTGGATTAATTGGATTTTTTACTTTTTCTGGATGTCGAGGTTTAGTTTTCTGTGTCATTATTTTTAATTATATAAATTGTCTCATTTTTTTTTCCAAATAAAAACCTTTCTCTAATTAAAGTCTCAACATAATCAAGGTCCAGATTGTCACTTAATAATGAATTCTTAAAATCCAAGTCTTTAACTTGATCTTTTATTAAAAATTCATCATGTTTAAGTGTTTTTAATGTTTGTTTTTTGTCAAAATAGGAAATGAGACCTCTCTGACCAGATAAAAGATTAAAGAAAAAATATAAAATTAAAAAAGTAGATACTAACAAAAAATAATTTTTCTTTAATTTTTTAAGCATTAATGAATTTTATTCATTCTAGCCCTTTTTCCAAGTTCTTCTTCTATACGTAAAAGTTGATTATATTTAGCAACTCTCTCAGATCTTGCTAAAGAACCAGTTTTTATTTGATTTGAATTAGTTCCAACTGCTAAATCAGCAATAAATGTGTCTTCAGTATCCCCCGATCTGTGAGAAATAATTGTTTTAAATCCAATAATTTGAGCAAATTTGATAACCTCTATAGTTTCTGAAACCGTTCCTATTTGATTCAATTTGATTAAAATCGCATTAGAGGAAATGTTTAAAAATCCTTTTTTTAGTCTTTCTAAATTCGTAACATAAAGATCATCTCCTACTATTTGAACTTTTTTTAAAGTTTTCATTAATTTATTCCATGACAACCAATCATTTTCAGCAAAAGGATCTTCGATGGATTTAATCTTATATTTTTCAACTATTTTTTTGTATTGTTGAATAGATTTTTCAACTGAAATATATTTATTTGAATGAATAGAATATCTATTTTTTTTATAAAGTTCATTAGCTGCAACGTCTAAACATATAGAAATATCTTTACCATTAACAAATCCTGATTTTTTTATAGCTTTTACAATTAAATCTAAAGCCTGATTGTTTTTATTAATCATAGGAGCAAAACCACCCTCATCTCCAACAGAGGTTGATAATTTTTTTTGCTTTAGTAATTTACTCAAATTTTTAATCACAATAAAACTCATCCTCATTGCTTCAGAAAAACTACGAGCTTTATCTGGTCTAATCATAAATTCTTGTATTCTCAACCCATTATTTGCATGAGCTCCGCCATTAATTATATTCATTAACGGATATGGCAATTTAAAATTATTTTTAACAAAAAAATTTTTATAAAGAGGTATTCTTTTTTCAATCGCAGAAAGTTTTTTAACAGCCATAGATACTGCTAAAATTGCATTAGCTCCTAATTTAGATTTTTGTTTAGTGCCATCTAAATTAATCATTAATGAATCAATACGCTCTTGATGATGTACAATCAGACCTTTTAATTTTTTAGATATCTTTTTGTTGACTAAATTAACTGCTATTAAAACACTTTTACCTAAATATCTTTTGTTATTTTTATCTCTTTTTTCAAAAGCTTCATAAGTCCCTGTTGATGCTCCTGATGGGCAAATAGCTGATGCACTATTATTTTTTGTAAATACTTCAGCCTCAACTGTTGGATTTCCTCTGCTATCAAAAACTTGACGTGCTTGTACTTTTAAAATTTTACTCACTTATTTTATTAAATTATCTATATCTGTAAGTTGTTTTAATAAATTTTCCAATTTATTTAGTGGAACCATATTGGGTCCATCTGAAGGAGCATTATCTGGATCTTGATGAGTTTCAATAAAAACTCCAGCAACACCAACAGCAACTGCTGCTCTTGCTAAATATTCAACAAATTCTCTTTGACCTCCACTTTTTTCTCCTAATCCTCCTGGTTGTTGAACTGAATGTGTTGCATCAAATATTACAGGATAACCATTTTTTGCCATTATAGGTAATGATCTCATATCAGAGACCAGTGTATTGTATCCAAAACTTGCTCCTCTTTCAGTAACTAAAATATTTTTATTTCCACTATCTGAGATTTTTTTAGTAACATTAATCATATCCCATGGAGCTAAGAACTGACCTTTCTTAACATTTATAATTTTATTTGTTTTTGCAGCGGCTATTAATAAATCAGTTTGCCTACATAAAAATGCTGGAATTTGAATTACATCAACATGTTTTGAAACTACTTCACATTGTTCAGCATTATGTATATCAGTCAAAATAGGAACACCTAATTCTTTTTTAATTTTGTCAAAGACTGGAAGTGATACCTCTAAACCAGCTCCTCTTTTTCCTTTGAGACTTGTTCTGTTAGCCTTGTCAAATGATGTTTTGTAGATAAATCCAAGATTAAATTTTTGTGTAATCTCTTGAATTTTACCTGCCATATCCATTGCATGTTGTTCTGTTTCTAGCTGGCAAGGTCCTGCAATTATACAAATCTTATTATTATTTGATATTTCAATTTTTCCGCAATTTACTTTAATACTGTTCATTTATGATTTTTCGCTGCCTTGATAAAAGATGAGAATAATGGATGGGGAGCCAAAGGTCTAGATTTAAATTCTGGATGAAATTGAACTCCTATAAACCAAGGATGATTTTTAAGTTCAATTATTTCTGGTAATTTATTATCTGGCGACATTCCTGAAAAAATTAACCCCTTATTTTCAAACTGATCTTTAAAATTATTATTAACTTCATATCTATGTCTATGTCTCTCTTTTATAGATTTTGATTTATAAATTCTATTTATGGCAGAATTATTTCTTAATTTGGCTTCATATAAGCCTAATCTCATTGTTCCACCTAAATTTTTATCTGTTCCTTTTATTATCTTTCCGTTTTTATCCCATTCATTAATTAGGCCTATAACTGGATAGCATTTTTTATTTAGTTCGCTAGATCCAGCTTTTTTAATTTTTAATTTATTTCTTGCAAATTCAATAATAGCCATTTGCATTCCAAAACAAATACCAAGAAAGGGTATCTTATTTTCTCTAGCATATTTAATAGCTGAAATTTTTCCTTCAGTTCCTCTTTTACCAAAACCACCTGGTATCAATAATCCTGAGACATTTTTAAGTCTTTTTTTAATTTCATTACTTTTTAAATGATCAGATTCTATTCTAATTAAATTAACTTTTACCTTATTAGAAATACCGCCATGTATTAAGGCTTCATCCAACGATTTATATGCATCTTTTAAATTTACATATTTACCAATTATAGCAATATCTATAGATTTTTTTGTATTTAAAACAATCTTTGTTATTTTTTTCCATGGACTTAGATTTGCCCTTTTTTTTGATTTTATTTTAAAATACTTCAAAACTTGTTTATCTAGTTTTTGATTAAAAAAACTTATAGGTGCTTCATAAATTGTTCTTACATCTACTGTTTCAATTACATTTTCGATTGGAACATTACAAAATAAAGATATTTTTTTTCTTTGGTCTAAAGGAATAGACTGCTGAGATCTACAAATAATTATATCAGGTTGAATACCAATACTTCTTAGTTCCTTCACTGAATGCTGAGTTGGTTTAGTTTTTATTTCATCTGATGATTTTAAAAAAGGAACAAAAGTAAGGTGAATAAATAATGTTTTTGACTTACCATGTTCATTTGAAAATTGTCTTATAGCTTCTACAAATGGTAAGCTTTCAATATCTCCTACAGTACCGCCAATTTCACATATAACGAAATCTTCATTTGTAATATCTTTTTTAATGAATTCTTTTATTCGATTTGTAATGTGGGGTATAACTTGAACCGTTTTTCCAAGGTACCCTCCCTTTCTTTCTCTTTTGATCACATCACTATAAATTCGTCCAGTTGTGATATTGTCTGATTGTTTAGATGAAATATTAGTAAACCTCTCATAGTGTCCTAAGTCTAAATCTGTTTCTGCACCATCATCAGTTACAAAAACTTCTCCATGTTGGAAAGGACTCATTGTTCCGGGATCTACATTTAAATATGGATCCATTTTTCTCAATCTTACTTTATATCCTTGGGATTTTAATAAATATGCCAGCGAAGCTGAAGAGAGTCCTTTACCTAAAGATGAAACCACGCCGCCCGTGACAAATATATATCGCGCCATGGAATTATCTTATAGCGAATAAAAAAGTAATTGAAAAGTATTAATTATTATTATCTGGAATTGCTGGAGTATCCTCGTTTTTTTCTTCAACTGTATCTAAAACTGAGGAAGTTGGGGCTAGATCTCCCCTAGAAATAATCGTTAATCCTAAGCTGCATATAATAAAAAGTGCTGCAACAATTGCGGTCGCTTTCGTCATAAAATTACCTGCGGTCCTTGAAAACATAAAGTTTTCCTGAGAAACTCCTATTCCAAGCGCACCACCTTCAGATTTTTGCATTAATACTAATAAAACTAAAATAACTGCAAATACTATGTTGAGGATTAGTAAAATATTTTCCATGGTGGTTAATTATAGGTTTTTTTAACTATATCAATAAATTTTTTTGAATTTTGTGATGCTCCACCAATTAAAAAACCATCTAGCTCTTTAATAAATCTAAAATTTTTAACATTTTCAGAATTTACAGATCCTCCGTATAATATTTTTGGCATTTTTCTCTTAAACCTACTTCTAATAAACTTCACAGTTTCTTCAAGTTCTTTAATATTTGGAATTTTTCCAGTGCCTATAGACCAAACTGGTTCATAAGCTATGAATAAATTTGTCTTTTTACTTACTTTATCTAAACCAAATTTTATTTGATTTTGTAAAACTGACTTAGTTCGTCCATTTTTTTTTTGTTTAAGAGTTTCCCCAATACAAAAAATAATTTTTAATTTTGCTTTAATTGCATTCTTAATTTTTTGATTAATTATCTTATTTGTTTCACCTTTTTCTCTATTTTCTGAGTGACCAATAATAACATAATTAGCACCGATATCTTTTAACATTTTAGCATTAACAAAACCTGTGTGTGGACCATAGTCACTACTTTCATGACAATTTTGCGCACCAACATCAATCAAACAATTATTAAATTTTTTCAAAAAGGAGTTAATTAAAGTATATGGCGGACAATAAATTAGTCTCCCTTTCATTATTTCCTTCGATTTTGAAAATTTTATAACTTTATCCAATGTATTTAATGATTTTAAATTTCCATACATTTTCCAATTAGCAATAAAATACATATATTTATTTGTCATATGTTAAATTTTAATTTATAGGTTTGCTTTTTATAGATCAATAAATATATAAAGTATGATTAGTAACTTTAGAAACTTTGCAAAAACTAAATTTGCTGGAATTTTAGTTTTTATAATGATAATTCCTTTTGTATTTTGGGGTATGGGGGGCATGTTTAGTAGTGGAAATACAAACACTATAGCTAAAATTAATAAAACAAATATTTCAACACAAGAATTTATAGATTATTTAAACAATTCAGGTATTCCTGAAAGAACTATAAAAGAAAACATAGATCAAAATATTATTGAAGAGCTACTATCAGGTTTAGTTTCTTCAACATTGTTAGACTTAGAAATAAAGGATTATAACCTTTCTATTTCACAAGATACTTTATCTGAAATGATAAAGAAAAATAAAAATTTCTTAGATGAATATGGCAACTTTCAAAGGATCAAATATGAAAAGTTTTTATTAGAAAATAATCAATCTGCTCCACAATTTGAACAAAGATTAAAAAAAAGAGAGTTACAAAAAAATTTATTTGAATATATAGGTGCTGGTACTTTATCACCAAAATTCTTAACAAATAAATTATATAATGAGGAAAATACAAAATTATTAATTGATTTTATCGATCTTAAAAAATTCTATAAGAAAAAAGAAAACTTTAAAGAAGAAGAATTAAAGAAATTTATCGATCAAAATAAAGATGAACTTAAAATAGAATATTTGGATTTCAAATATGCAATCTTGAATCCAAAAAGTTTAATAGGTGTAGATGAATTTAATCAATCTTTTTTTGATAAAATTGATCAAATTGAAATTGATATTGCAAATAATCTTTCAATCAAAAATATAATTGAAGAATATGATATTTCTTTAATAAACAAAGTAAACTTTAAATTTTCAGATGATAAAAATGAAATTGAAAAGAAAATATTTGAATTAAGAAATAATAATTTTGATATATTTGAAAATGGTGATGATTATATCTTGTATAAAGTTGAAAGCATTGAGCAAAGAAAGCCAGATTTAAATGATGCACAAACTAAAGATGAAATACTAGAGTTAATTTCTCAAAAAAATAAATTTGAGTACAATCAAAATCTTTTTAACAAAATAAGTAAAAATGATTTTAATGATAATGACTTTAAAAAACTTGGAAAAAATCAAATTCAATCAATTAAATTAAACTCGATAAAAGACAATAAAAAATTTGAAATTAATGCAGTTCAAATTCTTTACTCATTACCAGAAAATTCTTTCACTCTAATTAATGATGAAAATGAAAATATTTATTTAACAAAAATAAAAAAATTCTTAAATGAAACTAACAATAATGATGATAAGAACTTTCAAGATTATATCAATAAGCAAAATTCGAATATGAAAAATACTATGTTGAAATCTTATGATTTATATCTGAATAATAAATATAATGTAGTATTAAATCAAAAAACAATAGAACGTGTTAAAAATTTCTTTCAATGAAAATTAATCGGAGCTTCAAAGAATTTAAGTTTCGACATAGAAACAAAAAAAATCAAATAATATACACTTCCAAAAAAGTTAAGAACGATGATGAAATTTTAAATTTAATAAATAATTTTTTAGAGGAAAAAAATAGTTTCATATTTGAGTCTGTTGAAAAAGGTAAGATAAAAGGAAGATACACTATATTTGGAAAAAAACCTGATAAAATTTGGGAATTCAATAATAACAATTCTTACTTAATTAAAAAGAATAAGAGAGTTAAATTAAAATCTAGGCCAAAAAATTTAATTGAAAAAATAATTGAGGATTTTAAATTTGAAACTCCTAAAAATTTACCAAAAATTTGCTCTCTAATTTCTGGATACTTTTCTTATGACTCAATAAGATATATCGAAAAAATTCCCAATAACTGTAAAAATGATCTTGACTTACCAGATGTAAGACTTTTACGACCGAGAGTCTTGATAATTTATGATAATTTAAAAAAAGAAATTTTTTATATATATAATATTTTTAAAGATGAAAAAATTTCAGATTATCAAAATAAATATAATGAAATTTTATCAAATCTTTATAATTTACTCATTCAATCTTCAATTGAAAATATCGAAAATAAGATAATTAATTCTCCCAAAGATATTAAAGTAAAATCAAACACATCTAAAAACAAATTTTTGAGAATAGTAAACAAAGCTAAAGAATATATAAAATTAGGAGATATTTTTCAGGTGGTGTTGAGTCAAAGATTCGAGGCAAAATTAACAAAAAAACCTTTAGAGATTTATAAGAAACTTCGTTTGACAAATCCTTCACCTTTTATGTTTTATTTTAATTTTACTGATTTTCAAATAATTGGAGCTAGTCCTGAAATATTAGTAAGACTTAGAGATAACAAAATTACAGTAAGACCTATTGCAGGGACACGACCTAGGGGAAAAACTGCAAAACAAGATCGTTTTTATGAAAAAGATCTCCTAAAAGATAAAAAAGAATTATCAGAACATTTAATGTTATTAGATTTAGGAAGAAATGATGCAGGAAAAGTCTCAAAAATTAACACAATCAAAGTAACTGAAAGTTTTATCATTGAGAGATACTCGCATGTAATGCACATAGTATCCAATGTAGTTGGCAAATATAACAAAAAATTTACAAAATTTAAATCTCTCTTAGCTGGTTTTCCTGCTGGAACAGTATCTGGCGCTCCCAAAATAAGAGCAATGGAAATTATAGATGAATTAGAAACATCAAAAAGAAAAGTTTATGCTGGTGGTATTGGATATTTTTCTGCGAACGGTGAATTTGATACGTGTATAGCTTTGAGAACAGCTGTAGCAAAAAAAAATAAATTTTATGTACAGGCAGGAGCAGGTATTGTTGCGGATAGCAAACCATTAAAAGAATACGAAGAAACAGTCAATAAGGCCAAAGCTTTAATTAATGCATTAATATGAAAAAGATAATTTTAATTGATAATTATGACAGTTTTACTTTTAACCTTTATCATTATCTATCCTCATTAAAAGTAAATGTTGATGTGATTAGAAATGATAAGATTACTTCAAGAGAAATTTTAAAAGGAAGATATAATAAGATTGTAATTTCACCTGGACCAGGAAATCCAAATCAATCCGGTAATTGTCTTAAAATTGTAAAATCTCTTTATAAACAAATGCCTATACTTGGTGTTTGTTTGGGTCATCAAATTATAGGTCAAGTATTTGGGTCAAAAATTACTCAAGCTAAAAATCTTATGCATGGAAAAACTAGCCAAATCATATCAAAAAAAATTGGAATATTAAAAAATCTTCCAAAGAATTTTGAAGCAACTCGATATCATAGTTTAATTATTGATAAAAAAACACTATCAAAAGACCTTGAAATTACCGCGGAAACAAAAGATGGCTTAATAATGGGTGTTAAACATAAGAATTACCACGTTCATGGAGTGCAATTTCATCCTGAAAGTATTAAAACTAAACTAGGTATTAAGATTTTAAAAAATTTTATTAAAATTTGAATTAGATGAATCAATTCATAGAAAAAATAAAAAATAAACAGGATTTAACTTTTGAAGAGAGTAAAGCAGCTTTTGAGTTATTAATGGAAGGTAAAGCAAACGATCAAGAAATATTTGATTTTTTGACACATTTATCAACTAAAGGGGAAGCCTCAAATGAAATAGCTGGTGGAGTTTATGTTTTAAGAAATAAATCTAAAAGAGTTAATGTAGAAAATTGTATTGATACTTGTGGCACTGGTGGAGACGGTATGAATACATTAAATATATCTACAGCTTCTGCATTGTTGCTTTCAAGTATGGGTGTGAATGTAGCAAAACATGGAAATAAAGCTGTATCATCAAAATGTGGTTCAGGTGATGTTCTGGAAGCTTTAAATATTAAAATTGATTTAGAACCAAATGAAATAGAAAAACAAATACAAGATCACAATTTTGGTTTTATGTTTGCACCAAATTATCATAGCGCTATGAGATTTGTTGGTCCAACAAGAAAAAAAATAGGAAAAAGAACAATATTTAATATGATAGGACCTTTAAGTAGTCCAGCATTAGTAAAACGACAGGTGGTCGGAGTATTTGATAAAAAGCTTTTAAAGATATTCGCCAATGCTTTAAAAAATTTAGATATTAAATTTGCATGGATTGTAAATAGTGAAGATGGATTAGATGAGATTTCACCTTATGCAAAAACAAATGTTATTCAATTAAAAAATAATCAAATTTCGGAAATTACAATTGATCCAAAAGAATTAAATGTGAATGCAGATAAATTTGAGAATATTGTTGGTGATGATGCAAAATTCAATTCAGATAAAATGATCAATATTTTTAGGGGAGAAGATAATGATTTTTCTAAAGCTGTCTGTTTAAATACTGCTGCAGGTTTAATTGTAAATGAGACTCATCAAAATTTCGCTGATGCATATAATAGTGCAAGAGATCATATTTTATCAAATAAAGTTATTAAACATTTAGAAAAAATTCAAAATGGTTGAAAACGTCCTAGAAAAAATAATTCAAAAAAAAACTGAAAAAATAATTAATTTAAAAAAAAATATTTCATTGAATTCATTAAATGAATTTATTGGTAAAAATAAATCATTTATAAATTTCAAAGAAAAAATTGAAAATAACATCAAAAAAAATAAATTTTCAATTATTGCTGAAATTAAAAAAGCAAGTCCTTCTGCTGGTATTATTATCAAAGATTATGACCCTGTTCAAATAGCTGGTACATATAATTCTAACAAAGCTACTTGTTTATCAGTACTGACCGAAGAGGATTTTTTTTTAGGAAACTTAATACATATTAGTAAGATTAAACAAAAAATAAAATTACCAATTCTTTGCAAGGATTTTTTTATAGATAAATTTCAAATACCATTAGCTAAAAGTTATGGGGCCGATGCAATTTTAATAATATTAGCCGGTGTCAATGATTACTTAGCAAATGAATTGTACGAAGAAGCATTAAAATTGAAAATGTCTATTATAGTTGAGGTCCATACTGTGGAAGAGGCTAAACAAGCTCTTAAATTTAAAAATGCTATGATAGGAATAAATAATAGAAACTTAAAAACTTTAAAAACGGATATAAATACAACTTTTGATATTTATGATATTTTAGTAAATCACTCAGGTCCGTTAATCTCTGAAAGTGGAATTAAAACTAAAGACGAACTGTTAGAATTGTCTAAAAAAACTTCTATTAAAACTTTTTTGATTGGTGAATCACTTTTAAAAAATTTGGATAATAATTCTATTTTTTCAGTTCTTTAGTCAAAAAAACCCCTACTTTATTAGCTTTTTTTACTATTGTGAATTGTAGAGAACTTTTGTAGAACAGATTTTGTACGATATTTGTTCTTATGCTAACAAAAAAACAAAAAAACTTGCTTTTATTTATCAACAAGAAGTTGAGAAGTTCTGGTGTTTCTCCTTCTTATGAAGAAATGAAACAGTCATTGAATTTAAAATCAAAATCTGGAATTCATAGATTAATAAGTGCTTTAGAAGAAAGAGGATTTATTAAAAGATTAGCTCACAAAGCAAGAGCTCTTGAAGTTGTTAAATTACCAGAAACAGCATCTGCAAATGACATTTATAACAATTTTTCACCTAGTGTTATTAAAGGTGGGCTAGATGATGAAAAACCATTTTCTGATGAAAATGAAGTTCCTGTTTTAGGTAAAATTGCTGCTGGAACTCCTGTTGAGGCTATTCAAAATGAAGTTTCGAGAATACCATTACCAAGTAATTTAGAAAAAAATGGTGATTATTTTGGTCTTAAAGTTCAAGGTGACTCTATGATTGACGCAGGAATTCATGAAGGTGATACTGTTATAATCAAAAGGACTGATACAGCAGATAATGGAAAAATTGTTGTTGCTTTAATTGATGAACATGAGGCAATGTTGAAAAGAATTAGAAAAAAAGGAAAAGTTGTAGCCCTAGAAAGTGCAAATAAGAACTACGAAACAAAAATTTTTGGACCAGACAGAGTAAAAGTTCAGGGTGTATTAGTATCTTTATATAGAAACTTCTAAAAAAATAGTCTAAATAAATAGAATGAATAAAGTAGCAACTAGATTTGCTCCATCCCCAACAGGACCATTGCATATTGGTGGAGTTAGGACGGCTCTATTCAACTGGTTATATTCAAAAAACCAAAAAGGTAATTTTTACTTAAGGATAGAGGATACTGATAAAGAAAGATCTAAAGATGAGTATAAAAAACAAATTATCCAATCTCTTAAATGGATAGGTATAAATTATGATGGTGAGGAATATATTCAATCTCAAAAAAAAGATGATCATATAAAAATTGCTAAAAATTTATTAAAGAATGGCTTTGCTTATAAATGTTATTGTTCAAACGAAGAAATTGAGGAACAAAAAAAAAGAGCAAAACAAAAAAAAATACCATATGTTTATGATAGAAAATGGAGAGACAAAGATGAAAAGGAAGCTCCAAAAGGTATTCAGCCAGTTTTAAGATTTAAAAGTAAAATAGAAGGTACTTCAACATTAAAAGATTTAGTTCAAGGCGATATTGAAATAGAAAATAATACTATAGAAGACTTTGTAATTTTGAGAAATGATGGTACGCCAACGTATAATTTATCTGCATCTGTAGATGATCATCAAATGAATATGACACATATAATTAGAGGTGATGATCATAAAATAAATACTTTTAAACAAATACAAATATATGAAGCTATGAAATGGAAACTTCCCTCCTTTGCTCATATACCTTTAATACATACTATTGAGGGAAAAAAATTGTCAAAAAGAGATCAGGCATCAACTTTAGATGATTATTCCAAAATTGGTATAATGCCAGATGCGTTAAGAAACTATTTACTTAGATTGGGATGGTCATACAAAGATAAGGAAATTTTTACATTAGAAGAAAGTATTGAATATTTTAATCTTGAAGGTATTGGTAAATCTCCATCAAAATTAGACATGAGTCGAATTTTATCGATGAACGAACATTATATAAAAAATATAGATGAAAAAGACTTATTTAATCAATTAGTTAATTATTGTCAGATTTATAAAGATGAAATCAAGAAGGATAAAAAAGAAAAAATCCAAAGATCTTTAACAATACTTAAAAATAAAGCCAAAACTTTAGAAGATATATTTAATAATTGCCAATATATTTTAAATGATGAAGTAAACTTTAATAAAGAAGATTTGGCATTAATAGATAATAAAGCAAAGAAAATAATTGTAGAATTTTACAGTAAATTTAAAGAAATTAATGAGTTAAACAGAGAAAATTTAGAGCCAATTGTTCAAGGTTTAATAAAGTCAAATGAAACAAATTTTAAAGGTGTTGGGCAACCATTGAGAATTGCCTTAACAGGATCTAAATTCGGTCCTGGTATTTACGACATTATCATCTCACTTGGAAAAGTTGACGTAGAAAAAAGATTAAATAATAAGGTTATTTCTTAAGATTGAAGCAACTTCATTGGATGATGATGATTTTGATCTAATGCCATCTAAAGTTTTATTACATACTTCTAGTTGTTTTTTTGCAATACTTGGGTTTTTAAGAATATATCTTACTGATTTGTAAATTTCATTTGCATTACATTCATTCTGTAATAACTCAGGTATTATCTCCTTATTATTAATAATATTAATAATATTTGCAAATTTCACATTTACTAATAATTTAAAGATCATAAAATTTATAAAGCTCAATTTATAAATGATTATTGAGGGAACATTTGAATTACAAACCTGTAAAGATACAGTTCCAGATTTACATACAGCAAAAATAGAATTTAATAATATTTCCTTTTTCATATTTTCATTAGAGATAACTTCAATGTTTTTAAAATTTTTATCTTTTATATAGTCAGATATAAAGTTTTTATTTTCATCTGTTGCATGGATAATAAAGTTATAATCAGTATCTTTTATATTCATCATTTTAATAAATTTAATCAATATTGGTAAAAGAACATTTGTCTCTGATTTCCGGCTTCCTGGAAAAATAGATATAATTTTTTTTTTATCATTAGATATAAGATTATTAATATCAGTCTTATTATTATTTGTATCTTCGATTAATGGATGCCCAACAAACGTATTTTTAATACCTTCTTCATCAAAATATTTTTTTTCAAAATCAAATAACAAAAGAACATGATCGATAAATTTTTTCATTTTTTTTACTCTATTTTTTCGCCAAATCCACACTTGTGGGGCTACATAATGAATTGTTTTTATTTTAGGATTCCTTTTTTTTACTAATTCAGCTACCCTCAATGTAAAATCTGGACTATCTACACAAAATAATATATCGGGATTGAATTTTAAAATTTCATCGACTGTTTGATTGATTTTTTTTTTTATCTTAAAAATATTAAGTAACACATTTGTAAAACCTAAATAAGTAATCTCTTTTAATTCAAAAATGGATTTGATGCCTATTTTTTCTAAGTTAGAACCACCAACTGATAAATATTCAATATTTTTATTATCTTTTTGAAGTTTGGAAATAGCAGTTGAAGCTAATTTATCACCTGATGGTTCACCAGTTAATACAAATATTTTTTTCATATTATAGATATAAAGATTTTATGTTTATTAGCAAAATTAATACATTTTTCTTTATCTAAAAAAATATTCTTTTTAGATTTTAAAACTATCCCTTTTAAATCAAATCTTTTGCAATCTTTAAGCGTTTGAAGTCCTATGGTAGGTAAATCCATTCTTAAATCTTGTTTTTTTTTTGGAAATTTAATCAAAATTCCTTTTGAATTTTTTTTTAATTTAGACATCATTTTTTTCGTTCCCTTACTATCTTCTTTTGCAATAATGTTTCCATTTTTTACAATTATAGCCTGAATATGGTCTAAGCTATTAAGTTTACTAAAACATCTAATTCCTTGATTAATGGATTTTTTCTCAAGTCTAGACGGTTTTATTTTTGTATAGTTTCCCTTTTTGGCAGCTAATTCTGGATTAAAATAAATTGAACTAAGAACTTTAATTTTCTCATTTTTAAGAATCTTAATTATTGATTTTATAATTGCGGCATCACCTAATTTTGCTGCTTTAATAACGCTCGGCATATAATAAATACCTTTTAAATCTAATCTTAATGTTGAAAACTTAGGTTTTGCTATCTTACCAGCAAATAATACTTGTTTTGATTTTTTTTCTTTGATTAAACTAATAATCTGACCAAATTTGCCGATACTTATTTTGTACGAATTTCTATCTTTTTTGAATTTATTATTTCTTGAAAAATCTATTATAAAATATTTCTTTTTTTTTCTTTTAACTTTATTTAATACGATATTTGAAAAATCTGTATCTCCTAAAAATAATCCGATCATCTTACTTTGAAAAAGGTGTGCAAATTGGTCTCTTTTTATCTTTTTCTAAAAATTCTACTACATCTTTGACTAATTCATTCTTTCTTAACTCTAAACTTAAATTTTTTAAGTTTTCTGTTAAATTTTCGTTTTTAAATATTTCTTTATAAGCTTCACTTAAAAGCATAATTTCTTTATTTGGAATATTTTTTCTTCTTAAACCAATTAGATTTAAACCCTGTAGAATGCTCCGATTTCCATGAGCTATCCCATAAGGAATTATATCTCTCACAACTCCACACATTCCTCCTATCATTGCTGATTTTCCTATTCTTGTAAATTGTTGTACCGCTGAATTTCCACCAATTATAACATTGTCCTCAATATTTGCATGACCTCCTATAGGAACACTATTCGCTAAGATAACGTTGTCTCCTATATAACAATCATGAGCTATATGTGATGAAACCATAAAAAGACAATTACTACCAACTTTAGTTAAACCCCCGCCACCTTTTGTGCCAGGATTTATAGTTACATATTCTCTTATTTTATTATTATTACCTATTTCAAGTTTTGTAAGTTCTCCCTCAAATTTTAGATCCTGTGGATCACTACCAATTGACGCAAAAGGATAAATCATATTATTTTTACCAATTTTGGTAAACCCGGTTATGTTTACATGTGATTTAATTTCAGAATTTTCTCCTATCTCAACATCAGGACCTATTATTGAATATGGACCAATTGCAACATTTGAACCAATTTTAGCTTTTGAATTTACTATTGCTGTTTTGTGTATCATTTATTTTCTTTTAAAAATTCTCTTATATTTTTTGCTGGATAACCCATTACTTTACAATTATCAGGAATATCTTTTATCACACCACTACCACCAGCGATTTCTACATTGTTACCAATTTTTAAATGTCCAGATATACCAGCTTGACCACCTATTTTGACATTGTTACCTAATATGGAACTTCCAGCTATTCCAACTTGTCCTGCTATGATGACATTGCTTCCAACCTTTACATTGTGTGCTATATGAATTTGATTGTCTAAAAATGTATTTTTTCCAATAACAGTATTAGACATTGATCCTCTATCTATTGTTGAACCACAACCAATTTCACAATTATCTTCAATTATAACTGAACCGATGTGTGGATATCTAAAATTTACGTTTTGATTAGGGAAAAAACCAAATCCATGTTTGCCTATAACACAATTATCCAAAATTTTAACATTTTTTCCAATTTGACTATTTCTAATTATCGTATTCGATCCAATCGAACAATTATCACCTAAAGATACATTTTTTTCAATAATTGAGTTATGACCAATTAAACAATTGGAACCTATTGAAACATTTTTACCTACCAAAACATTTTTTCCATATTTTACTTTATTCTTGTATTTTGAATGATCCATGTCTATTACAGACTCATCAAAATTATCATTTATTGAGTCAGGATAAAATTTTTCAGTAACTTTAGAAGTTGCAAATAGTACGTTATCAACAATTAAAGGTGTACATCTTTTTGGCAAGTCGTTTTTTAAAAATTCAGAGGTAATACAAAAAGATGCTTTTGTATTTAAAGCTATATCTTTATATTTTTTTGAATGAAAAAAAGTAATTTCTGATTTCAATGCACTAAATAAATCTTTTATATCAGTAATTTCAATATTTTCATCAAAAGAATCTAAATCTAAATTAAGAGTTTTTAAAATATCTTTTAGTTTAAATGGTCCATAATTATTGAAAAAAGGATTTGACATAATTGCTTTTACCAAAGCAATTCTAGTTGTCTTATCAAGATTTATTGCTAATTATTTCTTATCTACTATTGTGGCAGACCAAATAGCATCTGCCATTTTTTTTTCATCAACAAAGGCGTCACCTTTATATTTCCATACTCGACCATGAGACCTAATAGCTTCAATCTTTAATGTCAGTTTACAATCTGGTATTACAGGATTTCTAAATCTTGCTTTTTCAATACCCATTAAAAAAACTAATTTATTTTCATATGTTGATTTATCTAAACCGTGTGCAGTCAAAGCAGCAGCAGCTTGACCAAATGACTCCACAATTAATACTCCTGGCATTACTGGTCGACCTGGGAAGTGTCCATCAACAAAAAAGCTTTCTTTTCTTACATTCACTGTAGCTGTAGCAGAGTGTAATTTTTTTATATCATAAAGTTCATCAATTAATAACATTGGTTCTCTATGAGGCAATAAGTTTCTAATTTCTTCTTTGTTTAATTTTATCATAATCTATTTCATTTTCTTATTTGCTAAATCAAGAATACTTTTTGTAATATCATTGTTGGAATTAGCAATTATTATATCTTTTTTATTTAATATTATTTCAATAGAATTATTTTTCATGTAATCTTTCAAAATTAAATCTAATGATTTAAAAAATTCATCAAGTTTTGCTTTTCTTTTATTTAAAAATTCATCAGATAATTTCTTTTTTTCTTGATTAAAAGCAGAAAATTTTTTGTTAAATTCTTTAACAATTTTTGTAAATTCATCTTCTGAAATTATATTCTTTTTTTTTCTAATTTCATTTTCTTCTTTTTTAAAAGTAGATTCTTTTTTTTTTAAATATTCTAAATTTTTTTTATTAATCTTATCAAGATCATTAAGAATTTTTTTTCCTTTTACTGAATTAGATAAAACATAGTTTAAATCTAAAAAAACAGTTTTTTCTTCGGCTTTTACAGAATGAAAAGTTAATAAGATAAAAAATATAGCTAAAAGTGTATTTTTCATTTTTAAAATGAAGTGCCTATATTAAATCTAAAGCTTTCAGTTACATCAGAGTCCTCTTTGCTAATCGGCTGTGAAAAGGAAAAATTCATTGGACCAATTGGAGTAAATAAATCAACACCCAGGCCTACACTACTTCTAATTGTATTGCTGTCATCAATTGAAGAGTCATAGTCAACACCCCATATATTTGCAACATCTAAAAATAAGAAAAAATCTGAATTTTGTAAACTAGGCATTACCTGAGGAAGAGTTGTAGATACATTAAATGATGTTAAATAATTACCACCAATAAAGTCTGTACCATCTTTTGGACCTACCTTGCCTACTTCAAATCCACGCAAATTATTTTCCGTAGTAAATAATCTTTCTGAAAGTTTAATATCTTCTCTTTTTAAAGAAAAAGCTGACTTAGCAGTAAAAGAGAAGCTTGTTACATTTTCGTTATATAATTCTTTCCAAACTTTGTATCTATACGAATTTACAAATGAATTAGTATCACTTAAAAGTGGAAGATCAATTGAATAAGCACTCAAATATCCACTGGTTGTTTGAAATCTTTGATTTCTTTTATCTAAAATAAAATCTAAAACTAAAAAACTATCCCAATAATTTCCCTCTTGAGCTTTTTGTCTAGCTGAGGCTGTACTATTGGTAGAAATTTTTTCATAATAATTTGTCGTAGATAAACCTAAATTAAAATCATCTAAATATTCAAATCTAGTACCAAAAGTAAAACCCGATTTACTGGTTTTATATCCTGATGAATCTAATCTATCTGTAGTTAAAGCTTGTATACTTGAAAAAACACTTTTATCGGAATTTCGATAGTTCGGATTGCTTACAGAAAATATTCCTTTTAAACTTTCCTCACTTAATGTTAATTTAGAGTTAACATTTATACCTCTTCCTAGGTAATTATTTTCCTTTACAGCAGCACTTAATGTACTCCCAGAAGTACCAAATCCATATCCAGCAACAATTTCACCTGTTGGTTTTTCTTCAACTTTAATATTTATAATCTTATTATTATTTTCTGCATCAATGATCTCGGACTCAACAGTTTTGAAAAAATTTAAACTTTTTATTTTATTTATTGATTTAGAATATAAAATTTCATTTAGAGGGTCACCTTCATCAACAATAAGTTGATTTCTAATAACATTTTCTTCAGTAATATTGTTTCCAAAAATATTAATTCGTTCAATGAAAAATTTTTCAGTTTCCTCAACATTGAAAGTTAAGTCTATTTTATTATCAAAGATTTTTTCTTCTACAGTAGCTTTGATTGATTCAAATTGCTCCGCAATTACAATTTCATCAATTTTTTTTAATATTTGATCAATCTTATTTACTGAGTAAATTTCACCCTTTAATTTAGAAAAAAATTTATAGATTTTATCAAAATTTCTTTTTTCATAATCTTGAGGCAAATTTAATTTTAAATCATTAAAAAAAATCTTTTCATTTGCGTTTATATTAAAAACCAGTTCAAATGAATCATCTGAAATCAATTTCGCAAATGAAGAATTAATTTGAACATTATAATAACCTCTATTCAAATAAAATTGTTTCAACAACCTAAGATCTAATTTTATAAAATCTTCATTTAAAAATTTTCTGCCTGATATAAACTTCCAAAATTTATATTCCTCACTTACAATTATATTTCGAAGTTTACGATCTTTAAAAATCTTGTCTCCAGTAAATTTTATCTTTGCAATCTTAGCTTTTGATCCTAAATCAATTTCGTAAATAATATTTACCTTGTTATCTTCTAAATTTTCAACTGACACATTTACTTTTGAAAAGTAATAGCCGTAATTTCTTAATGAGTTAATTATTTTTAATCTGTCTTTTTGTAACGAAATTTTATTAAATGACACTCTTTCTTTTAAAAGTAAATTTTCAGTAACTTCTTTTTTTGTTGTTTTGTTCTTTATACCATTAAATTCAATGTTTTGAATTATTGCTTCTTCCTCAACATTAATAATTAAAGAATCATTTTGAATTTTTACTGATACATTTTTAAAAAAATCTGTTTCATATAAATTTTTAAGAACTTCATTCAAATCATTTTGTTCTAAATTCTGATTTACTTTAACTTTAGAAAATAAAATTATAGTTTCATATGAAATTCTTTCATTACCTATAATTTCAATTTTTTTAATTATTTGGGCACTACTTTTTGTAGCTATTAAAAAAAAGAAAATTATCAAAAAAAAGAATTTTTTAAAAATTATAAGCATATGGCTTTATATATAAATTGACCTGATTTTCAATTGAACATACCTTTTTAAAGACATTATTTCATTTACATTTTTTGGCACTTTGCTCTTATATTTGATAAAATTTCCTTTTTTTATAAAACTAAATAAACTTTTTATTATTGAATCATAACTTATTTTCTTTTCTAAAAATAGACTTACTAATTCATCATTTGCTGAAACTATTATAGTTTCAAATAAAGAATTTTTATTAGGTAATTTTTTTAAAATTTTAATTACTGGATATCTTTTTGAATCAGCTTTATCTAAATTAAAGTTGTTTAATTTTTTAATATCTAAATTTTTTGAAGGCAAACTTTTATTTAAGTTTGAATAAATACTATTAAATATTGGAATTTTCATATTTGTGTCATGAATTATTAACTTTGAAAAACCATTATTAAATTTAACGATTGCATGTAAGTATGAATTTCTATGAATAAGAATGTTTAGCTTATTGTATGATAAATTAAATATTTTCTTAGCTTCAATAATTTCAAATACTTTGTTCATTAGAGTTGATGAATCTATTGAAATTTTTTTACCCATTTTCCAATTTGGATGTTTGATTGCATCATTGACTTTAATATTCTTAAATTCTTTAATTGGTAAATTATAAAAAGGACCACCAGAAGCAGTAATAAAAATTTTTTCTATACTTTCTTTATTTAAATTTTTAATAGCATACCAAATTGAAAAATGTTCTGAATCCACTGGTATAAATTCTGTTTTATTTTTTTTTAATTCTTTTGAAAGTAAATTCCATCCACAAATAATCGACTCTTTATTAGCAATAGCAATTTTTTTTGTATATTTAATTATTTTGTAAGTTGGCTCTAAACCCTCTAATCCAGTTATAGAGCTCATTATATAATCAACTTTTTTTTTAAAAATTTTATCTAAATTATTAAAATCTCTATAAATTTTAATATTTTTATTTAGTTTAGATTTTAATTTAAAGTAAGAATTTTCATTTGTTATAATTAAGTTTTTAACATTAAAATTTTTTGCTTGCTTAAATAATTCTTTGTAATTTTTATCTGCTGATAAAAGAACAATTTCAAAATCTTTCTTATTTTTCTTAATTATATCAATTACTGTTTTACCTATTGATCCAGTTGATCCTAATATAGCAATTTTTTTTTTCATTTAAAAATATTGAAATATATTAATTTGAAAAACAATATAAGCGAATGGAAAAGCAAAAATCATTCCATCAATTCTATCCAATAAACCACCATGCCCAGGAATTATTTTACCTGTATCTTTAATTTTTGATAATCTTTTAAAGTAGGAAATAACAATATCACCTAATTGACTTATGGTTGAAATTAATAAAATAAATATTAAAACTTTTAAGTTAATATCCTGAGGATTAGAAAAAAATTTAGAGGAAAAATATAAATTCAGAAATATAACAGACAATAGATATCCACCAATTACTCCGGAATAAGTTTTTTTTGGACTAATTTTAGTTAATTTCGGTCCTTTAAATGTTTTACCAAAAATATATCCCCCTATATCTGTAGAAATACAAATTAATATGATAATCATAAAATATTCGTAGTCATAAGACGTAACTATTCTTACTTGATATGCTGAGTAAAAAGATATGGCTAAAAATAATAAACCTGGATAATAATACGATTTATTTTTACTCATTTTTTGCCATTCATATAATGTAATAAAAAAACAAACTAAAATAAAAAAAATAAATAAATGATTTCCCTTAATCACAAAAAAAAGAGCTAAAGGTATAAGCAATATAGAACTATATAGTCTTTTAATTAATTCTTTATCCATTAAATCTTTCCAAAATTTCTTTTTATATTTTTAAATTTTTTAATTATCTTATTATAATCTTTACCATTAAAATCAGGCCATAGTTTTTTTTCAAAGAAAATTTCTGAATAAGCTATTTGCCATAACAAGAAATTACTTAATCTTTGAGTATTTCCTGTTCTAATAAGCAAATCAGGATCAGGAATATTTTTCGTTTGCAGGTATTTCTTAAGATTTTTTTCATTAATCTTTTCTTTTTTATGACTTAAATTTTTAAACGCATTAATTAATTCCAATTTGGAACCATAATTTAACGCAAGATTAATTTGTAGTTTGCTATTTTTTGATGTTTTTTTTTCAGATTTATTTAACAATTTATTTAACTTGGGAGAAAAATTTTTAATACCTATTATTTTTAGTTTTATATTTTGTTTGTGAAGATCTAAAATTTTTTCTTTTAAAAAATTTTCTAATAGATTAAATAAGAAATTTATTTCTTTTTTTGGTCTTTTCCAGTTTTCAGTAGAGAAAGCATATAAGGTTAAAAATCTAATCTTGTTTTTAATTGATTCTCTAATAATTTTTTCAACAGTTTTTATACCTTCTTTATGACCTGCATTTCTTGAATTTTTATTCCTAAGACCCCATCTACCATTACCATCCATAATGATGGCTACATGTTTTAAGGGGTTCATATCTTCATTATTTCTTTTTCTTTTGAAGAAACTTTTTCATCAACTGTTTCAATATGTTTGTCAGTTATATTTTGAACATTTTTTTCGAATGTTTTTTCTTGATCCTCTCCAATTTCTTTAGATTTTAAGAGTTTTTTAAGCTCATCGTTAGCTTCTCTTCTAATATTTCTAATTGAAATTTTACATTTTTCACCCATAGTTTTAATCATTTTTTTTAATTCTATTCTTCTTTCTTCATTAAGTTCTGGTACTGGTAATCTTATAAGTTGACCATCTATCTGTGGATTTAAACCAAGTTCTGATTTTTTAATTGCAGAGTCAACTAATGGAACATTATTTTGATCCCAAACTTGGATGTTAATCATTCTTGGTTCGGGCGTTGTTATACTTCCAATTTGATTTATGGGCATCTGTTGACCATATACATCAACTTTAATCAAATCTAACATTGAAGCATTAGCTCTTCCCGTTCTAAGTGATGAAAGTTCTTTTGAAAAAACTTCAATAGCTTTATCCATCTTAAGGCTGTGTGATTTTTCATCAAACATTTATTCACCTATCTTTATTCTACTAAACTCCTTGATCTTTAAATCATTTATAGCAAGTTCTTTTATTATATCTTGCACTTTTTTTTTTGGCTCCATCACCCAAGCTTGAGTTAAAAGAGCATTTTCTTCTTTAAATTTGTTCATTTTACCTAAACTAATTTTTTTGGCAATATCATCTGGTTTTCCAGAATTTTTTAATTCTTCTGTAACTAGCTCTTGTTCTTTATCAATTATAGCTTGATCTATCAAATTTGACTCTAATGCTAATGGATTTGAGGCAGCAATATGCATAGAAAGTTGTTTTCCAAAATTTTTTATCGCATCAGAATTATCTTTTGTTTCAAGAGATACGACAACAGCTAATTTTGCTAAGTTATCTTTAACTACTGTATGTAGATATTGATAATTTTTAGATGAAGTATCAGAGATTGTTTTAGCTTTTCCAATAGTAATTTTTTCTCCGATTTTTGCTATAAGAGCAACTAGATTATCTTCAACTGTAACATCATTTTTCATTTTTGTTTTTTTTAGTTCTTCAATGTTTGAATTTTTTTGATTATTTAATTCACTCAATTCTTTAACAAAGTTTATAAAATTATCATTTTTTGCAACAAAATCTGTTTCACAATTAACTTCAATTATTGACGTTTTTTTTTCATCTCCACTTACAGCAACCACACCTTCTCTAGCATCTCTTGACATTTTTTTTGAAGCTTTTGAAATACCTTTTACTCTTAAAATTTCAACAGCTTTATCTAAATCACCACCAGACTCTTTTATTGCTAAATTACAATCTTTAAAACCAGCTCCAGTAGCCACTCTTAATTTTTTTACTTTTTCAATGTCACTCATGGAACTATTTTTTTTCTTTTTTAGATTTAGAAAATTTATTATCTAGCTTTTCTCTATCAATTTCTTGTATTGTTTTTTCTTTACTTTTTTCTTTGCCATTTTTTTCTAATGGTTTTTTTGTTTCTTTGACTGGATTAACAGTAATATTTTTTTTTGCTTCAATAATTGTTTCTTTAATCAAGTTACAGTATAAATCTATAGCTCTTCTAGCATCATCGTTCCCTGGAATTGGAAAATCAATACCATCAGGATTTGAATTGCTATCTAAAATGGCTACAATAGGAATATTTAATTTAGCAGACTCTTGAATTGCTAAAGACTCATAATTTGTATCAATTATAAATACGAGATCTGGTACTTTTTTCATTTCTGCTATCCCACCAAGAGACCTTTGTAACTTATCTTTTTTAACACTCATTTTTAGAAGTTCTTTTTTTGTAAAGCCTCTATTTTCTGAAACTAAATCTGTCTCCAACTTTTTTAGTTTTTTTATAGAATTTGAGATTGTTCCCCAGTTAGTTAGCATTCCACCTAACCATCTGTAATTTACAAAATATTGATCAGTTTCTTTCGCTACTTCTGCTATTGCTTCAGATGCTTGTTTTTTCGTTGAAACAAATAATATTTTGCCATTATTAGAGATTGTTTCATATACTTTTTCTAGAGCTATTTTTGTAAGTTCTAAAGTTTGAGTTAAATCTATTATATGAATTGAATCTCTTTTTCCAAAAATATACTTTTTCATTTTTGGGTTCCATCTTAAAGTTTTATGACCTAAGTGGACTCCTGCTTCTAATAATTGTTGAATTGTTACGTTTGGTATCTTCATATTTTTTCCCGGTTAAGCCACCACAGTAATTTCCAATTAAGGACCGGAGGTATAAAACCAAATACTGTGTGCGTATTTATTAATTTGCAGCTTTAATACAAATATTTTACCAAATTAACAAGCTTTTTTTAGTTAATTATAGCTGATATTTCTTTATTCCTAATAAGATTTAGAGTTTTTCTGTCTAAATCTCTTTTTTTTTCTAATTTAAAATTTAGACCCATTGTATTATCATTAATTCTTATATTTATAAGAGTATCGCCGTTTTTATCTAAAAATTTAGAAATCTCATTTAATTGATCAATTGATTTTAAATTAAAAGTTACTTCTTTTATAGGATTTCGAAATAATTCTTTTAAAGAAGCAATTTTTTGTACATTAATTCTTTTAAATCGATTTTCATCCTCAGTTATAGATTTTGACACTGTTAAGATTAATGAGTTTCCTTCATTCAAAATTTCACGATTTAAATCTAAAATATCTGAAAAAATAAATAATTCAAAAACACTTGAGAGATCAGTTAGTTTTAATACTGCATAAGAATTTCCTTTTGCAGTTTTCCTCTCTTGAATTTTTAATAATGTAGCTGCAATATTTGAAGATTTATTTTCATTATCATTATTAAAGTTTTGATAATTAATAATCTTATAATCATCAAAAATTTCTTTAAATTGATTTAATGGATGATCTGAAATAAAGAAACCAACTGACTCAAACTCTTTTGATAATCTCTCTTCAAACTTCCAATCTTCTACAGAAATAATGAAGTTGTCATTTTCAATAGAATCTTCACCAAATAAATCTTGCTGATTTCCTGATTTATTTTCATAAATATTTTTAGATTTTGTGATCAAGTTTGGAATTGAATTAAATAAAGATTGTCTATTTTTGTTCAGATTATCAAATGCACCTGCTTTTACCAATCCTTCTAATTGAAGTTTGTTTATATCTTTTGGATTTACTCTACTTGTAAAATCATTTATAGATTTAAATTTTCCATTTTTAAGTCTCTCATTTACTATGTTTGAAATAGCATCATACCCAACGGCTTTAATACCTCCTAAAGCATAATAAAATTTATTTTCATCATTTCTAAAATCTGCAAAACATTCATTAATATCTGGTCTTATTACTTTGATATTAAGCCTTTTTAATTCTTCATAAAATTCACTTAATTTATTTTGATTTGAAATATCCATGCTCATTGAAGCTGCAATAAATTCTTTGGGAAAATATGTTTTTAAGTATGCGGTCTGATAAGAAATTATAGCATATGCTGCTGCATGACTTTTATTAAAACCATATTCTGCAAAAGGTTCAATTTTTAAGAAAATACTTGCTGCAACCTCTTTGTTAATTCCATTTTTAACTGCACCATTAATAAAATTTAGTTTCTGTTTTTCTAATTCTGCTCTCTTTTTTTTTCCCATAGCTCTTCTAAGTAGATCAGCTTGTCCAGCGGTAAAACCTGATAATTTTTGAGCAATTTGCATAACTTGTTCTTGATAAATTATTACACCATAAGTTGGTTTTAGAATCTCTTCCAATAATGGATGTAAATAATCTGGCTTTTGTCTTCCATGTTTGCAATCGTTATAAATCGGAATGTTACTCATTGGCCCAGGTCTATACAGTGCTACTAAAGCAATAATATCTTCAATATGATTAGGTTTCATTTGGATTAACGCCTCTCTCATACCAGCACTCTCAATCTGAAACAATCCAACTGTTTTACCTGAGGATAATAGATCAAAAACTTTTTGGTCATCATAATTAATGTTTTCAACATTAAAGTCTTTATTTTTTTTTCTAACTTTTTTTTGAGTATTGTTAATTACAGTTAATGTTTTTAATCCCAAAAAATCAAACTTAACTAATCCAGCATTTTCAGCTGAATACATGTCAAATTGAGTAGATGGAAGTAGTAGGTTTGCGTTCGGATCTTTGTACAGAGGAACAACTTCGGTAAGTTTTTTGTCTGCAATAACAACACCAGCTGCATGAGTTGCAACATTTCTATTCAAACCCTCTAATTTCAAGGAGAGGTCCACTAATTTTTTTACTCTTGAGTCTTCATTAATTAATTTTTGTAATCTTGGTTCACCGGCAATACACTCAGTCAATGTTTGAGGTCTAGAAGGATCAAAAGGTATCATTTTAGAAATATTATCTACAAATCCGTAAGATAATCCCATTACTCTCCCAACGTCTCTAATTACCATTCTAGCCTTAAGTTTTCCAAATGTAATAATGTGGGCTACACTTTCCTTATATTTTTTTGTTAGATATTCAAAAACCAAATCTCTTTTTTCCTCACAAAAATCGATATCGAAGTCAGGCATAGAAATACGATCAGGGTTTAAAAATCTTTCAAAAATTAAATTAAATTTAATTGGATCTACATCTGTAATTGATAGGCACCAAGCTACCAACGAACCTGCTCCGGAACCTCTACCTGGCCCAACTGGAATATCATTATTTTTTGCCCATTTGATGTAATCAGATACTATTAAAAAATAACTTGAGTATCTCATTTCTGTAATTATATCTAACTCATGATCTAATCTATCTTTATATTTTGTATAATCATCTTTTGATAGAATATTCTTAGATTTATCATTAGAGAATTTATCAAATTTATCTTTCAATCCTTTAATAGACTCTTTTTTTAAAATATCATCAGCATTACCTTCTTTTTGAGAACTGATATTCGGTAAAATTGGCTTTGAAAAAGAAGGTTTAAAATTACATCTATAAGGAAAATTATAATTATTTTCTAAAGCTTCAGGAAGATCAGAAAATAACTCCACCATTTCTGAATCAGCTTTAAGATAATGTTGATCACTTAACATTATTCTGTTTTTTTCATTTATAAAATTTTTATTTTTTATACAAATTAATGCATCATGTGACTCATGCATATTTTTTTCCAAATAAAAAACTTCATTGGTAGCAATTAAAGGGATTTTTAAATTTAAAGATTTATCTAAATTAAATTGTTCAAAACTGGTTTCATTCTGATCACCGTGCCTTTGAATTTCCAAATAAAATCTATCACCTAATAGCGATTTTAGTTTTTGATAAGCTTCATGTATTTCTGTTAATTTGCCTTTTTCAAACAAACTTCCAAATAAACCAAAAACCGAACCTGAAAAAACAGATAGCCCATCGTTTTTATCAAATAACTCATCAAAGATAACATGAGGATCAGATAAACCGTCATTTTGTAAAAAAGATAATGAAGATAATTCAATTATCCTTTTATATCCGTTCTCATTTAAGGCAAACAAAGGTAATAATCCGATTACATCTCCAAATTTAAAATTAATTTGAGTTCCAATAATTGGTTGGGTACCAATTTTAGATATCTTTTCGGAAAATTCTAATGCCCCGCATAAATTAATAGTATCACATAAACCTAGTGATCTGATTTTATTAACTTTAGAAAATTCTTTAAGATCATCAATTTTGATTGCACCTTCACAAATTGAGTATTGCGAGTGAATCTTTAAGTGATTAAATTTTTGAATTTTAGACTCAAGCATTAATGGTTTTTATATTACCATTAACTATTTCCAATAAGCAATCTGCCTTATTAGCAAAAAATCTATTATGGGTTGCAAATATAATAATTCTATCTGAACTTTTTTGCCTTTTGAGAATTTCAAAAATTTCTTTTGCAGTTTCCAAATCTAAGCTACCTGTTGGTTCATCAGCTAATATAATTTGAGGATTGTTTATTAAAGCTCTAGCTATTGACACTCTCTGTTTTTCTCCTCCTGAAAGTTGAGAGGGATAATGCTCGGTCCTATTTGAAAGACCAACTTTTTTTAATAACAATTTTGCTTTTAAAATTGAAATTTTTTTATCGTAACCATTAGCAAGGCTTGCTAGATATATGTTTTCTAAAGCAGTAAAATCAGGAAGTAAATTATCTTGCTGATAAATAATTCCGATCTTTTTAGCTCTCAAAATATCATTTTTATTTTTATTCTTAAAATCAATCAGATTATTACCAATAGTAATTGTACCTGATGAAGGCTTGTCAATTAAAGATAGTAAATTTAACAGTGTAGATTTACCTGAACCAGAAGGACCTATTAAAGAGTAAATTTTTCCTTTTTTAAATTTATATGATATTTTTTTTAAAACTTTAATTTTTTTAAGATTATCAAAAGATTTATTAATATTAGAAAGTTGAATTATGTTACTCATATTTAAGTGCTTTAATTGGATCAAGTTTTGCAGCTTTTAAAGCTGGAAATATTGATACTAAGATTGTGATTAAAATTGAAAAAAATGAAATAATTAATATTGATAAAGAATTTATTTCTGATGGCATTGAACTCAAAAAATAAATTTCCTCTGGGAATAAACTTATATTAAAGACATTGCTTAAAAATTGTCTTATATTTTCAACATACAATGAGAAGGTAACTCCTAAAATGACTCCAAAAATAGTAGCAGTCGTTCCAATAGCAACTCCAATTAAAAAAAAAATTTTTACAATTGATTTATTAAGAACACCTATTGATTTTAAAATTGCTATTTCTTTAGTTTTATTTTTCACTAATATTGTAAGACCTGAAATGATATTAAATGCTGCTACAATTATAATCAAAGTCAAGATTATAAACATAACATTTCTTTCAACTTTTAAAGCTGAAAATAAAGATTTATTCATATCTGCCCAGCTATAAACAAATTCATTTTTAAAAATTTGCTGAACTATAGATTTTTGATTTTCTATATTCTCTGGTGTTTTTAAATAAATTTCTAAACTTCTTTTATTTTGATTTAAATTGAAAAATTCCTCTAGAGTTGCAAGATTTATAAATGCTATATTATTATCAAAATCATTTAAACCACTTTCAAATAAAGATATTACTGTAAAAGTTTTTTGTTTAGGTAAATTTCCTATAATTGTTCCCATTCCCGCAGGTGACATTATTGTGATTTCATCTCCAATTTTGACACCAACTGTAAAACTAAGTTCTTTTCCTAATGAAATGAAATCTTTAGATAAATTATTTCTATTCCCTAAAAAATTTTTATCATTTGTTATATCTAATTTTGCAAAATCTTTTTTAGAATATCCCCTTAAAATTATTCCTTTAGTAATATCCTTATTAATAATTATTCCTTCACCAGAATTGCTTAACATTAAATTTTTGGAAATTGATTTTAAATTTTGATTACTCATTTTTTCAATTTCTATTTTTTCTTCATATGGTTTTACCGTCACGTGAGCATTAAACCCTACAATTTTATTGATTAATTCAGTCCTAAAACCATTCATAACTGACATAACGACGATCAATACAGCAACTCCAAGACCTATTCCTATAAATGAAAAAATTGAAATTACATTTAAAAAGCTATCTTTCTTTCTAGCTTTTAAATATCTCAAAGTAATTTCTTTTTCTAGTTGAGAAATCAATTTCTTATTTTTTGTTCAGTTATTGTCCTAATAATTTCTTTTATCTTTATATTTTTTGAGTCTTTACCAACCTCTTTGAACTCTAATAAATCACCTTCCGATTGTTTGCCTATAATTATTTGATATGGAGCTCCAATTAAATTCATCTTTTTAACTTTTGATGAAAAATTTTCATCAGTATCATCAATTATTGTATCTATATTGTTCTTTTTTAATTCTAACGAAATATTATTTGCTTTAACTAATGCAGAATTATCGTTTTTATTTATCACAGGAATTATTGATACATCATATGGAGCAACAGATATTGGCCATTTCATGACTTCGTTTTTTTCATCATATTTAGCCTCAATTATTGCCCCAACCAATCTAGATACACCTATTCCATATGATCCCATTCTTACAAAATCTTTTTTTCCACCTGGTAAATCTACTGATGCACCCATTGGTTTTGAATATTTATCTCCAAAATAAAAAATATGACCAACTTCAATACCTTTAGTTATAAGTCTATTTTCCTCAGAAACTTTTTTTTCAAATTCTTCTTTATCAAATTTATCATCTGTTACTGAATAATACGTTTCATATTTTTTTCTCATATCTTCCAAGGATTTTTTTTCTAATTTTGTATTATCGGTACTTAAATCAAAAACTCTTTTATCTGTAAAAATTTTACTCTCACCTGTTTCAGCTAAAATAATAAATTCATGTGAAAGATTTCCTCCAATAGGTCCAGTATCTGCTGCCATTGGTATTGCGCTTAAATTTAATCTTTTGAAGGTTTTGAGATAAGATAAGAAAAATTTATTATAAGAAAAAAAAGCTTCTTCATCAGATATGTCAAATGAATATGCATCTTTCATATAAAACTCTCTACATCTCATTATTCCAAATCTTGGTCTAATTTCATCTCTAAACTTCCATTGGATGTGATATAAAAGTTGTGGAAGTGATTTATAAGATTTTATTGATGACCTGAATATTTCCGTAACCAATTCTTCATTAGTTGGTCCATAAAGCATTTCACGATTTTGACGATCTTTTATTCTAAGCATTTCCTCACCGTAATCTTCATATCTCCCACTCTCTTTCCAAATTTCACTAGATTGAATTGTTGGCATTAATATTTCTTGTACTCCAATAGCATCTTGTTCTTCCCTCACAATTTTTTCTATCTTTTTCATTACTTTAAATCCAAGTGGTAACCACGAATATATTCCGGCTGAAGATTGTTTTATCATTCCAACTCTAAGCATTAATTGATGAGATTTAATTTTTGCTTCAGAAGGATTGTCTTTTAAAATTGGAATAAATGATTTTGAAATGTACATTTTTATTGAATTATATTTCTTAAATTTAAATATTCAAATTTCATTAATAAATAAATTATTAAGAAAAGGATAGTTGTAATTCCAGTGCAATAAACGAATTTTTTCAACATTTTAGGATTTTCTGGTGATCCAGGATCTTCACCTTCTACTTTAGCAACTTTATTTCTATCTACATCTATTGGTAGAATCGCAAAAAAAATAATCCACCAAAGAATTATGTATATTATAGCTAATCCTGTGATACTCATCAAATTTTAACTAGATTAATATTAGTAAATGGTTTTTTTCCAATTTTATCTTTAGTAAATTTTCTTGCAGTAATTTTAAGAGCATCAATTAAATTGTGTTCTTGACTTTTGTTTCCGAGTTTAAATGTTCTTGATGTCTTTTCTATTTCATCTTCTAAACCAAAAATAAATTCTTCTTTTTCATGTATCGGCAAACCCTTAAAGGTGATTATTGGACTATTATGAATGTTTCCTTTGGGAGTTATTAAAATTGTTATTTCAAGATAACCATTTGAGCCCAAATTTTTTCTATCTTTTATTGATTGTGAATTTTCTTCTACACTAATACTTCCATCTAGAAATAATCTTCCGCTCGGAGCTTTGTCATAAACTTCAGGAAATTCACCAGGTGCCAATTTAACTATATCTCCATTCTCTACTTGAACCGGAAAAGGTACTTGCATTTCTTTTGCGAAATTAATGTGTTCAATCATATGTCTATGTTCGCCGTGAACTGGGATAACGCATTTTGGTTTAACCCATTTATACATATCTTTTAAATCATCTCTATTTGGGTGACCAGAAACATGAATAAATTCGCTTTCTTCAGAAATTACTTCAATTCCATCTTTAACTAGTTGATTATGAAGTTTATAAAGTTTTTTCTCATTCCCAGGTATAATTTTAGATGAAAAAATTACTGTATCACCTTTTTCAATAAAAACATCTGGATGAGTATAATTAGAAATTCTCATCATCGCTCCCATCGGCTCTCCCTGACTTCCAGTGCAAAGATAAACTAACTTGTCTCTAGATATGTTTTTTGCTTCTCTTGGGTCAATAGGTTCAATTGTATTTTTTAAATAACCACATTGTCTTGCTGCTTTAAATATTCTATGCATAGATCTACCAACTAAAGAAATTTGTCTTCCAGTCTTTTCAGCACAGTAAAATACAGATTGCATTCTTGCTACATTTGATGCAAAAGATGTTACAATTATTCTTTTTTTTAATCTACTCATGATATTAAGTAAATTTTTTCTCACATCTAATTCTGATCCAGATCTTCCAGGGCTGAAAACATTTGTAGAGTCGCAAATCATTGCAAGAACTCCTTCGTTACCAATTTCTTTTAATCTTTTTGAATTTATTTCATCACCAATCAGCGGGTTAGGATCAACTTTCCAATCACCAGTATGTAAAACAACACCAGCTGGAGTCTTAATTTTTAGACCATTTGGTTCTAAGATTGAATGAGTTAAAGTTATATATTCAATTTCAAAAGGATCTAAATTTACCTTTCCGTTTAATTCTACAATTTGTAAATCATTAGTGATATCAATATGTTTTTCTCTAAATTTTTCTCTAATTAAAACAGCAGTAAAAGGTGTAGCAAAAATTTTACAACCCAACTTTGGCCATAGATGAGCTATAGCACCAATATGGTCTTCATGTGCGTGAGTTAAAATTATACCTAAAAGATTTTCTTTCCTTTCTTGAATAAAACCAGGATCAGGATAAATTAAATCAATTCCAGGGACTGTGTCATCTGCAAATGTGACACCAATATCAACCATAATCCATTTTTGATCGCTAGGTTGACCATAGCCAAAAAGATTCATATTCATTCCAATTTCACCAGATCCACCTAATGGACAAAATAAAAATTCATCTTTCATATTATTTTATAAGTTTTGATGCTCTGTTAAGACCATTTATTGTTACATCCAAATCTTGTTTAGTTTTTGTTTTAACAGAATTTTTAAATAATTCTGAAAAACCTCCAGTAATAATCACTTTAAATGATTTTTTTGTCTCCTTTTTAATTAAATTTAAAATATTATCAATTAATCCAGCATATCCCCAGAAAAAACCAGATCTAACTGCGGTCTTCGTATCTTTTCCTATTATTTTAGAAATTTTTTTTAGATTAATTTTTGGTATTAAAGTTGCCTTATCTGAAAGTGTATTAAGTGAAAGTCTTATGCCAGGTGAAATAATTCCACCTTTATAATTATTTCCAATCAAAATATCAAATGTGGTTGCTGTTCCAAAATCTAAAATGATGAAATTCTTATTCTTAGAAGAGACACCTAAGGCATTTGCCAATCTATCGGAGCCTACTTGTTTATAATTTACTTCAATCTTTAAAATTGATCTTACATTTAATTCTTTTAATTCAAAACACCTAATTTTTGTTTTTTTTGCAAAATAACTTTTTATCTCTTTAAAAGTAGATGGTACAACACTACAAAATAATATTTTCTGTAATTTTAAGAATTGAAAATTTTTAAAGTGTTTATCTAAAATATTAAATTTTTTTCCTTTTGAGGGTAATAAAATTTTTTTAATAATTTTATTTTTATTTACTAAACAAATTTTAGTTTCAGTATTTCCTATATCACCTAATATAATCATTTAGTTAGTTTTATAATACTTTGATAAAAAATTCTCAAAAACTATTTTTAATTCTTTTTCAAATTTTTTTTTATTTATTTTTTGATTGGTAATTTCAAATAAATTTGTTGTTGGATAATTTGATATATTGGGATTTTTAATCAAATTCAATCCTATTCCAACTATTAAATATTTTTTTTGAGATTTTTCAATTTTTTCTTGCAATATACCACAAATTTTTTTTTTATTTATCATCAAATCGTTTGGAAACTTAAAGTTGATTTTTTTCTTATAATATTTTGAAATAACTTTTTTGACTAAATAGCAATTTTTTTTAGTTAATAAACCTATTGAGAGGTTTATGTTATCTAATTTGTAAAAAATAGATATAAATATATTTCCTCTATAAGAAATCCATTTTCTACCATATTGGCCTTTGCCTTTACTTTGATTTTCTGAATTTACAATGCCAAATTCATAATTAGAATTGTTGATTAATCTAATTGATGTCTGATTGGTGCTTTTAACTTTTTTAAAATTAAATTGTTTTAGTTTCATTAAATCATATTAATTCTTGAAACTATTTCAATAAGTTGACTTGGAAATATAAAATACATCAATATTAAAAAAGTAGAAGTTCCGAGAGAAAATTTAAGCCACACACTATGATCCGTATCATATTTTTCCTTTTCTTTGTCAAAGTACATAATCTTAATCAGTCTTAAATAATAAAATGCAGCAACAACTGTAGATAAAAGTCCTACTATTGCTAAAAAAAACATAGATTGTTCTAAAACAGACTTAAAAATATAAAATTTAGCAAAAAATCCTGCAAGTGGTGGGATTCCAGCTAAAGAAAATAAAATTATCAATAATGATAAGGATAGTAATGGATGATTTTTCGATAAACCAGATAAGTCATCAATCTGTTCATAATAAACATTGTTTCTTTTCATCATCAACAAGCACGAAAATAATCCTAAATTCATTAATATATATATAGTAATGTAAATAATTGAACTCTGTATACCTTCATTAGATCCAGTAGCTACTCCAGCTAAAGCATAGCCCACATGACTTATAGAACTGTAAGCTATTAATCTTTTAAGATTTGTTTGACCAATAGCTGCTACTGCTCCAAAAACCATAGAGGCAATTGATAAAAAAATTAAAATCATTTGCCATTGATCAATTAAATTTAAAAAAGGTACATACAAAAATCTTATAAATACTGTTAAAGCAGCTATTTTGGGAACCATAGTAAAAAACAAAGTAACAGAAGTTGGGGAGCCCTCATATACATCTGGTGCCCACATATGAAATGGTACAGCAGAGATTTTAAATGCTAATCCAACTAAAATAAATACAATTCCAAAAGTTAAAGCATATTCATTTGAATTTAATTGACTTGCAATAATATTAAAATTAGTTGAACCAGTAAAACCATAGATTAACGAACAGCCATATAACAATAAACCAGAAGATAAAGCGCTCAACACAAAATACTTTAATCCAGCTTCTGAAGATTTAATTTCATCTCTATTAAATGTTGCTAATACATATAGAGCTAAAGATTGAAGTTCAAGGCCCATATAGAAGACAATTAAATCATTTGAACTTATCATGATCATCATCCCTAAAACTGAACTTAGAATTAATATTGAATATTCAATTTTGAAAATTTTAAGTGTTTTCAAATAATTCGATGAAATTATCAAAACTAAAAACGCAGCTAACAAAGTAAGTATTTTCATAAATGAGGAAAAATAATCAATTATTATACTACCATTGAATAAACTCGCTTCATCTATACCCAACGTTTCATTAAATATAATTACAGCTGTAATTATTAAAACAATTAAAGAAATATTTTGAATAAGTTTAGAACTATTATTTTTAAACACTCCTAAAATAAGTAAAAACATAATCGATAATGAGATAAAAATTTCAGGGAGTACTAATTGTAGATTTTCCATTTTATTTACTTGCCATATTAAAATTGTGAACTTCTATCAAATTACTAATTGAAACTTCAATTGTATTGATCAATGGTTCTGGATAAAAACCAAAAAATAAAGTAGGTATTGCCAAAGAACCTAAAATAATCATTTCAGATTTATTCAAATCAATCATTTGTTTTAAATCTGAATTAATTAATTTTCCAAAAATAACTCTTTTATATAACCATAGCATATATGCTGCTCCAATAATTACTCCTAAACTTGCAATTACAGCTACTAAGAAATTATCTTTAAAAGCAGCCATCAATATTAAAAACTCACCTATGAAACCACTTGTGCCAGGTAAACCAAGTGCTGCTAATGTAAATAACATAAATAAAACCGAGTACTTAGGAACAATACTAACTATCCCACCATAAGTTTTGATTAATCTTGAATGCATTCGATCATAAATAACACCTACACACAAGAAAAGTGCTGCAGAGACAAGACCATGACTTATCATTTGGATAATACTCCCTTCTATTCCTTGTTGTTGAAATGTAAAAATTCCTAATGTTACAAAACCCATGTGTGCAACAGACGAGTAAGCTATTAATTTTTTCATATCTTCCTGCATTAAGGCGATTAACGAAGTAAAAATTATTGCAATTACACTAAGTGTATAAATCAAAGGCGTAAAAAATTCAGAAGCTACTGGAAATAGGCCAAGTGAAAATCTTATAAAACCATAGCCTGCCATTTTAAGTAAAATCGCAGCTAACAATACTGATCCAGCAGTTGGTGCCTCAACATGAGCATCTGGTAGCCAGGTGTGAACAGGCCACATGGGAGTTTTGACCGCAAAAGAACTAAAAAAAGCCAACCAAAGTAAGTTTTGATATTTAGAAGCAATGCCAATATCGTAAAGCTTAATCACATCAGTTGTACCTGTTATCCAATATATTGAAATTATAGCAACCAACATCAAAACTGAACCCAACAATGTGTATAAAAAGAACTTAAATGCTGAATAAACTCTTCTTTCTCCTCCCCAAATTCCAATAATAAGAAACATCGGTATTAGACCAGCTTCAAAAAATAAGTAAAAAATAACAAGATCTAATGAGCAAAATACACCAATCATAAAAGACTCCATGATTAGAATTGCAATTAAAAATTCACTTAGCCTATTCTTAATCGAGTTATTCACTGAAATTATACAAAGAGGAGTTATAAATGTTGTCAATAATATAAATAGTATAGAAATTCCATCTACACCCACTTTATAATTAATAAAATTTTCAATCCATATCCTATCTACAACAAATTGAAATTCTGAAGTGCTTTGGTCAAATAATAACCATAGATAAATGGATAACATAAAGTTTACGATAGATGTAAATAAAGCAACATATTTTACTGTAAAATTGTTTTCTCTATTGCTTCTTGTAAAAAATAAAAAAAGGGCTCCAATAGACGGTAATAATATTAAAGAGGATAAAATTGGTAAGTTCATTATTTTACAATTAAAAAAGTTAATAAGGCAGAAAAACCAAGTAACATTACAAATGCATATTGATATATAAATCCACTTTGGAATTTATTTGCTTTAATAGAAAATTGCTTAATGAGTCCTGAAATACCATCTGGACCAAAACCATCAATAATTTTCAAATCAAAAAATTTCCACAAAAACAATCCTAATTTTTTTGATGGTTTTACAATTACAAAGTCATATAGTTCATCAAAATACCACTTATTAATTAAAAATTGATACAAGGGCTTATTGACTTTTACAATTTGTTCAGGCAATTCTTTATTTTTTAAAAACAAATAATATGCGACTGGAATAGAAATAACGACTAATGTTGGAGTCAAAATTAAGAACCAAAAAGGTGGATGTTCAGTGCTTAATGGGTTTAAAAAAAATATGGAGTCTTTCCAAAAATAATTTAACCCTACAGACCCAATAAATAATTCCTTAAAAATAAAACCTGAGAATATTGCACCTAAAGACAAAACAATAAGTGGAATCAACATTACCAATGGTGATTCATGAGTTTCCTCTATTTTAATATTTTTGTTATTATATTCTCCATGAAAAGTTTTGAACATTAACCTCCACGAATAAATAGAAGTAAGAAAAGCTGTAAAAATACCAACTCCTGCAGCATAATATCCTACTGTATTTCCTTTAAGATAAGCAAATTCTATAATTGCATCCTTAGAATAAAAACCAGATAAAAAAGGGAAACCTGTTAAAGCTAATGTTCCAATAATCATTAATGTATACGTATATGGAAGTTTTCTCCAAACTCCTCCCATATTGTTAATAT
>Ga0163109_10000324_pt1 | contig 38538 bp, 33 predicted proteins | sample CRUFie1St13metaG_FD_108704 | JGI IMG/M metagenome (GOLD analysis project Ga0163109, IMG submission 108704) | Marine microbial communities from the Costa Rica Dome - CRUD Field 142mm St13 metaG | ecosystem: Environmental > Aquatic > Marine > Oceanic > Photic zone | place: Costa Rica: the Eastern...
ACCACCCGTCTCTGCCAACACCTTAGTGATAGCTGCAGTCAATGTTGTCTTGCCATGGTCAACGTGTCCGATTGTACCAATGTTACAATGCGGCTTTGTGCGTTCAAATTTTTCTTTCGCCATAACTTTCCAGAGTCCCGTTTCTTATAATGTTTTTGAACCAATCGTATTTTAACTTAATAACTATATTTTAACTTAATAACTAACTGTCATTGCCTTAATCATTTTACTGGAGCGGACGGTGGGAATCGAACCCACATCACCAGCTTGGAAGGCTGGGGTAATGGCCTTTATACGACGCCCGCGCGCGCAACTTCCCTCCAACCTATATGTTAAACATTCGTTCTATATCAGCCTCTTAAAAAAAACAGCCCGCCTAACAACAAATCTGGTGGAGGGGGTTGGATTTGAACCAACGTAGGCATAGCCAACGGGTTTACAGCCCGTCCCTTTTAACCACTCAGGCACCCCTCCAATACGCCAGCTCCAACGCGATCGCAGCGGATTGGGCACTATGGTGATTTAAAACCCGTTGTCAACGCAAATCCGGATCCACGCAGCACAAAATCCGCAACCCTTCCCCCAAGCGGCATACCAGCTCTCCTAAAGAAGGATGTGTTGCGAACAATTTTTCGTTTATCATATTAAAGTGTCAAAAATTCAAAAGCAAGATTTCAAATGCCAAAAGACAAAAATAGAAACGACCGTGGGTCTCCAAAATACGGCGTGCCCAATGAAAACCACAATAACCAGAACTTTGAGGTCAGGCCACCCAATGCTGGACACTGGATTTACGGCCATCACACAGTTTTAGCGGCACTAAATAATCCTAGGCGCAACGTTCTAAGAATTATCGCTACAACACAAGCCGCAGCAAAACTCAGCTGCACAATTGAAACAACGCTGATCGAATTTGTAACCCCTAAAGAAATACAACGGCTAACTGGTGCAAACGCTGTTCATCAGGGTATTGCAGCGAAGGTCACGCACCTGGACAAGAGATCATTGGCCGATATATTAACTCAGACCGCAGATAAAGAGCAGGCACTTTTGGTAATCCTTGACCAAGTGACTGATCCACGTAATATCGGAGCTATAGTGCGCTCAGCCGCAGCTTTTAAAGTGGACGCGCTTATTCAACAGGAACGTAACTCTCCATCAGCCAACCATTCAATGGCAAAGGCGGCGAGTGGCGGGCTTGAGCATATTGATCTGGTAGCCGTGCCGAATGTAAAACGAGCAATTGAAAAATTAAAGAAAAATGGATTTTGGATCATCGGCTTAGACAGTAACGCAGAACACTCCCTACACGAAACCGAACTCCCGGAAAGGTGTTGCTTGGTTTTTGGAGCCGAAGACAGTGGCCTGCGCCGCCTTACCCTTAAAGCTTGTGATAAAGCAGTTCGAATACCAATTTCTAGCAATACAGACAGCCTGAATATTTCTAATGCAGCGGCCGTGGTCATGTACGAATTTTCTCGCCAACACATGAAAGGTGTATAAAAATGTCTCCATTGAAAGTCGTTGTGACGGGCGCGGGCGGCTATATATCCAACGCTCTACTTCCGGCATTTAGCGAACGATATAACCTAACATTACTCGATGTATCTAAAGAAACGACAACTGGACGGAACGATGATATCATTGAGGTTGATCTGACTAATCCAAACATTGATCTTTATGAAGAACATTTCACAGGTGCCGATGTAATCGTTCATAATGCGCGCTTTGACCGTAGAGATAATCCGAAATTTGCGACAGGCCCAAACCACCAATGGAAAAAAGACCGACCAAAGCACTCGGTCGATGGCTATTTCGCTGAACGCCAAAACCTCGACATGGCCTACAATATTTACAAAATAGCTCTGCAGAAAAATATCAAACGTGTAGTTGTAGCCAGTTCTAATCATGCAGCCGACTGGTACGAAACAAAAATTCATTTTGGCGAGATGGATATTGTTGATCACACAACATATCCAAAGTCGGATAATTTTTATGGTTGGTGTAAGATTGCATATGAGGCACTGGGCTTTGCTTTTGCCACTGGGCGTTTTGGTCAGAAGATTGAAAGCATAAATATTCGTATCGGCGGACCACGAATATTGGATATTGCGAAACTTGCAGACAATCAGACGAGCCTCCGACGGGACCTAGGCGCGTGGATTAGCGACAGAGATCTTCAGCAGCTTTACATAAAGTCGATTGAAACGAGAGAGGTGTTAACTGAGGACGGCGTACCATTTCAAATATTTTACGGCATATCCAACAACACCCGAGCTTTCTGGAGCATAGCAAATGCTCGTGCAATGCTTAAATATGAACCGCAAGACGACTCAGAAGTATACTACTCAACACAAATTCGGAAGCACATGACCAAATCAGGCCGTATCTCCGAGCTAAAACCATAAATGCCTATGCAACTGCTTCATTCCTTTGTGAGCCATTTAGAATGTAGTTTTTCTAACAAGCGTTACGACCCCGGCATACTTCACAAAGTTTCCGATGCTGGCAGGCCATTGTTGGTGCGCTATGACCTGCAATCCATAAAAAGCTCATTAACGGTAACAGATTTAGCTCATCGGCCCAGAGACATTTGGCGGTATGAAGAATTACTACCCGTTCCACCAGGTACAAAGATAATTAGTTTGGGGGAACACTTTACCCCTTTGATACCATTATCGCGTTTCGCAGCGAAGACTGGCACCTCAGAACTACTCCTCAAAGACGAGAGCCGCATGCCAAATGGCACCGCAACCGCAAGAGATTTAGCCGTAGCAGTCACAATGGCAAAGGCACTGGGTGTTAAACATTTATCTATGCAAAATTTTGGTGATACAGGGCAAACACTAGCGGCTTATTGCAATCGAGCGGGCTTGAATGCCACCATTCTATGCTCAGAGGATATTCCGGACAATGCCATACATGAAATGACTTTCTACGGTGCTAAAATCTGCCGAGTTGCTGGGCCGAGCACGCGACAAAAAAATATCATGATAAAAGGTATCAAGGAGCACGGCTGGTTTGATATTTCATCACTACGGGAGCCCTACCGCTTGGAGGGCAGAAAAACTATCGGTTTTGAACTAGCGGAACAGTTGGACTGGGAACTACCAGATGTTATATTTTACCCTACCGGTCATGGACTAGGACTTTTTGCCCTTTGGAAAGCCTTTCAGGAACTTGGGGAAATTGGTTGGATAGGCGCGAAACGGCCCCGCATGATAGCAGTGCAACCAGCCGGATGTGCCCCAATAGTTAAAGCCTATGAGGAACGTAAAGTGTTCCTTGAGCAACCTTGGAGGCCAGTTACCACCGACATCCAAAGTCTCAGAGTGCCCATGCCCTTTGGAGATTTTCTGTGTCTTCAGGTAATCCAAGACTCTGGCGGGTTTGCCGTAATGATATCGGATGATGAAGCCCGAAATATCCTGAAGGACATAGCGATTACTGAAGGCATTAACCTAGGCTTCGAAGGGGCTTTATGCTTAGCAGCGTACAAAAAAACCCTTGCTGAAGGTCAGATTTCCAACCGGGATCAAGCTGTGATATTTAGTAACAGTAAAATCTTAGATTTTACAATTCCTGATCTGGTCCGATGAGGATTTGATTCTTACCATAAGGACAAAGGTGTTAACGTGATTTAATAAACATGTTTAAAAAATAATTCTTGCGTGACGCAACCCGATGTAAAAAGGTATACATGTGAATCTACGGTAATTTACATCTTTCTGTGCCGCCGTAGCTCAGTTGGCAGAGCAGGGGTTTTGTAAACCTCAGGTCCGCGGTTCAAATCCGTGCGGCGGCACCATTTTCAAGGACCGATAAGGGCAACAGTTGATCGGTTTCATTACCGCTCTGACATGTATCCCATGCTAGAGGCAACATCATCTAACGCGTTGATAACTTCGGTGACCTGTTTTTGAGAAAAAGTATTTTTCCACTCGCCACTATCCCTACTGGAAATGTGGCCAGATTGAAAACCAGTACCCAAATCAAATGAACGAAACGAACCATCAGCACGCCGGACGACCATATTATTATGAAAATGTTCTTTCTCGCTCATATTCCGCTGAATTGCGCTTTCAGTCCGTTTTATTAACTTTTTGATAGATTTTTTATTGTATTTAGAACAGATATGCAGAGCCGTGTCTTTGCTAATTTTACAGTCAACAAATTTACTAAGCGCCAAAATTAAATTTATGGAATCCGACTCTAAATCTTCATATTTAACAACAAATAGCAGCCCTGATTTGAAAGAATTATAATGCTCTAGGACCGCTCTATGATTCAACGCCACTTCTATCGCACGGTCTAAATCACATTTCATAAAATCAAAAAATGATGCGCATATATCATATGGATTGCGGGCATTAACAACAAATTTAGACTTCGGTAAATGCGGATTTAGAAGAGTATGGATTTTCAGGACGTATCTGCTGTCTTTATTTGCGTCAGCAAGAGCACGATCCTTAAATAGGTTTAACCACTCGCCGTCGTTTTGGAGTTGCTCTTGGGGGTACAGATTAAATTGTTTCGTTGCAAAAATTTCTCTAATGACATTTGTTGTCCACATGGAACCGGTGCGAGGAGTTCCAGTAACCCAAACAGTATTGAACTTACTCATATGTAAAATGCATAAAAAAAATCTGAGCCCAATCAAACTCATCCTATTAGTAAATTTTAGGCCGTCGATGATGTTGCCGTCAACATCGATGCGAGCTTAGTTGACCCTCATCAAATAATGGAGCCCCAACCTGTACTTCTACTCATTGCCGTCACTAACAAGGACATTAATTACTGATCCATGATTAACAGTGTATTGCAGCTTGTTCGGGTTACAACAAATAGTACAATCATAAATCTCCGTATTAGAACCTTCAAAGGACTGGTCTATTTCAAGGTCCACATCTATTTCATTAAAACAAAAGTGACAGATTACGGTTAATGCTGTTTCACCTAACATTTTACAACTTACTCTAAAAATGTTTGCACGCTTTACTAGTAGTTGAATGCCAAAATTTTTTTTTGGAGACCAAACAACTGCAAAAACAAAAATTAGCAAAAATTGTTCAGTTTTTATTTATTTCTAATTTTTAACTGACTTGATAAATCATGTCTCTCATGATTTATCTTTTCTCAATAATAATAGTAATCCCTCAAAAGATAGAGAGAAAACATGAAAAAAGTTTACTTGATTTTTGCACTAATATTCGGCTTTCCAAGTCTCGTTCAATCCGCAGAGTTTGTTTTTACAGCGATACCGGATCAAGACGAAAGCGCCCTTAAAGAGCGTTTCAATAAAATTGCCGTATACCTAGAAAAGAAACTCTCTATCAAAACAAGGTATATACCGGTGAAATCATACGCGGCAGCAGTCACCGCCTTTCGAAATAACCAAGTACAACTTGCTTGGTTCGGGGGCCTTTCCGGAGTGAGGGCCAGACGGCTCGTAAAAGGATCAAAAGCAATTGCTCAGGGATTTGAGGACCCGTTCTTCGAAACATATTTTATCGCACACAAATCGAGTGGCCTCAAACCAAGTTCAGATTTTCCGAAGGGGATTGCTGGAAAGACGTTTACCTTTGGTTCTAAGGGTTCTACTTCAGGCCGTTTGATGCCAGAATTTCACATTAGAAAAGCATTTGGCAAAACTCCTGATAAAGTTTTTAAAAGAGTGGGCTTTAGCGGCAGTCACTCGCGCACAGTTGCTTTAGTGAATAGCGGTGCCTATGAGGTAGGTGCAGTGAATTTTAAGGTGTATAAAAAAGAACTAAATGCGGGCCGAATTGATCAACAGAAAGTTTCCATCATCTGGAAGACGCCTGGGTATCCAGATTATAATTGGTCTATCCGTGGGGATGCTGACAAAAAGTTTGGTAAAGGATTTACCAACAAAGTTCAAAAGGCATTAATCGACATGAAAGACCCTGTTCTTCTCCGTTCATTTCCCCGAAAAAGTTTTATCAAAGCGGTCAATAAAGATTTTAAACCAATCTTAGATACAGCAACAGAAATTGGTCTAATCGATTAGTAAAACTGTGGTGTTGTTCGAACTTAATGAGGCTTGCGCCTCGTATAAGGGCAAGCGTGTTCTCAATAGAGTCTCGCTGGAAGTCGAACAAGGCGAACGAATAGCATTAGTAGGTAGAAGTGGTGCCGGAAAATCGACATTACTTCACCTACTTTATGCTTCAAAAATCGAGGAGTGCGCTTTTTTACCCCAGAACCTCGGGCTTGTACCTAACCTTTCTGTTTTTCATAACACGTTTATTGGAAGACTACATAAGAACTCAACTCTTTATAACCTCGCTAACCTTATACGACCTTTTTCCAATGAGCAAAATGCTGTGCTTGAAGTCCTAAAGCAACTTGAGCTTACCGACAAAATTTTTTCTCCCGTCGGAGAATTGTCAGGAGGTCAGCAACAACGTGCGGGTATTGCCAGAGCACTCTATCAGGATTGCAATATATTTCTTGGAGATGAACCAGTGTCTGCGGTCGATGAACTTCAGGCACGCAATGTAATGGAAACGATTACCAATAATCATGAAACAGTTGTGTTGGCTATGCACGACGTACAGCTGGCATTGAGATTCTGTAACAGGATCATTGGCCTCTCGTCCGGCAAAATCATCCTAGACCGCCAATCAAAGGGTATGAGTTCCTCAGACCTTGCTGAACTTTACGGCAATTGATGTGTCGACACCTCTAATTCCAAAATCTCCGCTAGTTCGGACCAGCCTTTGGTTTATTTTTATAGCGTTTGGCTGTCTTTTTTTTGCTGACATCGAGATAACCACTCAAGATCCATGGCCAGAAATGAAAAAACTGGGCATGGGTTTAATCCAACCGAACTTCTCCAAGTGGCGGCAAATACTTGAGGCCTTAATGATGACCTTAGCATTTGCCATCCTAGGTGTAGCACTAGCAAATTTAACAGGTTTTTTGCTTGCGGTTATTTTTCATTTCCGTGCAGTGCGGGTTGGTTGTGCCTTCGTTCGTGCTGTGCACGAATTGTTCTGGGCTTTAATCTTCCTGCAGATTTTTGGACTTACTGCGTTGACAGGTGTACTTGCTATTGCAATCCCCTATAGCGGAATATGTGCAAAGGTTTACGCTGAGCTTTTAGAAGAGGCTGACTCAGCTCCTGTACGCGCTATTCCTGGCGGCACGTCAGTGGTCTCGTTGTTTTTCTATGGTAAATTGCCAGGTGTATGGGCAAATGTGAAAACATATTCTTTTTACCGATTGGAGTGCGGCCTTCGCTCGAGTGCTGTGCTTGGGTTTGTTGGTCTTCCTACGTTGGGATTTTATTTAGAAACTGCCTACAAAGAAGGTCTCTATTCTGACCTATCAGCACTTCTGATCGTCTTTTATGTTTTAATTTCAACTGTGCGAAAGTGGATGAGGCGAGAAGTAATTCCAGTGCTTGTAATAGCGGCGTTCATTGTTTTACCAGAAAGCGGTGCGATGACATGGTCTAATGCTTGGCGTTTTTTTGCAAGTGACATCATGCCAACTCCTATTCGGAATGCGGAGACCATATCAATACCAATACTGTTTGAAACTTGGTTTTGGTTCCAGAGTTTAATTGTTAATGAAGCATTGCCTGGGATACTCAACACGGTTGTGCTGACGATGATAGCTTTGGCGGCAACTGGGGTCCTTTCATTACTATTATTCCCTCTCATTTCATCACTCTTCTTTGGCCCAAAAAGTCGATTAGCGGGACATGTGATTTTAGTCGTCATCCGTTCGACACCAGAATATGTAATTGCGTTCGTCTTATTACAGCTTTTAGGACCGTCCATGTTCCCTGCCGTCGTAGCACTATCTTTTCATAATGCAGCAATAATCGGGCATCTTATGGGAAACTTTACCAATAACCTTCGGCTGCGACCCGACCGCTCTAGAGGCATAAACCTCTATTCGTATGAAACACTTCCTCGAATTTACCCTCAATTCTTAGCTTTTTTATTTTATCGCTGGGAAGTCATTTTTCGTGAAACAGCAATCCTTGGAATACTTGGAGTGAAAACACTAGGGTTTTTCGTTGACTCCGCCTTTGCAGACATTCGCTTCGACCGTGCGATTGTGTTGATTATTATTACTGCCCTACTAAATATAATCCTTGATACGCTGTCGCGAGTGATCCGAAGTAGATTGCGCTTACAAACCTCATTGGATACACATTAATCATGGAAAGTGCTGAAACCCCAATACTCAAAGATCTTGTCCTAATTGGTGGCGGTCACAGTCACATCACGGTTCTTAAAAAATTTGGGATGAAGCCCATTCCCGGCGTTCGCCTAACCTTAATTTGTCGTGACTTGCAAGCGCCGTATTCAAGTATGCTGCCGGGCTTTATAGCGGGGCATTACACATTTGATGAGTCCCATATAGACCTAGCTCCCTTAGCACGTTTTGCAAAAGCTAGATTCTTTTGCAACGAAGTGACGATGATCGACCCTAAATCACACCAAATTTTTTGCAAAGACCGTCCGCCCGTAAAGTACGATCTGGTATCAATAAATATCGGCTCAGCTCCCAACACTTCATCCGTTTTGGGGGCTGAGAATAATGTAATGCCAGTAAAACCAATCGACGGGTTTGTTGACCATTGGGATCAGATACGTGAACGTGTGCTAGCAGCAAGCAGGAAGACCAAAGTAGGAATAGTCGGGGGTGGTGCCGGCGGTATAGAAATTGCCCTAGCAATTCAATACCGATTGAACCAGCTGTTAAGGGCACAGAAAGACCTGAGCCGCGATATAGAATTTCACTTGTTTACCGCAAACGATATTCTGCCCTCTCATAACCGCAAAGTCAGAGAAAAATATCGACGTATTTTAACCGAGCGTGGGATATTTTTGCACTTAGATCATAAAATTGTAAAAGTCGAGCCGAATACCATCACAACCAGTAAAGACACTAGTTATGAGCTAGAAGAAATTATCTGGGTTACCATGGCGAGTGCCCAAAGTTGGTTGAAAGAAAGTGGTTTAGCAGTTTCTTCCAATGGCTTTGTAAAAGTTCATGACACCCTAGAGTCAATTTCTCATCCTGGCATATTTGCAGTTGGGGATATTGCCGATGTGGTAAACCACCCTCGTCCTAAATCAGGAGTTTTTGCAGTTAGACAAGGACCACCACTTACTAGAAACCTCAGGCGCGCACTCCTAGGAAAACCTCTAAAACCTTACAGACCACAGCGTCAATTCCTCAGCCTCATTACCACCGGCGATAAATACGCCGTTGCCTCCCGATCAAACTGGGCTGCCGAAGGCAAGTTATTTTGGCATTGGAAGAATTGGATTGATCGACGATTCATAAGAAAATTCAATGAACTTCGTGATATGGATGAGGAAGAAGCACTCGACATATCAAAGGGTTTAGCTGATCAAGATGTGATTAAAGAAATTTCGGCCATAGCGATGCGCTGCGGTGGCTGCGGTGCCAAGGTGGGGGCCACGGTTCTTGAACGAGCGCTTCAACAACTTAATCCAGTGGAACGCTCCGATGTATTAGTTGGCCTGCACGAGCCAGATGATGCCGCTGTGGTAGAAGTGCCAAGGAATAAAGTGATGGTTCATACTGTAGATGCGTTCCGCGCATTCATAGATGACCCTTACGTATTTGGCCAGATTGCTGCCAACCACTCAATGGGAGATATCTTTGCTATGGGCGGAGAGCCGCAAACTGCACTTTCGATAGTCACACTGCCCTTTGGGCTTGAGGATAAGATTGAAGATGATTTAAAACAATTGATGGCTGGAGCCATGAAGGTTTTGCAGGAAACCGGCACAGCGCTAGTTGGTGGACACACCAGCGAAGGCGCAGAAATGTCACTTGGCTTTGCCATTAACGGGCTTATCGACAAGCATCGCATTATGCGAAAAGCCGGCATGAATGTTGGCGACAAAATAGTGCTTACCAAGCCGGTCGGGACTGGTACCCTTTTTGCCGCCGATATGCGGCACAAAGCTCGGGGTAGCTGGGTACATAGTGCTCTATCATCAATGCTTCAGTCTAACAAGGCAGGCGCTGATATCCTATTCAAGCATAAAACAAATGCTTGCACTGATGTGACTGGGTTTGGCCTTTTGGGGCATTTAGTCGAAATGGCAAAGCCCTCGCAAGTAGATGTAACTCTTGAGCTAGGTGCGATCCCTGTATTGGACGGAGCCATTGATCTAATTAAAGATGGAATCTTTAGCTCTCTACAACCCCAGAATGTGCGTCTTCGTCGAGCTATAAGGAATGTGGATAGTGCCGCTCAGGAACCCCTTTATCCAATTATCTTCGACCCTCAAACTTCGGGGGGGCTATTAGCGAGTTTGCCAGCAGAGAATGCTGACGCATGTGTCAAAGAGCTAAAGATTGCCGGTTATCGTGATACTGCAGTGATTGGAACGGTGACCGAGAATACAGGGACGCTAGAACCTATCACATTGGAAGGATAACCTCTGAAGAAGCTTAAAAATATTCGGTTTCTAAATTTATAGTGCCCAAAAGGGAGGACCATTCCTTCTTTTCCCTTTCGATGGTAAAAAGATGCTTCCTAGCTTCACACTGATATGACAAATGGGCGAGAAACTTTGGCTCATTTTCAACGCGCAACAGTTTACGGCGTAAATCTTCAGTACTTCCAGCCTCATAATAGCCAGCATAATCTGACCCGAGAAGCCCAATCGATCCTTCAATTTTTGATGCTATTACAGGCACCCCCGCAGTAATTGCTTCGGATATAACATTTGCACCTCCTTCCATTATTGAGCTTAAAACCATCAAGCGTGTCTTTGCAAATTCGCGCCTTACCTCCCAAGCCTTTACCTCTCCGCGCCATCTATAGCGATTATTTCGAGCCATCTCAGTCTTGGCTTTCGCAGCCCAATCCGGCGTATGTGCTTTACCAAGATGAAATACCCGGAGACGAGAAGTGTTGCTAAGGTTACGCACCGCATATGCGGCACGAAGTGGGTCTTTTTCTTCACGAAGATTTCCTACAACACAAATGTCAAAATTTCGCTTAGATGGTCGGCGTGCTCCGGCTAATGGCAATGCTGACTGATGGATGGTATGCAATTTATGACGGTACTGAGGGGGGATAGAGTGACGCACCTCGTCATGCAAACAAGCTAAAGCATTAGCTATTTTCATCGAATACAGAGTGACCTTTGGATGTGTGTGTTGGAATTTGTATATGTCGGTGCCTGATAACAAAATGATCAAGGGGCGATCAGGGAATTCTTCTCGGTATGACCTTGCTGACTCTGCACTACGCCAAGCATGGATTGCAACCATCAAATCAGTGGGTTTGCCATCCCATGTCGTCTCAACGCATACTTGGTGATTGAGCATAGTTAAAATTTTTGCCCAACGTAACGCTGTTGTTCGGTTACCATTTTTGGCAAGATGACCAGCCGGTGTGATAAGAGTTATGTTCATGTATCTATTTTAATAAGAGCCTGCAGTATGACACAACCAGTTCCCGTTTCTTTTCTCTCAAGCATCATTCAAGATGCGCACAAGCGCTCCTCCGAATTAATATCGGGTTTAGACGCAAGTCAACTTATGGGGCCTAAACTTAAAACCGTTAATCCACTTCGTTGGGAAATCGGGCACGTAGCTTGGTTTTATGAAAAATTTATTCTTCGAGATCTTTACGGTTACGCCCCCTACAAACCAGAATTTGACAATATTTATGATTCAATTGAAATTCCTCACGAAGTTAGGTGGGACTTGCCACTTCTGCCTATGGATGAAATCCTCGAGTATATAGAATGTATCCTTGACCGGTGCCTCTCTCGGTTGGGGCATGGTACCGCCAGTGAAATCGACAGTTACATCTATCAGTTCGCAACATTCCACGAAGATATGCACACTGAAGCTTACACCTATAGCCGCCAAATTCTTGCATACCCCAAGCCTATTTTTAGCAAATCAGAAGTATTTTTAAATGCCAATATGGCTCCCGGTGATAGTTTTGTGCCAGGGGGGTATTTTGAAATAGGTGCAAAGAAAAATGAACGATTTATTTTTGATAATGAGAAATGGGCTCATCCGGTTCTATTAGAGCCATTTTACATATGTAAGGCACCGGTTACAAACCGAGATTACAGAGAATTTGTCGTTGATGGGGGATATCTTGAACGCGAGTTTTGGAGCAATGACGGTTGGGATTGGCGCCAAACTGAGCAAGCAGAATGTCCCGTTTATTGGCAACGTTCAGGCGAGGGCGACTGGATTGTACGCCACTTTGACACGATTGAAGACCTCCATTTGGATCAGCCCATAATTCATGTCAACTGGTATGAGGCCAATGCATATTGCTCGTGGGCTAAACGTCGCCTACCCTTGGAAGCAGAATGGGAAGCTGCTGCGCTCGGCGAGCCCAGCGCAGATGGTAGCGTACTTGCTAAATCAAAGCGGAAATTCCCATGGGGAGACGTTCCATGTGATACAAGCCTAGCAAATCTTGATGGCTACGCTTTAGGCCCAATAGACGTCGGCGCGCTGCCAGAAAGTGACAGCGCATTCGGGTGCCGCCAAATGATCGGAAATGTTTGGGAGTGGACAGCAAGTACTTTTAAGCCCTTTGATGGATTCTCACCTGATGCCTACAAAGACTATTCCCAACCGGTATTTTATGAGACAAAGGTACTCCGTGGTGGTGCTTGGGCCACTCGTAGTCGAATGATCACAGCTCGTTACCGAAATTTTTATACCCCAGAACGACGCGACGTACTGGCTGGATTCAGAACTTGTAGCTTGTGAAAAAAAAATCCGATAAAAGCACAGTCAAACCGAGTATTCTCGTCTCTACTAGGGAGTTAACAATGTTGCAATTTGAACTTACAGAAGACCAACGGATGATGTTGGACACGGTGAAACGTGTTCGTAAAGATGTAATCGAGCCCAATGCTAAAAAGTGGCTCGATGGAGAATTTCCATATGAAAATATGGATGCTCTAGCAGAAATCGGAATCCTTGGCATGGCCGTGCCAGAAGAATATGGCGGCATCGGAGCCAGTGTTCTCGACACCGTACTAGTACTCGAGGAAATTGCTAAAGGCTGTTATGTCACCGCAATGGCTGTCTTGGGGGAGGTTGGCACTCAATGTAGGATCCTCTCTCATTATGGTTCTGATGAACTTCGAGAAAAATACTTGCCCAAGTTGCTTAAAGGAAAATGTATCCTAGCTATCTGTATGACAGAACCTGATTGTGGCACGGACTTAGGTAGCATGAAAACTAATGCATCTGTAATGAATGATCGGGTGGTTTTAAATGGCGCCAAAACTATGATCAGCCGGGCTGAGGAAGCCGATCTTTTTGTAATCTTTACTCGGGTTAACAACGCGCCAGGAACAAAGGGGATTGGTTGTGTGTTTGTTGAAAAAGGCACTAAAGGACTAACTGCTGATGCTTGTTATCATACCATGGGTGGCGAAAATTTGGCCGATGTAAGGTTTGAAAACGTAGAGGTGCCCATTGAAAATTTAGGCCTAGGTGAAGGATCGCTAAGGAAGCTGCTTGGAGCATTTAATACCCAAAGGTGCCTCAATCCAGCAATTTGTTTGGGCATGGCGGAAGCCTCCCTAGAGGAGTCCATTCGCTTCATGAGAGATCGAAAAGCTTTCGGCAATTCAATTGGTGATTTTCAAGGCATGCGCTGGAAGGTAGCAAGCATGCTTACTGAAATTGAAGCTGGAAGGTCTATTTTGTATAGGGCTGCAGCAACCGCCGAGCCCTTTCCAAATCCAACGCTTGCCGCAATGGCCAAAATCTATGTAAACGAAATGTCGATAAAGGTCTGCAGCGACGGTGTTCAATTGCATGGCGGTTACGGTTTTCTGGATGACTTCGCTGTTTCACGAAATTATCGAGGAGTACGCTATGGAACCCTTGGTGGGGGAACAACGGAAACACTGCGCAATTTCGTTGGCCGGGAGCTTGTGGAAAGAATGGATTTAGAAACCGGCGTTGCAGGCATGGGGCTTTTTTAAACCCTTCTCAACGCCCTTTCCAATCGGGAGCACGCTTTTCCGAAAATGCTTTGGGCCCTTCAATAAAATCTTCACTGTTTCGCAGAACTTCCTCAGCTTGATACTCAGTAGAAAGAGCTTCTGCGATAGACGCTTTTTCTAAACCCAGGCGCATAACTTCCATCGATGTTCTGATCGATACTGGCGAGCATTTTAGAATCTCTCCCGCCCACACCTTAGCCGATTTTAGAGCTTCACCCTCACCAACTACCTCGGTTACAAATCCTAGGCGATATCCCTCATCGGCGGATACGTGACGACCTGTTAGGATCATTCCCAAAGCTTGGTGCCTTGGTATTGCGCGAGGTAAACGGTGAAGCCCACCTGACATTGCAGCTAGGCCAACTCGCGGTTCTGGAAGAGCAAATTTTGCATTTTCTGCGGCGATTATTATGTCGCAAGCGAGTGCAAGCTCAAAGCCACCACCCATCGCAACTCCATTTACTGCCGCTATTATTGGCTTGTTACGATCAAAGCGCTTAACAACGCCACCAAATCCAGTGTCTGGTTTGTCGCGTCTGCCGCCTTCAGCTTGAAATTTCAGATCGTTGCCAGCGCTAAATGCACGTTCGCCGGCGCCCGTGAGGATGGCAATCCAAAGATCATCATCCGCTTCGAATTCATCAAATATCTCAGCCATTTCAAAATGTGCCATGGAATGCAGTGCGTTCATACGTTCCGGGCGATTCACCGTAACAGTTAAAATATGACCCTCACGCGTAACAGTAGAATATTCCCCCATTTATGCTTCTCCCAAATGTGCTAAGAATTACAGATAGTAAGTAAGCACATTAGCGGTCCTCGGGCCAAGCCTTTGTGCTATTAATCCCCAAAAACGGACTTAATTGAATATGAAACAACAATTTATTACTTCAGCAACTGTCCTTCAATGGTTAGATGATGACGAAGCAATACTTATCGATGTGCGAGAACCAGAAGAACGTGCCATTGCACGAATAGACAGATCGCACGCGTTACCGCTGTCATGTTTTGTTCCTAATGCTGTGCCAAATCATGATGGAAAAAAGATTATTTTTCATTGTGCGAGTGGGATCCGATGCGGGTTGGCTGCCGAAAAAATGATAGAATCAGGATATTCCGGTACGATTTACCGCCTTCAGGGTGGCATAGAGGATTGGTATGCATCTGGTAAGCCGGTGACGTATGATTGAAGTCACAAGACTCACGAGAAGAAATGGTCAAGCCTGTTGTAACCCAACTTCGACTTAATTCAATTACAGGTAACTCAAAAGGTGTAATCTATGACTACTAATATCCCTTCATCAATGACCGCTATTGAAATTTCTGAACCAGGGAAACCCAATGTATTAAAACCCTCCAACCGCAAGGTGCCAGAACCCAAGGAACATGAAATTCTCATTAAGATTGCAGCCGCGGGCGTAAACGGACCTGATCTTGTGCAACGCCGAGGCCACTACCCCCCACCAAAGGGAGCAACCGACTTGCTTGGTCTCGAAGTTGCCGGAGAAGTTGTGGCCGCTGGAAAAAATGTAACGCAATGGACCATCGGTGACCAAGTATGTGGCCTTACGAATGGTGGTGGTTATGCTCAATACGTAGCGGCTGATGCAACACACTTCCTGCCCGTCCCGCAAAAATTGGACCTCGTTGAGGCTGCTAGCTTGCCTGAAACCTTCTTCACAGTATGGAGCAATATTTTCATGGGCTCTGTGGACCTCAGGCCAAATGATTTATTCCTTGTGCATGGTGGGTCGGGAGGAATTGGCGCTACCGCAGTTCAACTTGGAAAGGCATTTGGCGCAACAGTATACACGACCGACAGCCCAGATGACCGGTGTTCGTTTGCTGCAGAATTTGGGGCCGACAAAGTCATTGATTACAAGAATCAAGATTTCGTTGAGATAGTTCGAGAAGCTGGCGGAGCAGATGTAATTCTTGATACCGTCGGTGGACCCTATATCGAAAGAAATATAAAAGCCGCAAAACATGAGGGCGCTATTGTCCAATTAGCGTTTAATCTTGGTTCAAAAATAGAAATTAACCTCATGCCAATAATGTTAAAGCGGCTAGTATATACAGGCTCCACACTAAGAAGTCGGCCTGAGGTATTTAAAGCTGAGATTGCCAAACAGCTTCTCGAAAAAGTTTGGCCAAAAATTAATGACGGCACAATCAAACCAATGGTGAGACAAATTATGTCTCTAGAACGTGCCGCTGAAGCTCATTCACTCATGGAAAGTGCAACTCACATAGGCAAAATTATGCTTAAAGTAAATTGACCTCTGATTTCATGAGAATTGATGCAACAGGCTTGCTATGCCCCATGCCGGTGTTGAAACTTCAAAAGTCAGTGCGGGGTCTTGTCCCCGGAACCCGCATAACGCTGATAGCGACAGATCCAATGAGTTATTTGGATGTACGTCATTATTGCGAGACCCAAGGGCATAAACTCTTGAATGTAAGGGAGGAGAACGACCAGTTTACCTATGAAATAAAAGTGGGCGATATCTTGGCTCCGGATATAGGAACCTGAATAAAAAAACAAATTTTTTTATGATTTGCGTTATTGGGGGTAAAACAACCCTGTTGTCTCAATCAAATTGATAACAAGGAACGAACGGAAATCATTTTTCAAAATATCACCGCAGTTTGTTGCTGGATCTAACAAAACCTACTTTTTGGGAAGAATCAAAATAGCTCGGAAATCATTCACATTGGTGTGGGTGGGGCCAGTTATAAACATGTCATTGATTTTTTGGAAAAATGCTGCTGAATTGTTGTGCCTTAAGTAATTTTGAGCATTGATTGAATTTGACGCCGCCTTTTTGAGAGTATCAGGCGTTATAAATGCCCCCGCATTCTCTCCATTGCCATCAATACCATCAGTATCTGCAGCAAGAGAAAAAATACCCTCGGTACCACCAAGCTTAAGTGCGAGCGCTAATTGGAATTCACTATTTCGACCACCCACGCCTTCACCATTGACGGTCACAGTTGTTTCTCCTCCAGATAACAACACTGCCGGGGGTAAAATAGGCTCGCCATAGTTCCTGACTTGCAGAGCGATACCTGCCATGGCTTTTGCAACTTCTTTCGCTTCCCCCTCAATCGAATTGCCAAGGATTAAAGGCTTAATTCCTCGCCTTTTTGCTAAATCAGCTGCCGCTTCTAGAGCAAGCTGGGGAGACGCTATCACCTGATATGACTGATCAGCAAAGACGGATGCCGTAGGGCTCGGCGCAACGATTTTACCCTCTGTGAGCAATTCAATCGCAACCTCTGGCTCATTTATATTATATTTTGCCAAGATATTCGCAGCATCACGACAACTTGATTCGTCTGCGATAGTGGGGCCTGACCCTATAATAGAGGGATCATCACCTGGCACGTCGGAAATTAAAAATGTCACAACACGAGCGGGTGCCGCCGCAATTGCAAGTCTCCCGCCTTTAACAGCAGATAAATGCTTGCGCACACAATTGATCTCGGTGATGTCAGCGCCGCTCTTTAAAAGTTTACCGTGTATTTGCGCCTTGTCATCCGTAGTTAAGCCGGCAATCGGCAGGCTTAATAAAGACGAGGTGCCACCTGATATCAAAAAGATAACAAGATCGAGCTTATCGGCACCAGTAACTAATTCCAGGATCTGTTGAGATGCAATATTTCCCGCTGAGTCAGGAATTGGATGCCCAGCTTCTATTATCTTAACACCCTCACATTTTTGCCCGTATCCATAAGGCACAATAACAAGACCCTCTAATGCTCCCTGCCACCGACCCTCAATGCAAGAAAGCATTTTGGAGGCCGCCTTACCCGCACCGACAACAATGGTGCGACCCTTAGGTGGTTTCGGAAGATGATCCGGAAGACATAGTGCCGGATCTACAGCTTTTATCGCCGTATTAAATAGTTCGTTTAGGAAAAATCTAGCTTCAGCATCTGATTGAAGCTTTTGTAAATTATCTTCCACAGTTACATTTTCTTTCAAAACACGCTGATAAAAATTTATGTCTCACGTGAATATGGTAATTCTGCCAGCAGCCGCCATGATTTCCTATTAGCCTAGGCCTAAAGAGCAAGGCGCTGCTGCCACAATTTTTGCAAAGTCACCTGAAAAGATTGTGCAAACCCCAGACCATCACATAATCTTGATCCAAGGAAATTAGCACGTAAACCTTTTTTAGATGGACGTTCATTTACCAAGCTAACAGCAATATCTAAGAAGTCATCGTCATGAGAAGAAACCCAGTGCATGCACCCCATAGCAGAAAGTAAGCTTGCGCCAACTCGCCCGGCGTGAAGCCCACCAGCCCTACTTACCACAGGCACACCCATAAGAAGGGCCTCACACGTTGTGGTGGTGCCGTTATATGGAAAAGTATCCAACGCAATATCAATCTCGTTGTAATATTCTAGGTGTGCATATCGGCTTTGAACCCGACCCACAAATTCAATTCTTGTATACTCAACACCCCTTCTCTCAAACAAATCCGAAATTGTTTTCGCTACCACCGGATCAGAGAATTGCCGCGACTTCAGCAACAATCGCGATGCGGGAATCTTGTTCATCAATTGAGCCCACAAGTGAACAGTTTTCTCTGTTAATTTGGCAAAATTGTTAAACGACCCAAAGGTAACGGGTCCATGTTTGGCTTTCAATGGAGGTATTTTTTTCGGCGGGGAATAGCATAAAAAACAAGGCTGAAGACGAACTAATTCTTCACTGTGAAATGATTCGGTTAAACCAGGGGGATCCGCAATAACATCAGTCAAGCGAAAATCCATCTGGCTTAATCCAGTTGTCGACGGATAACCAAGCCAGGTTATCTGTATGGGCGCAGCCCGCCGCGCAAAGACTGTTAATCGGTTATTTCCAGTATGGCCAGCTAAGTCGATAAGAATGCCTATGTTATCAGATCTTATTCTCTTCGAGACAGTTTCGTCGCTCAAATTTCTTATTTCACACCAGGAGTCACTGAATCTCTTCAGTATTTCAGTTGTCTCGTCCGGCACCTGAGTATCGCTATAACATGTGATGTGGAATTCTTCCCTATCATGATATTTTAAAAGAGGAATTAAAAAATTAGCGACGGAATGTGTCCATAAATCCGGCGAGACAATTCCAACTTTTAGAGGACCCAGAGGGGTTTTATTAAAGGGCGTTAATGACTTTATCGATTTTTTAAGGTTTTCTTCCCATTTTCTGTGACTACGAAATATTGTAATGCCATCATATGAGTCTCTATAATTCAAACACATTAATTGGTTTGATCTGGCAGAACTATCGTGGGGAGCCAACTTTATCAACCTGTCATACACCTTGAGGGCATCATTGATTTTTCCCTGATCTTTCAAAGAAACTGCTAGGTTATTTAATGCTGAAGTATTGTTGATATCTAATTTAAGTGCCTTTCTATGGCATAGCGTGGCATCAGTCATCCGGCCCGATGCAGCAAAGACACAACCGAGATTAGTAAGAATTACTGGATCCTTTGGCCTTATCTGAGCAGCTGTAGATAAGGCTTTTTCTGCATCGAGCAATTCTCCAAGTCCTAAAAAGACAACTCCTAAGTTTCCAAACGCTTCGCCGAAGTCCGATTTCAACTCTAAAGCCCGTGTATAACTAGAAACTGCATCTCTCAGGTTACCTGATTCTCTTTGTAAATTTCCAAGATTATTATGTGCTTCTGGGTTATCAGGCATTAATTCAATCGCGCGCCTCAAAGCATTTGTTCCAGCGCCTAAGGAACCCTCCCTAAATTTAGCCAACCCCAATCCATGCCAAAATGTGCCCTCTTCTGGGCAAATTTCGGTAGCTAATTGATAGGAGTCGCCTGCCTCCTCCGGACGCCCGAGAGCAAGGAGAATTTCCCCATAATAAGCATGCGCTATCGGATTGCTCGAGTTTTCTTCGATAGAAGCCTTGATAAGGTTCTCTGCCCGCGCCAATTCATTCAGCCTGAAGGCCTTCTTTGCAGACTCTAAATAATCCTTCGGGATGATTTTTTTCTTCCTCAAAATTTCCTATAACCCCGGTGCTTTTAAGCACCAAAAAAATCTCGCCACATCACCCTCCGGCGAAATACCGCATTCTCAGCCTGAAATGGCATTCCTCTTTATACTTTCAAAAGGGGGGCCAGCCATTCCGCTGGCAGTATAGCATCCCTCGTGAATTCTTGATATTGTGTTTAAGTTTCCAATTTGGATATTTCGATTTGAAATTAATTTCATCAAAAATTATTACTCTTTCTCGTTACCGTATATATCCTAGATCCTAGGCATCATAAACGTGCCAATAGGTGCTGACCGATGAAATCATGAAAGAAAAAATTAGGTTGAGTGTCCTAGACCAATCGCCATTGCGGCCCGACACAACGGCTGCCGGCGCTTTACAAGAGACTATCGAATTAGCAAAAATTGTCGAAGAACTTGGCTATCATAGATATTGGTTAGCCGAGCATCACGGTAGTGATGGTCTCGCCTCGGCATCTCCTGAGGTATTGATTACTCGCATTGCGTCAGAAACGAATACTATACGCGTGGGTTCCGGCGGTGTGCTGCTGAGTCATTACAGTCCCTATAAGGTAGCAGAAAACTTTCGCACATTAGAAGCGATGTTTCCCGGTAGGATTGACTTAGGAATTGGTCGTGCACCTGGGAGTGATCACACAACGGCACGAGCGCTTGCATACGGCGGCGGTTTTGGATCTGAGCATTTCCCTACGATGGTCTCAGATCTACATGGCTTTCTCACAGACTCACTGCCAAAAAAACACCCATTTCAAACAGTGAAAGTACGGCCATACACGCCATCATCGCCGCCAATTTGGTTATTAGGTTCAAGTGATTATAGCGCCTCTTACGCTGCTCATTTTGGTCTCTCTTTCTCGTTTGCGCATTTTATTACACCTTATGGTGGAGAAAAAGTTACTCGAGCATACCAAGATAAATTCCAAAGCACGGGATCACTTAGGAAGCCCACAACAAATGTAGGAGTTTTTGTTATATGTGCAGAAACTGATGCAGAGGCTGATAGGCTTATGTCTACCAGAGACTTGTTCCGGTTACGTGCAGATAGAGGCCAACTTGCGCCAGTACCAACCATCGAAGAGTCGTTATCTTATCCCTATACGGAAGTCGAACGGAAGCATGTGTTAGAAAACCGCGCGAGAACGATTTATGGTGCACCAAAGACCGTTAAAAAGAAAATTAATGAATTAAGTGACCTTTACAGGAACAACGAATTTCTTATTCTCACCGCGTGTCCGGATTTTGACTCGAGGAAACGCTCTTATGAATTATTGGCAGAAGCCTTTACCTAAATCGCCTCCCTCGCAAGTTTATTACAAACGATATTTTGTTCGCCGGATCAGCTTACATATTATAGCTAGCCTCGCGTTAACAATATCATTGGCAGGTTGTCAATCATCAGATACTGACTCCAAGCAAACAACACGGATTCTGGCATCGACAACAACATTTGGAATTGTAGGAGCCACCAACGGTTATTCCGTCGGAGGAGCAGCAGGTGCAGTCGGCATGGGATTAGCCGGATTAGGTGCTGGTTTCTTGGTTGCTGATTATTCAGCTCAGCAAGATTCAAAACAAATTGACCTAGCCCTAAAAAAAATTCTGTCTGGTCCTGTTGGAAAGGTAGCGACTTGGGTTAATCCCAATACCATGAATACCGGTAAACTCACCTTAATGAGCCCAGAAGTAAGGACATTTAACGGAAAATGCCAATGGGTACGAAGTGAGTATATTTCCAAAAAATACAAATACACTTCTTATATGCATGATACTAAGGGACAAAATAGCCACACCCGAGAGGACCTAATTCTATGCGACGAGGGAGAAGGCTGGTATATTACCTGGGATGCGGATATTGTTGCACGCTTAGAATCTCTTTCATCCAAAACTAAGTAAAAATCATATCAATCGTTGGTAGGTTATGAAAATTGTTTTTTTAGATGGAGACGGAATAGGACCAGAAATTGTCTCAGCCACAAAAGAAGTTATAAAAGCTGCTAGTCACCGGTTTAATTTGGGACTTGAAGTTGAAACTGCAGACAGCGGGTTGGCCAGCTTAGACAAAAATGGATCGACCATTCCAGACTCAACTTGGAAAAAAGCCGTAGAAGCCGATGGCATTATCCTTGGGCCAGCAGACACTGCTGTTTATCCTGATCCAGCTAAAGGTGGCATCAATCCATCAGCGAAGCTTCGGGGCGGTTTAGACCTATACGCAAATATTCGTCCGTCTAAAACTCGCCCGGGCGTACCAGCAGCTGTGGAAGAAATGGATTTGGTAATATTCCGAGAGAATACAGAAGGTTTCTATGCGGTCCGCAATATGCATAAAGGCAACGGAGAGTTTATGCCATCGGAGGACATGGCCATATCCATAAGGCGCATTACCCGGGATTGTTCCGAACGAATAGCACGTCAAGCCTGTGAACTAGCAATCAAACGCCGTGGTCGGCTCTCCATCGTTCACAAATCAAATGTTCTGACAATGTCAGATGGATTTTTTGTGGAAGTATGCAAGGAAGTAGCATCCGATTACAAATTGGAGATCGAGGATTATTTTGTTGATGCTATGGCTGCACTATTGGTACGGAAGCCATCACATTTTGATGTGATAGTCACAACTAATCTATTCGGAGATATTTTATCAGATCTTGCAGCAGAACTAACGGGTGGATTGGGTCTGGGGCCCTCAGTTAATGCCGGCCGCGGCCATGCTATGGCACAGGCGGCACACGGAGCGGCTCCCGACATAGCCGGAAAAAATATTGCCAATCCAACCGCGATGATTCTATCAGCGGCAATGCTTCTTGAAACGCTGGGGGTTCGTCAGAATAGGCCTGAATTTTTAGAAGCATCAGCCCGCATAGATAAGGTTGTTAACCAGCAACTCTCCGACATAAGTACCCGTACACCAGACCTCGGTGGACCATTATCTACTGATAGTTTTGGAGAGCAAGTCGCCGAAAGCATCAGAAGCAGTGACCGTTAGTTATTCTTGATTATTATCTGCCCACTGATCAATGTATCTTGGGAGATTTTAATATTGAATTGCGGTCCACTGATGATACGCCTATCTCCATAATCTCACCATCACGCACAACGATCAATGGGACCTTGACGCCAGCTTGACCGACACGCCAAATTCCGCGAAAAAGGGACGTCAGATCGTCAACTTGGTTTCCATTAACCCCCAAAATGATATCACCTACTTCCAAACCAGCGGTTTTGGCTGGCCCCCGTTCATTTATACTTGCAACAACCAATGCATTCTGAATTTCACTCATAATAATGCCGAGCCAGGGTCTCGGCGGTTTCTGCACACGTCCGTACTGCACGAGATCACTCATTATTGGTTTGAATAAGTCGATTGGTACGATTAGGTTCCCATGAAAGGGCGTATCCTCTGCTGTTGCTTGCTGCACGAAAAGTGAAGTTATGCCCACTAAGTTTCCTGCTCGATCGATTGCGCCGGAACCACCCCAAAAAGGATGTGCGGGTGCCGTAAATATGCCCTCATCCAAAACATATTCCCAATAACCGGCAAACTCGCGTTTAGAGACAACACTTGCAGCAACAGATTTTTCTATTCCACCACTCCCACCAATAATAATTGGATCTCCAACCTGCAACGCACTTGATTCCCCCAAAGACAAATGAGGCACAGTTAATTTTCCAAGTGCCTGCACGAGGCCAAATCCGGTTTCTTGGTCGTAACCAACCGTGTGAGCTGGAGTCGCAACACCTGTGGCATCCACAAGCCATATGGTATCAGCTTCGGTTATAAGGTAGCCAATTGTTAGTACCAAACCATTTTCACTTATCAGAACTCCGTGCCCCTCACGTTCAGTTCCTAAGTGCCCAGCAGTAAAAGCGTCGGAACCCATTTGAGACCGAAGAGCCAAGATACTCATCAGCTTTTCTTCCAAATCGAAAGTATAATTACCAATTTTTGGATAGTTTTCCGCTGGAATCTCAGTTTGATTATCGTCAGACATTTAGCGACCTATCTCGGATTAAAAAAGTTCTTCCCATTATTTTTATCATATTATATTGCTTTCGTTGTGGTCCTTCTTCGATTGCTTGTCTGCTTCTAAGAAATTCAACCACAACGCACGTAGCACGACTTTACATTAATTATCTGAGCATATGGAGTGGCCGGATGCGAGGAGCCGAACTAGTAGTTAATACGCTACAGAATGCTAGTGTTAAACATATATTTGCATTATCAGGCAATCAAATCATGCCAATCTTCGATGCATGCATAGATGCTGGTATCGCGATTTACCATGTTCGCCACGAGGCAGCAGCGGCCTATATGGCAGATGCATATGCACAAATAACGGGTGAAATTGGCGTAGCGTTGGTAACAGCTGGGCCTGGATTTGCCAATTCTTTATCTCCCCTTTACTCTGCCAAGTTAGCAGAGAGTCCGGTTTTGCTTATCAGTGGGGACTCACCTAGAGCTGCCGATGGCAAAAATGCTTTTCAAGAGCTAGATCAAGTAAGTGCATCATCTCCTGTTACAAAATACTCCTATAGGTCTGAAGATGTCGATACAATCAGCACAGAAATAGCTGATTGCATTCGAATTGCAAAATCGAAAAGACCTGGTCCAGTGCATTTGGCTCTTCCCATCGACAATTTAACTAATTTGGCGACCAAACCTACCGAGGTTAGCCAAGATGCCTTTAAACCGGAAAGTAAAGAGCCCTGCTCTGAAATAATAAATACAATTATCCAAGCTTTAGAAAAAGCCGTAAACCCGGTAATACTTACTGGACCTATGCTCAGTCACAGTCGTACCGGTGACTTGCAGAATATGTTATCCGATGCATTAGATGCGCCCACTATCAACATGGAGAGCCCTAGGGGCGTCAAAGATCCATCGCTCGGAAAATTGGCTTCCAAGCTAGTTAAATCAGATCTAGTGCTCTCAATTGGGAAGCGTTTAGATTTCACTGTGGGCAATGGCCAACCACCTATCTTCTCCCCGAATTGCAAATTTATCTTAGCAGACCCGGATAAAAAAGAATTGGAACATGCAAAGAGAATGCTGGGGAACAAGATAAACGCCGCGTTTGTTGCAAATAGTACTACACTCGCAAAATCTTTGTGCCAAACAAAAGCTATAACAAATCGCAACAGCTGGCGAGATGAAGTTCATACTGCTATTTCATATCGCCCCACTTCCAGCAACACGTACCAAGGCATTCATCCCGCAGCAGTAGGGGAAGCAGTTCAGACAATAATAAATAGCGCAAATGATCCAATACTCATCGTTGATGGTGGCGAATTCGGCCAATGGGCGCAAGCTACAATCCGCTCTCCGACGCGAGTAATCAACGGGCTGTCCGGAGCTATCGGCGGGAGCCTGTGTTATGCTCTTGCAGCTAAAATTGCTCGACCAGAGGCTACCGTGATTGCCCTGATGGGGGATGGCACGGTCGGATTTCATTTTGCAGAATTCGAAACTGCCTCCCGTTACGGCGCAGATTTTATAGCAGTTATTGGAAATGATGCGCGTTGGAATGCAGAATACCAAATACAGCTCCGTGATTACGGCAGCCATAGAGCCTACGGCTGCGAACTAAGACCAACACCTTACGATGAAGCAGCTATAGGCCTAGGTTGTCACGGTGCGCTAATAAAAGACCCTACCCAACTCAAAGATGCACTGGGAAATGCCCTAACGAGTGGCATGCCAGCTTGCCTCAATGTAATGATTGAAGGTCTGGCAGCCCCCTAAAATATGCTTCACGGTATATCCAAATTACCCGGAATAATGAAAAAATAAAACATGCCTCAACCAGTGAATGCTTGAATGCCAGTTTGAGCACGACCAAGTATCAAAGCATGAATATCGGCGGTTCCTTCTAAGGTGTTGATGGCTTCCATATTTCCTAAATGACGAATGATATGATACTCATCAATGATACCGTTTCCACCATGCATATCTCGACAATGCCGAACCACTTCTAACGCTTTCCCGGTCGAGTTGCGTTTTACAAGACTAATCATTTCCGGAGAAGCTTTACTCTCATCCGCCAGTCGACTTACACGAAGAACTGCCTGCAGACCAATAGCGATTTCAGTCTGCATATCAGCAAGTTTTCTTTGGATCATCTGATTTGCGGCAAGCGGTCTGCCGAATTGTTTGCGATCAATGACGTATTGGCGCGTTGCCTGCCAACAAAATTCAGCGGCCCCAAGGGCCCCCCAACAAATACCAAACCTTGCGTTATTCAAGCAAGTCAGGGGGGCGCCAAGCCCTTTCGCGTCAGGCATACGATTTTCCTCTGGCACAAAAACATCGTCCATCACGATAAAGCCGGTTGGGGAGGCTCTTACGCCAAACTTACCCTCAATCTTCGGTGTTTCTAATCCTTTCATGCCCCGTTCTAGAATGAACCCACCGATACTGCCGGCGTCATCCCGAGCCCAAACAATCAAGAGATGAGCGACGGGTGAATGAGTTATCCAAACTTTTGTGCCATTCAATTTGTACCCACCGTCGCAACTCTTTGCTCGAGTTTGCAAAGCTCCAGCATCCGACCCATGATCAGGTTCGGTGAGACCAAAACAACCTATCAAGGTTCCCTCCCGCATACCTGGTAGAAACCGGTCTTTTTGCTCAGGAGACCCAAAATCGTAAATAGCAGACATCGCTAGCCCGGTTTGCACTCCTACAGCAGATCGGAAAGCTGTATCAACTCTTTCAAGCTCCCGACACGCCAAGCCGTACGCAACACGGCCAATACCAGCGCAGCCATAGTCAGGTATGGTCGCGCCGAGTATTCCTAGCGATCCAAATTCTTTCATTATGTCAGGGTCAAACGTTTCCTCTCTATTCCACTTTAAAATTCGAGGCATTAATTCAGCCTGTGCAAAATTAGCTATAGAGTCCCTAATTTGGCGTTCCTCTTCAGACAACTGATCGTCCAAAAGAAGCGCATCATCCCATATAAATTTCTGTGCCATACTACCTTAATCCTTCAACCAAAAAGGGGGCTGTGCCCAACTATTATCGAAGGTCAACCCCCATTATGGCTTTAAAATCGGCTTTTTGAAGACGACCTAAGAATTTTATTAATCACACCGCTCCATGACCATGGCTGCGCCCTGACCAACCCCAACACAGAGGCTAACCAGTGCATATTTTCCACCCCGACGGTGCAACTCTCTTGCCGCTGTAAGAGCGATGCGAGGGCCAGAGGCGCCCAAAGGATGACCGAGCGCTATTGCTCCACCATTTGGGTTCACCCGACTATCATCAAGAGCTAAATTAAAACCACGCAGACATGCCAGGACCTGGGCAGCGAAAGCCTCATTTATCTCAATTATATCCATGTCTTTAAGTTCGAGACCAGCTCGCTGAAGAGCTTTCTGGGAAGCGGGCACTGGCCCAAAGCCCATTATGCGGGGTTCAACCCCAGCTGAAGCACTCGCAATTATGCGAGCGATAGGTTTCATACCGGTTTTTTCAGCTAACTTTTTAGAACCAACAATCATGGCAACGGCGCCATCATTCACACCGGATGCATTGCCGGCTGTCGTAACCCCTCCCTTATTAAGCTCTCGCAATCTTGACAGCCCATCCATTGTCGAACCACGACGCGGATGTTCATCATCACTTACTGTTACTTCTCCAATCTTCCGCCCACCATCGTATGTTACCGAGTCAATTTCATCCGAAAAAAAACCGTCATTTTCCGCAGCCTCATATTTGTTTTGAGAAGCAAGCGCAAATGTGTCGGCATCCTCTCTGGTTATTTGAAATTCCTCAGCCAAATTATCTGCCGTCTGGGGCATGCTATCATCCCCATACTGATCGACTATTTTTTTATTAGGGAAGCGCGATCCGATAGTGCTATCAAAAACATTAAATTGACGGTTAAAGGCCGACTCTGCTTTTCCAACGACAAAAGGGGCCCGGCTCATACTCTCTACACCACCAGCAATAAAAAAATCCCCTTCACCGGCTGTTATGGATTGAGCTGCTGTAGAAATGGCAGTAAGCCCGCTTGCACAATTTCGCTGAAACACAACACCTGGAGTTGTAGTAGGAAGGCCTGCTGATAAAGCAGCATGACGAGCTACACACCTCGAATCTTCTCCACCTTGATTACCACAACCGACGTAAACATCATCAATATCATCGGGATTAACCGGATTTTTCTCAACAATAGCCTTTATAACACTTCCGAGTAGATCATCGGGGCGCACGCTCGAAAGCGAACCACCATAACGGCCAAAAGGAGTTCGTTTACCGTCATAAATGAAAGCATCCAGCATAGTATTTTCCTCTCTGTGTGAGTGTTTAAAAATTAAATTTCTTTATCAAATAGTGATAGCCCGAGCATGGCGCGACGCCGAAGCCAGGGGCTTGGTCTATAACGGGGATCGCCATATGATCTGTACAGTCCTTCAAGAATTTTTAAAATATTCTTTGGCCCCAAGGTCTCACCAAATGACAATGGGCCAGACGGATAATTCAATCCCAGCACTACTGCTTTGTCTATATCCTCCGGCTCAGCTGTGCCTAGCTGAGCTATTTGGCAGCCAATATTGCAAATAGTAGCCAGTACACGTTGACAGACAAAAGCCGGACAATCTCTTACCACCGTAGCTCCAACACCATCATTATTCAGTAATCCAAGGGCTCTATCACGATATTCAACGCTTGTTGCTGGATTACTAACGACTGTTCGGTGTGTCCCAAGCCCTACAAGATAGTCAACACCGAGTGTTCTAGTAGCATCCAAATCCTGCTCTACTGCCGCTTGGGTGACCTCTTGCCCAACAGGGGTGACTAAAATTAGAGCTCCGTCGGGCGGAGTATCGCCAGTGACTATTTTAGCACCGCACTTGCTTGCGACATCACTCAATGCAGCATACCCATCTGGCTCAGCTTTGCTTATCCAAACCGGGCCACCATCGTACTCTGGAAGAGCCGCCCTTTCGGGCTCCACCTTCTTTCCATTTTGGTAAACATAGTACCCACGATTTGTCTTCCGGCCAAGGATGCCAGCCTCCATTCGGGATTGCATGACCGTTGATGGCCTATACCTTGGTTCATCGAAAAATTGGCGATATATCAGTTCTGAAGCCGGGTGAGTAACATCAAGGCCTGTCAGGTCCATTAATTCAAATGGCCCCATCCGGAAACCAGCGCCATCACGTAGAATTCGATCAAGGTCAACAAACTCACCAACGCATTCTGCCTGCAAATGCTGCGTCTCAACATTGTAGCCCCTACCTACCTGATTCACGAGAAAACCAGGCGCGTCTTTTAAGCGGACTGGCTCCCTAGTCATTCTAGATCCTAGAACCATTAATTGGTCGCCAACACACGGTTCTGTTAATACACCATCGATCACTTCTACAAGCTTCATCAAAGGAACGGGATTAAAAAAATGAAAACCGGCAATTCGTTCTGGCCTCTTGCACGCCGAAGCAATAGTTGTCACTGACAATGAAGATGTATTTGTTGCGACTATAGCACTGTCTGATACGACGTCCTCTATTTCTGCAAATATTTTCTTTTTTATTTCTAAATTCTCAGTAGCTGCCTCAATAACTATCTCGCAATCACTCAAGTCTGATATGGCACCAACCAACTCTATCCGCGACATAGCATCCTGTCGGGCTTCTTCCTGCATGCGTCCTTTCTCAACTGCCCTACCCAGCATATTATCAATAAACTTTAACGCTTCTTCGAGTTGCTCATTATTTATGTCAAAGACTTTTACCCGAATGCCGCCAACGCTAGCCACTTGAACTATTCCACGTCCCATAGCCCCAGCACCGCATACGCCAATTAATAAATTTTCTTTGCTTGCATCTACAACCAACGATAAACCCTCCCCGAAAATGTCAACGGCGCGCTGTGCGCGCCGATATTCTTCAGATGAAAATTGTTAACCTTGCCTCTTACATATCACATTATTGATCGAACTACACTGCCCGCGCAAGAGGTGAGATGTCGCATAAAAGCCAATAAACTAAAACATATCCAAAGCCATTTTCAGAAATAAGCAGAAGGTACGTTTATTAATTCAGTCATCAGTCTGTTCCTACTTTGGGACTATGCCAACGTCATGAAGACACCGTAAAAACTATGACTCGGGTTACTCATTAACGAACAAGTAATGCCAATACCTGCTATATTTTTGTCAAACCAAGATGGCCATGCTCCGTGGCATAACTGACACGAGTTTCTATTGGTGAACCTTTCCTTTCAACATAGTTCATTATACGGTAATCGGTCTGCCATTGCTTCGCGGTAACAATACAACGCATGTATCCTCTTTGGTCGCAAAAATATTTGAAATGAGGATTAAGCTTAAGCATTCGCCGCCCATATTCAGTCATCGAAAATCCGTCACCGCGCGAAGTAATTGAGCCTCCTATAAATTCGGAAGCAAGTACAGAAGTGTCCGGATCACCAGGCTGCATATGTATATCTGCCGCAGAATGTCTGTGGTTATCTCCAGATAAAATGACTGGATTCATAACCTTACCTACATGAAGCGTATGAAAAAGTCGTTGTCGCGCCGCTTCATACCCGTCCCACTTATCCATGCTATACATATTTTGGCGCAATTGGCGCGGAGCTACAATTACTTGCTGTGCAATAGCATTCCAGCGGGCTGCACCCTCGATTAAATTTTTAAATAGCCAGCGTTCTTGATTTACTCCGAGGATTGTCGCCTCATTGTTGAAAACTTCTTCGCAACGTTCCGTTTGCTTGCCGTTGTAGCATGGCTGCTCTGTGCGATATTGGCGAGTGTCGAGGACATTGACTTCTAACAGGTTGCCAAACCTAAATCGCCGGTATAGCCGCATTGAGGGGCCTACCGGGATACAAAATTGTCGTAGCGGCATATGTTCATAATACGCCTGATAGGCGGCTATGCGCCTTGCCGTTAGTTTATCGTTTGGATCTCCGTTGCCTTCATCTGCGCCAGCATAGTCGTTCACGAATTCGTGATCATCGAATGTAACTGCCCAAGGGTGGGCCGCATGGGCGGCCTGCAAGTCATCATCCAACTTATACTGTAGATATCGGTTCCGGTAGTCATCAATATTGCGGCAAGTTTTCCCACGATGAGTGCGTGGTTTATTAAATTTTCCGCCCTTCTCATAAATGTAATCACCGAGATGAAGGATGAGGTCCATATCTTCATCTGCTAGATGACGGAAGCCAGTGTAGAAACCATCTTCATATTTCTGACATGATACCACCCCTAGACGTGCAGTCTTGACGGATGTCCCTAACAAAGGAAGTGTTCGCGTGCGCCCTGTTGGGCTTATTTCTGAACCCACTCTAAAACGATACCAATAATGTGTATGGGGTCGAAGGCCTGACACTTCCACATGTATAGCGTGCGCTCTCGCTGGCTCAGCCATCTTGGAGCCTCCTGCGATGATTCTCGTCATGCCTTCATCAACTGCGATTTGCCACTCGACCTCAACAGCTTCATTTTTCATTCCGTAAAACTCATCATAGGGAGAAGGAACAAGGCGTGTCCAAAGCACAACTCCGTCGGGCGATGGATCTCCTGAAGCGACGCCAAGTTTAAAAGGATAGTCAGGAAATCTAAATGCAGGTCGTGCTCGCAAAATATTAGGGCAAGCAAGCGCTGAAATACTACTCAGCAGAAAACTACGACGCGGCCAAGTCACTTTTCCGTCACCATCAGCAAATCCAACGCAATTGAAGACGAATAAATAAGTGTCTCAATATCCACCAACACTGAATTAATAACTCTTAGGTAAATCGAGCACCCGTTCGGCTATATGACTCAAAATGAGGTGCGGCGTGACTGGCGCTATACGACAAATAAGAACCTCGCGCAGCAAACGCTCCACGTGGAACTCCTTAGCATAACCCATTCCACCGTGGCACATTACCGCGCGTTCACAAGCGCGAAAACCGGCTTCACCGGCTAGGTATTTTGATGCGTTTGCCTGCGCGCCGCAATCATGCCCATTATCATAAAGCCATGCTGCTTGCATTGTTACAAGCCAAGCCGCTTCCAGTTCGCACCAACTCTCCGCAAGTGGATGTTGTATCGCCTGATTCTGCCCTATTGGGCGACCGAACACATTGCGTTCACCAGCATATCTTGCAGCCCGAGCAAGGGCAGAACGACCAATCCCTATACCCTCTGCAGCGATCAAAATGCGTTCCGGGTTGAGGCTATCAAGTAAATATCGAAAGCCTTTACCCTCTTCTCCAATCCGATCAGCCTCGGGCACCCTAAGAGCATCTATAAAAACAGTATTAGAATCTACAGCTTTACGCCCCATTTTGGGTATTTCCCTTACCTCGCAATAGTCACGGTCCAAATCCGTATAAAAAAGGCTAAGCCCATCAATAGGATTTACACAGTCTTCCATCGGAGAAGTTCTTGCTATGAGGAGAATTTTTGATGCATCTTGCGCTGTCGATGTCCATATTTTTCGACCGCTGATTACATAAGTGTCACCATCCTTTTCGGCTCGTGTTGTGATACATTTAGTATCGAGCCCGACATCGGGTTCAGTAACACCAAAGCATGAGATCCAATCACCTCTTATTAATCCGGGCAACCATCGTTCTTTTTGCTCGGCACTGCCATGGACGACTATCGCATGAGGGCCAAAAATATTTATATGGATCGCTGAGGCTGCACTCATCGCACCAGCATATGCCACTTCGTGCATTAATAATGCCGCCTCGGTTACACCCAGCCCAGCCCCCCCATATTCCTCTGGCATTGCAATACCAAGCCAGCCCGCTTTGGCCATTTCTCTGAAAAATCGGTCTGGAAACTTTCCGCTTTCATCATGACTCAGCCAATAGTCATCACCAAAGTCGCTGCAAAGCTTGGCGACATTCTCTTTGATTGCCTCTTGGTGATCAGATAATGAAAACTTCATTCTCTATGACTTTACCAGTAATTCTCTACATACCAGTTTGTGAAATAAATTTATGATGAAGATATACTTCGAGTCCCTCTGCCCCACTCTCATACCCATAACCACTTTCCTTAACACCACTAAAAGGGGTTTCTGGCATCGAAATCATGAAATTATTTACCCCAACCATTCCTGTATCAAGTGCCTCTGCTAATTGATCAGCGCGTTTTTGATCGGATGTGTAACAATAGGATGCAAGTCCATAGGGAAGCCGATTAGCACGTTCCACAACATCATCAAAATCTTCGAACCTAGTTATCGGTGCTAAAGGCCCAAATGGTTCTTTTGACATTATCATGGCTTCTTCGGGTACATTGGCGAGAACCGTAGGTTCCCAAAAGTATCCTTGATTACCCATTCGATTTCCGCCAGTTGTTATTTCTACGTTATGGTCGCGGGCATCTTGCATAAATTCTTCCATCGCAACTATTCGACGACCATTCGCCATTGGTCCCATCTGTGTTTTTGCATCCAGACCATCTCCCACCTGAATTGCATTTGTCGCTTCTGTAAAACGGCTCACAAATTCGTCGTATACCTTTTCATGCACATAAAAGCGAGTAGGCGAAATGCAAACTTGGCCACTATTACGGTATTTAAAGGGTACCATTTGCTTAATAACTGTATCTATATTTGCATCATCAAAAACCAATACAGGGGAGTGCCCACCTAGTTCAAATGTGCAACGCACCAGATGATCAGCCGCAACCTTTGCGAGATGTTTCCCCACGGGTATTGAGCCTGTGAAACTCATTTTTCTTATCCGACCCGAGCCAATAAGATGGCGGGATACATCATCAGGGACACCGAACACTAAATTTAATACTCCCGCCGGCACACCCGCATCGACGAAGCACCTCACAATGGCAACACCTGAGCCTGGAGTCTCTTCGGAAGGTTTGATAATTACCGGGCATCCGGCAGCAAGCCCAGCCGCAATCTTTCGAACGGGCAAAAGGGCCGGGAAATTCCATGGGGTGAGCGCTAAAGAAATTCCTACAGGCTCTGGCATGACCATACTGCGCTGCCCTGGAATTCTAGAAGGTATTAATCTTCCATAAGCACGCTTTCCCTCTTCCGCGAACCATTCGGTGGTTTCAGAAGCATTTTTCACTTCACCGATAGAATCACCAATCGGCTTCCCCTGCTCCTGAGTCATTATCTGGCCGATCTCTTTCTTGCGTTCGTTGATCAACCGCGCTGCTTCCTTTAGAATTGTTGCCCGATCCCAAGGTGACTTGGCCTTCCATTCCTCGAATGCTCGCTCAGCGCTATCTAATGCTTGATCAAGATCAGCAATTGATGCATGAGGACACTGCGCTAGAACCTCTTCCGTTGCAGGGTTTAGGACATCTTCGCTTTTTCCCTCACTGCCTTGTCGCCACTCACCGTCAATAAATAGTTCAAGTTTCTCATACATGCTGTGATTTCCTCTGTCGGGTACTTATATGCGCCACCATGGGCAATTCTGATAATTCGGGTTCAAACGTCATCAGAGTACTGCGTCTAGTACTGACGTAACATTTGAGGTAGACCGAAATCTAAAGAACGAACTCCTACTTTTTTATTCCTCACAAAATAAGGTTTTATTTTCGGTAAGCCTATTGGTAATAAGACCCACCGTTAGCATGATAACATTGTCCTGTAATGTAGAATGAACTTTCTGATGCTAAAAGAAGCATTAAGTTAGCAATAGTATCGCAATCTCCTGCTGTTTGAATTGGCTGACTTGGTAATACCTTTTTTCCGCTGACCTGAAAATCGTCGCGCTCGACATCTATATGACCGGGCGCAATACAATTCGCTGTTATGTTGTGCCTGCCCAGCTCGTTTGCACACCCACGAGTAAAACCAACGATCGCAATTTTGGCCATACTTTTACCTGGGAAATGGCCAATATATGGGGAATGCCCAGAGAAATTTATAATGCGCCCCCACTGTTTTTCAATCATGTGAGGCACGGAAGCACGGCACATAAAAAATGGCCCGTTGATATTGACCTCAATATTGCGATGCCAATTTTCTACATCCATCGTGAGTAAATCGCCCTCAGACCTAAAAACTGCATTATTGACAAGAACATCTAGCCTTCCAAATTTCTCTGTTGCAGCAGAAATGAAATTATTACATTGGTCCTCGCAAGAAACATCAACCTTCATAGTAAAGACCTCAGCTCCCTTTTCTTCACATCTCGATGCTACATCAGCCAGCTCTCTCATTTTTGAGCTGGTACAGATTGCCAAGTTACAGCCCTCCTCTGCGAAAAGTTCAGCTGCCCTAGCACCGATATTACGGCTTGCACCTGTTATTATTACTGTTCGCCCCCTGAGTCCGGTCTTCATAAAATGCCTCCTTTTATCATTTTGAATTTAATTACATTTCGCTTACTACACTTACAGATGGCGACTGTATCGACCGATACCGCGTTAAAATAACTGCGACGACCGTGTAAGGATCTAAAAACTTAAAAAAATAGTAAAAAATAAATGATTGCCGTGATTATTCATAGTCTACATAGACACACATTAAGAGCCTTAATTTTTATAAGCATATCAAAATATTTTATTCTGAATGAAGAGAAATATAAAAAAACTGCAATTAGATTACAGCGCTTAATCCAAATTTCTTTTCAAAGCTGGTTTGCAACTGCAACCTCAACAGCAAATTTACGAGCATAATTTGGCAAGCCTATCTTGATTAAAGAGGCAATAATGGTTGCAATCTCAACGGGTGAAATTTGAGTGAGCTTACGAGACCTGAGAATACCTGCGGCCAGCCTTACTGTCTCATCACGCTTATATTCCTCGGCTACCTCTTCAAGTTTTTTTATACCGTCTGTATTACCATCTGAACGAACCTCATCCAAAACTTTTCCCCAATCTTGCGCCTGCAACTTGACATCTAGAGCGTCGAGCATTGCAAAGGTAAGCTGAATTTTTCGTCGACTGAGTGCGTCTGCACGTGAAACCTGAAACCACTTTCTGACATCATCGGTTTCTATACTATTAATGTGGGTAACACCCGAAAGAACTTCCCATAACCAAAACCTCCTCATCACATGGCGCGCATCTAGATCATTGGCTGTTATATTTTCAAGATAACGACGCCAATTCTTAGCCTTGCATGGTAGGCCCAAATAAAATTGAGCCTGACTGACTTCGTATCCAATCCAACGCAAAGCAAAAGATGCATCAAGTTTTGCAATAAATGGGGCATAAAGACCAAGCGTCATTTCATATAGCCCTACTGGTCGGGCCAATTTAAAAGCAACTTTTATTACTTCGGCAATAGCTGTTGGTACCTCTTGCGCCATAGCAGTTCGGTATAATAATGCACGTCGACGAGGTGAATTTTCCTCCAACGCATCACTCAATGGCGCCTCTAATTCTGCCGCTTCAAATGAGAAGTTCAAATATAGGTCACGTAACTGCTCAAATGGCATCAAACCGGAAGAAGTTGCAACTTCTGCGGCCTCTAAATCACTAGGAGTTTGGATCTCGATTGGCTCACCCAAATACTGTTGTATTAATTTTTTTAGACTTGGAGAGTAAATCTCAACTTTCTGCTCATTAGCAGCATCTTCTGGCGGAAGCGAGGGAAATTCTTTACCCGGACTGTTTGCATCATCAATAGTAGCAGGGGCCGAACCTCCAAAGCTATTGCCTGAATCACTTTTGAGGGAAATATCATCACACGGTTCAAATAGCCTAAAATCTGATGGGAGATTTCCCCGTTTGTTTATTAAAGGCGCTTCGATATTGTTTTTAGCCGGCGAGTGCATCGCCAAGTGCTCGCGATTTTTATTTGCTTTGGTAAGTGAAATAGGAGCAACATCACGATTTTTCTGAAACCGTTGTGAAGGAACTGTAAGTTTAGATTCAGAGATCGCCTCTTTGCTGGAAAATAATGTCGGAGTATCTGTTGACGACTGACAGCCACCTACCAATGAAATAAAAACCATTGCACAAAATGTTAAGAAAATACGCACTATACCGTCCTAAATAATTACTTAGTCACGTTACCCTTTCCGGATACAAATACGAACTTTTTTATAGCCATTGCCCGTATTTCATATACCAGGACGACGCAATGAATTGCTACCGTGTAAAAAAACCCCATTGGGCTAGGGACGTATTTGAGAAAAATTTGGTGCTGATCTTTCAATATTTGTGATTTTTTCGATACCCTGCCTCATTTCAGACATTAAGAATTCTGCTCTCTGCATAGGACCACCACGACCATCAGCGAATTTCTCTTGCCAACGAGCCATTTTCACTGCCAAACCGCAGAGAACTCCTCCCAGGGTAGCATGGTGGCTCGCAATCATGTCCTTTACACGACGAAAGGAATCTGGGGTAATATCGTTCCACATCACTTCCGATTGCTTTTGAAAATTATCGAAACGATTTTTCAGGTTACCTGTAATATAGTTCAAGTTAATATCCATGTATTCGCACGTTTTTACAATATTTCTATCGAACTTTAGCTGTTCATTTGTTTTCAATTTTTCTATTTCACTTATGAATACTTCTACATTTGGGATTATCTTTTCTGCGCATTCTTGGAAGTAAGCTAAAGAGAGAAAAATATCACCATAATCCTCCAGAAAGTTTGGAATTTCAATAAGATCCATTTGGAGACCGTCAGCGAGTTCTCGCAAGTTTTTCAACGCACGATCTTGATCAGGATTCTTGAACATTTCGATGAGTTGATTGACACTGCTGATTTCTTTTTCTTGATTACCGTAAATATTTTTGAGTAAAGGTCTTGTAAACTCAGTCATATATTTAATTAATTCTTTACTTTTACTTTCCGATAATTGTAATTTTTCGGTTTCATTTACCTGTATGGAAAGTTTTCTTAAATTTATTCTTAATGTATAAATATCATAACTATTTATATTAGATAATTGCTCAATAATCGTCTTATCTAAGGCACTTTTTTCTTCACTTAGATCAAATACCGTATCTATTTTACTTATTTCTATTTGTCCACTTCCAGATGAATTGTCTTTGAATAGTTCGATAACACTATCAAGTTGTACATTTTTGATCATTCTGGCTCGTTTCAGTCCAGCGGTTGCGAACGGCACTATTGAAAGGGGTAAGACATGCAATGAATCCATATCGACGTCGGGGTCTGCCTCAACGTCGCTATAAAACTCCCGTAAAGAAGGAGCCTCGATGCTCTGTGATGAATACGAATTGCTCATTTTTGTATCAAGAGAACCTTGACCTCGTTTACATTTTAAACGAATTTTAAGGATTGCGTCACTTTACTCTCATTTTCGTCGATTTGCGCAGAATAATTCGTGCTTGCTTATCGCTGAGATAGCATTACCCGCATTCGTAAGCTCATCAAACACCGGATAGCCTTTGGATAAAGCCCATTCGCGTGCAACACATTTCTTATTATTTATTTCTGCTCTTCCATCAGATCTTAGAACAAGTAAAAAGTGAGTTCTCCCTGGATACCTACTCTCTACTCTATCCGCTCCATCCATTAGGTTTTTGAG
>Ga0163109_10000325_pt1 | contig 38516 bp, 28 predicted proteins | sample CRUFie1St13metaG_FD_108704 | JGI IMG/M metagenome (GOLD analysis project Ga0163109, IMG submission 108704) | Marine microbial communities from the Costa Rica Dome - CRUD Field 142mm St13 metaG | ecosystem: Environmental > Aquatic > Marine > Oceanic > Photic zone | place: Costa Rica: the Eastern...
GCGCATCATTAACAGCATTAACCGTTACCGAAACCGTACCCGTCGTCGTTCCACCCTGACCATCAGAGACGGTGTATGTGAAACTATCAGACCCGCTATAATTTGGGTTCGGTGTGTAAATAAATGAGCCATCTGTCTTCACAATTGCCGTCCCCCCTTTGCCGTCCGAAGCGAGGGAGAAACTTAGAGTATCTTTTTCTATATCCGTTGCTGATAGAACTCCACTAACAGAGGAGTCCTCTGAAACTGACAACTCTACCCCGGCAGAAATGGGAGCATCATTGATTGCCGTCACATCTAGTGTAACAGCCCCAGTCGCTGTACCGCCATTACCATCGCTGACCAGGTATGTGAAACTATCCGAGCCATTATAATTTGCGTTAGGTCTATAACTATATGAGCCATCTTTATTAACATCCACAAATCCATTGATGGGCTCATTGACCAAACTAAAAGTAAGAACATCACCGTCGATGTCAGTCGCAGTGATTAACCCGTTAATAACTGTGTCTTCAGCGCCAGCAACAGAATGATCTTGCCCTATCGGAGTGTCGTTGACTGATGTTACAGTAATACCCACCGTCGCACTGGCAGTTCCCCCCTGTCCGTCGGACACTGTATACGTAAAGGTATCACGGCCATTAAAATTCGCGTCTGGCCTGTATGTAATTCTATCACCCACGAGAGAAACGGTTCCATTGCCCGCTACCCCCACCCCATCCAGCGATAAAGTACCACCATCTATATCAAAATCATTTGCTAGGAGGTCGGAAGAAGAAAGAGAGATAGACCCATCTTCTAAAACACTGCTATTCTCACCGAATAAAATTGGTAAGAACGTGCCATTATCATACACAGCCGTGACGTCGGCAAATGATATACTCTCAATACCATCTAATTGATCGATCCCATCCCCTACCTTTTTATGCGCGATAGTAATAGCGTCACTTGAAAATGACACAGCATAGTCTGATAATTTACCCGCGTAACTTGCCGTATCTGACCCCTCACCACCAATGAGGTAATCATTACCTGCTCCTCCGACAAGCCGGTCGTCGCCGTCAGCACCCACAATGATATCATCACCGGCACTGCCGTTAAGTGTATCGTTGCCACCACCTCCTGCAAGCCAGTCATTGCCGCTCGAGGCAACGAGGGTCATTCCATCCTCACTTGCCTCAAGTATCTTGCCGGTTAAATTAGCAACGTCTAGTTCTGTCCCATCTTCGAAAGAAAACTTTTCGATACGATCGCGGACATCTCCCCAATTGATAATTTTTATGATATCTGCTGAGTTCGAACTGTTTTCTCCAGCTTCGCCTCCAATGCCCTGAACTGTAATTTGCAGGGCACCGTCAACAAATTTAAGGCTCAGATCATCAGGCTTAATGCCATCGCCAAAAGATAATTCGTCGTTACCCCCATTTGCGCTTGTATCGATTAATTCACTAAATCGCTCACGTACGCGCCAGCTTTCAATCCCGCCCTCTCCATCTGAGGCTGAATAGGTTACCCATCGCCACCGCGAAGTAACTTTAGTTGTTCCAAAATAATCAGCGATAACATCCTGTCCATCACCGCGATTAAAACGGTACGTGTCATCTCCAGCGCCACCTTCAACTCTATCGTTGCCACGGCCCCCAGATATGAACTCGTTTTTTTGCCCACCCTTGATTTTGTCGTCCCCGCCACCGGCGTAAAATCTCTCAATGCTGAGCCTTCCAATATCCAGATCAATATCGCTGTCATCGGTCAATATTGCCGTATCCGTTCCAGCCCCGCCTGAAAGCTTATCGTAGCTATCTCCTATTAAGACATCATCTCCCGCTCCTCCAGAAAGGATATCGGACCCGCCACCACCAATGAGTAGGTCATCACCGCCGCCACCGACAAATATATCATCTTTATCTCCGCCAAAAATGGTATCGCCGTCGCCTGAGGGCGGAAGCGTTACACCAGATGGCAACACGACGACTGGCAAAGAACGAACTGCTGTCGCAGTATCATCATTTGAACTTTCTCTGGAAGTAGCTGTTACTGTGAGTTTAAAACCCGCTCCAGAATTATCGGGAATAGTGAGCGTAAGATTACTAATTTCCGATAGTGCCAAAGACCATCTTCCACCACCAAGATCGGTCCCGCTGGATAGCGCCACACCCTCGGGCACGCCACCAATCTCAATCGGCCCCAAAATTTCAGAACCGTCCGTGTCACTCAGGACAGCGGCTATATTGAGTTTAACCGTATCCCCGATTTCACCACTCGCGGGCGCAGTGGTGATTCCTGGCGCGTCGGCAATTGCGCTAACATTAATACTTAATGAAGCGGTATCGAGCCCGCCTCTACCATCAGATACGGTATAGGCAAAGTTATCCAAACCACTAAAATTACTATTCGGCAGATAGAAATACGTTCCATCCGGGTTAATGGTAACAACCCCGTTACTAGGTCCCTGCTTCAAAGAATACTTAAGAACATCCCCGTCAATATCCGTTGCTCTTAATGAGCCGGAAAGTGGTGCATCTTCAAGGCCATTCGCAACGCTATCCAATGCAACGGGAGCATCGTTTATGTTAACAATGGTGAGTGATACTTTACCGAGCGCAGAACCACCATTCCCATCAGACACTCGGTAAGTGAACTCGTCAGAGCCATAATAATTTGCATTAGGTGTGTAAACATAGGCCCCATTATTCGCAACACTTATCGACCCATATTTAGGTTGAGTGTGAAGGCTATAATTAAGCTGATCACCATCTACGTCCGTAGCGGCCAAAAGACCCGACCAGGATGTATCCTCATCAAGGGTAACGGCGGTGGCTGGTGCTATGGGAGTATCATTAACGGCGGATACCGTCACAGAAACGCTCCCCTCGCTCACACCTCCCTGCCCGTCAGAGACCGAATACGAAAAACTATCACGCCCGTTGTAATTTGCCCTCGGAGAATACGTGACCACACCATCAACGAGGGAAACAGAACCGTTCTCGCCTCCTGAAACTGCTGTAACAGTTAACGTATCACCATCTAAATCAGTGTCATTAGCTATCAGCTCACTAGCCTGGAAAGAGAGCGGTGTATCCTCTGTGACTGTTATACTGTCAGGATTTGCTTCTGGTGCTGCATCATTTACAGGGGTGACCTCAATTGCGACGTCACCTGTATCAATAGCGCCAGTTGCATCGGTAACTGTGAAGCGAAAGCTATCTGAGCCATAGTAATTTTCGTCGGGCGTATATGTATAAGTCCCATTAGCATTTATTACCGCCTTGCCATTTGCAGGAAGACTGGATAGCGAAAAAACTAATTCCTCAGATGAGTTATCTAGGTCAGTAGCCTTCAGCGTACCTTCGAACACGGCGTCTTCTTCTAAACTAATTTTGGCAACTTCTGCCACGGGAGCGTCATTGATGCCAGTAACACGAAGTGCCGCAGTTTGCTGAACAATCGTTGTCCCATCATCAACTGAATAAATGAAACTTAGGTCGCGACTAGCTCCTTCAGCCAGGTCATCAAATTCCTTGCCCGGATCGAAGTTATAGGAACCATCTTCATTAATCGTTAAGATCCCTTTAGCAGGAGCACTTACCAGACTAAAGGTTAAGGCATCGCCATCCGGGTCTATTGCCCGCAGAAACCCATTCGAGGGATTATCCTCATCGCCTGAAATCAATGTTGTTATGGGCTGTGGTGGATCGCTCTTCCCAGGCGCTTCAATGGTTTGATCCGCGAATTGCAAAAACTCAAAACCGCTAAGGGTATCAGTGCCATCGCGTCCCCTATTATCGATTATGCTACCGTTACCAATCGTGTAGTTTGCTCTGTTGCCGCTATATATTGCGGTATCGGTTCCTGCTCCCCCGACAAGTGTATCATTGCCACGTCCACCCAGAATGACATTGTCCGACGAATTACCTGTGATAAAGTCGTTACCATCGCCGCTATACACATTTTCAATTGTGGAACCTGCACCAATCTTAAAGTTGGTGCCAGCAATTGATCCCGGGCCACCAGTAAGATCAATTACAGCATCGGCCGTGGTCGCTGCAAGATTTATAGTGTCAGTGCCTTCACTATCTGACAATAGTCGCCTGGATGCATCTCCTCGGCCTGTAAAATCTCGGTATTCGTTTGTGTATACATACAAATCGTCATTATCTAAAACATCGCCGTATAAATTAATCCCCCAACTATTTAGATTTCCCCCAATCCCGTTCCTGACCTCGTCACTGACGGAGATAGTCCAATCACCGATGCCCGTTTCACCCCAAAATTGGCGGCTTGTAAAACGATGTTGTAACCCTGACCTTGATGTATCCGGTCGCCCCATAATTTCGCTTGAAGTTCCATCTGGAGACGTCACTGTGATACGTAAGTCACTTAGTCGCGTACTCGATAAATTCACGAAAATTTCTACATTTTCAATATCAACGCTGTTTGTAACGTTGACTGTGTCACTGATTGTGCTTGCGTCCGCAAAACTCGAGCTGCCAGAATAATTGAAACGGTTAATCTCATTAGAGCTAACAGATTGCTCTTGCCACGTCTCAGCAAGTCGGACTGCAGCCCTTGCATCGACCAGGCCCATGCCATTTTCGAGACTGATATGGAGCCCTCCCCCATTCCAATCTTTGGCATTATTCCAATCCCATGTATCGTCGTAGGGATCATTTTTTACTGCAGAGTAGGCCAATATCTCCTGAACGTCGCGATAGCCCAAATTAGGATTGGCTTCAAGCATAAGGGCCACGACGCCCGCGGTTGCTGGCGCCGAAAAAGAGGTGCCATTAATGGTAACATAATCCGAAGAAGTATAGCCCATACTGCCAACTCGATCTGTTGTCAGCACGTTACGCCCCGGAGCCGTCACCAAAACACTCGATCCCCTACTTGTAAAATAAGCATCCCGGCCACCGCTATCGGTTGCGCCAACCGTAATTACCCTTCGATTCCCACTTACCGCATTATATTCAGGACGCGCATCTATACTGCGTGAGTTACCAGCAGAAAATGTAATAACTTGCCCAAGACCATCGCGGTGATTGGTGACAGCATCTACAATTTGATTCTCATAGTTTCTCCAATACCCACCCTGAGAGAGAGAAAAGAAAGCCCACGAGGGTGAAGGGCCCCAGCTATTATTAGAGATATCAGTTGGTGTGTCATAAAACCCTAACCAACGGTAACCAGCGATAGTGGCACCATGCGCGACGCCAACCACCCCGATACCGTTATTTGCCTCAGCAGCAACCATACCGGCGACAGCAGTACCGTGATTGTCATATGTTTCAGGATAAGCATCATTATCCCGGTTAGAAAAATCATAATCTATCGATGTGTCATAATTATCATTTAGGTCGGGATGGGTATGCTCAACACCGGTATCGTTGATGCCAACACTCACGCCGCGACCAGTGTAATCATCCCAAACATCCACGACGTTCAGTGCCGAGTGATGCCACTGCTGGCCGAATAATGGATCATTAGGAAGTGCATTGACTTCCACACGGCCGCTGCCTTCCGTTCCATCAGGCTCGATAACATGAAATTCAAACATTGAAGGTGAGCTAATAGGATCATTTTGAGTTGCCAAGTCGAATAACACCTGCTCTGCGCCAGCCCTGCCAACAAGCTTTGCCTCGCCCCCTCTAACTTCTGCGACCGAAACAATCTCACCATCGAAAGGCGCATCAGTGCCGATTAAATCAGCACGACTAAATTGCAAACGATTTGGCACAGCCGCATCAAATAAGTCCTCTGATTTGAAATTGCTCCCGTGAAGCCTTTGATTATTGTGTTCCGAATTTTCATAAATATTTTTGGGAGAAAGATTTTGTTTGTCTACAACGAGATTTTCTATCCCTTCCAACGGTTTAAACGCCGTCACCCCCTGTCCCATCAAAGAGCCAGTAGGGCCATTGGAACGCAGGTCCTGAATGACATCAAATGGAGTGCGTGACAGAGCATCCCACTCATCCAATCGTAACTGATCCAGCACTAAAGGTTTATGATTGCGTGTGTTTGCCATACCTTACTTCAATATTTCCACGCGTCGACCATCGTCATCAGCTTGGATATATTTAACAACCTGATCCTTAAACACGTTTTCTTTGAGGTCTTTGAGCATATCATCTCCCCCACCGAAGGGAGCAATAACATCAATTATCCAGAATTTTTTTCCTCTAGTCCACTCGTTGGGCGCTAATTTGACCGAACCGTTTATAATCCGAGCTTCCACTTCATCATCAAGCAAAGCCCAACTTATAAATCCAACAGGCACATTATTTCTGCGAAATAAACGAAACTGTTTTGCCAAAATAGGTGGAACTACAAGCCATTCAAAATCGGTTACAAACAGGTGTTTGTGCGCGCTTGAAGATAGCATTAGCCAAACAGCCGCACCCAACAAGCCAGACGGGTCATTAGGATTATCTTGGCCAGAACCACTGCGGTTTATCTCATCAACGCTGGAATCATCTGATCCCACACCAGAAGACTCTTCTTTTGAAAGGCACCTGTCAAAAGCGCCATCCGTGCCATCTTTAACGGAGCCACTTGCAATTGTTCTCTCTAAGCCGTTTTTATTTTCGACCTTTTTTTTGTTTTGTGTCATTCGTCGGAAGCCATTATACTGTTTCTCCAGTGTCTGGCCCTGCCCCCGATACCTATTTAATATAGCGCAATTACAGAGCAATAACAATATGCTGGCGCGGCAGATAAAGTGCCACAACATAAAGCATCATTTAATGTCCCCATATGCTCTTTAGCGTAACATCCAACTACGTAATAATGACGTAACTTCGTCCGGATGCTCCATTGTAGGAAGATGCCCGCAGTGGTCTATTACCTTCAACTCAGCACCTGGAATTATTTTCGCAAGCTCTTCATGCTGACGCAGATTCGTAAGCAAATCCTCACGGCCGCATATAACAATTGTGGGGACCTTTATTGAATGAAGGTTTTTTCGACTATCAGAGCGCGACATAATTGCTTTTTGTTGCCTGACAAAGCAATCCTTACCCACTCTGGCCGCCATTTTTACAACTCTATCGCACAGCACAGCATCATTTAGGCGGCTTTCATGAAGTAGCATGGGTAAAAGGCGCGGAGAGACACCTTTAAATTTTCCTTTTTTAGCCAGCGCGATTAATCCTCTGCGTATTCGGCGTTTTTCGGCATCATCCTGCTCAGCGTTTGTGCTCAGGAGGGCCAGCCTCGTGACACGCTCCGGCGCCTGACGTATCACTTCAAGCGCAACGTAACCACCCATAGACAATCCAGCCAGCGCAAATTCTGCAGGGGCGTTTGCCAATAACCGCGCAGCCATCTCTATAATGCTATCATCAGACAAAGTATCAGCCACCGAGATTTTTGTAATGTTGGAGAGACTTTTAATCTGGTCAAACCACAAATCCTCATCACAAAGCAGGCCCGGCACTAAAACTAATGAAGATTCGTGGCTCACAATTTTCACTTCCTATCCTGAGCTACTCCCCTAGAAACCAGATCTAGACAGCCCGTTAAGCAGTTGTTAATCATACCGGTATTATTGTAGAAAGTTTGGTCAAGTAGGATTACAAAGTTTCTGCCGAGCTGCAATAGTGATTTTTATGCCTCAAGAGGCATTTAGATTGAGGTTTGCCGTTTCAACAAAAAGTAAGCGGCACTATTCGTAGCTAGTACCTCTCTTAATAGACTAGGATTAGTGAGTTGGGTTTTAAAAGAGTATGCTTCAAGTTCAGTTATCCCAGAAAATACAGTCCGTATGACCTTTAAGGATTTAAGCTTAAGCGAAGAACTTCTTCGAGCGTTGGATGAACGTGGGTACCAAAATCCAACCCCTATTCAAGAGCAAGCTATTCCATATGTATTAATGGCTCGGGATTTGTTAGGTTGTGCTCAGACTGGTACCGGCAAAACGGCGTCTTTTGTATTGCCGATGATAGATATCCTCGATCAAGGCCGCGCCCGCATGCGCATGCCTCGTTCTCTTATCCTAGAGCCTACTCGCGAATTAGCCGCTCAGGTCGCAGAAAATTTTGATCTATATGGAAAATATCATAAACTTACCAAGGCACTTTTGATTGGCGGGGTAACCTTCGGCGAACAAGACAAATTGCTTGACCGTGGCGTAGACGTATTAATTGCAACCCCTGGTCGCCTTCTCGACCATTTTGAGCGTGGCAACGTGTTGCTCAACGATGTAAAAATTCTTGTTATTGATGAAGCCGATAGGATGCTCGACATGGGGTTCATACCGGACGTAGACAAAATCGTCAGCAAAATTCCACCTCTTAGGCAAACACTTATGTTTTCCGCAACAATGCCGAAGGAGATTAAGAAACTCGCTGAGCAGTTTTTATCCAATCCTAAAGAAGTTGCAGTTAGTCCGCCATCGGCAACTGCTGATACAATTGTGCAGCAAATGGTTATGCTTGATCCAAAACAGAAACGAGAAGCTCTACGTGATATTCTTAGTGGTGCTGAAGTAAAAAATGCACTTATATTCTGTAACCGCAAAAAAGATGTTGGTTTGGTCCACCGGTCATTGATGCGCCATGGCTTCAAAGCTGGAGCTCTACACGGTGATATGGATCAATTCTCACGCACAGAAACATTAGATAAATTTAAAGAGGACAAAATCGAATACCTTGTGTGTTCTGATGTGGCTGCAAGGGGCCTAGATATTCCTGCTATGACACACGTGGTTAATTTTGATGTGCCCATGCATGATGAAGATTATGTTCATCGTATCGGCCGCACAGGCCGCGCGGGTCGCAAAGGTCATGCAATTACATTTGTAACAGAAGAAGAAGGCAAATATCTTGATGCAGTCCAAATAATTGCTAAGGGTGCAATAAAGGAAATTACGCTGGAGGGCATCCGAAAGCTTAAACTAGGGAAATTCCAAGATAAACCTTCCAGCAACCACCGTACCCGTAATCAAAACAAACACCGTCCCGCTGATGACAGGTCAGAAATAAAGAAGAGTGCAAGTAAAAACCACTCGTCAAGAAAACCATCTGAACAAACTTTAAAAGAAAAGGATCCGCCACCAGAAACTATAAAAGGGTTTGGCGATGAAACTCCTGCCTTTCTTCGCACTACCGTAGAAACTTGATTGTCTGTTAACTACGCTTTTCAATCAGAACATTTTCCTTGATCAATTTATCGATTTCCTTATCAGATACCCCGTACTCTTTCAGGATTTCTCGTCCATGAACACCAAATTTTGGAGGTGGAGTGGCAATAGCTCCAGGAGTTCGACCGAACTTGATCGGGATGCCTGCCCCGCGCCACCAATCACAATGCACACTCATTTTGCGGTGTTTGGTATGCTCCGCATCCATTACCTGAGCCGTATTTAATATTGGACCAGCCGGCACACCCGCACGCATAAGTCGGTCACAGAGCGCTTCACCATCCTCTTTAATGATAATGTCTGACAAAACTTTGGTAAGTGCTTCACGATTTTCATTTCGAGACTTACTGGTGGCAAACCGATGATCTAGCGCAATGTCATCCGCTTCGATTGAAGAACACAATCGCTTGAAAGCTCTATCATTACCTGCTCCTATGAAAATATCGACCGTCTTGGTATGGAACCGATCATATGGGGATATATTAGGATGGGCATTCCCGGTTGGCACGGGCGTCTCATTTGACAACATGTAGTTTGGGATGTGTGGATGCATCAGTGACACTGCACAATCATAAAGGGTCATATCAATAAACTGACCAATCCCTGATTGCTGACGCTCCCGAAGGGCCATTAGAATTCCAATTACTGAATACAGACCTGTCCCCATATCTACCATCGGGATACCTATTCGTGTTGGACCGCTTTCAGAGTCACCGTTTACACTAAACCATCCCGCGTACGCTTGAACAATGGCATCATAGCCAGGAAGCCCCCCAAGAGGTCCATCAGCACCATACCCAGAAATTCTGCAATGGATAAGCTTAGGAAACTTCGCTTGCAGCACGTCTTTGTAACCTAATTGCCATTTTTCAAGCGTACCGGTCTTGAGGTTTTCGATTAAAACGTCTGCATCCTCAAGCAACCGAAAAAAAACATTCCGCCCACTATTTTTTGATAAATCGAGAGCCAAAGAACGTTTGTTACGATTTAGCCCCAAAAAATATGATGCATTACCCTCGAAAAATGGAGGCCCCCAATCACGTACCTCATCGCCCTGAGGTGGCTCCACTTTAATAACGGAAGCACCATGATCGGCCAAAATTTGAGTCGCATAAGGCCCCCCTAATACGCGGGTTAAATCAATAACTTTCAAGCCGGCCATCGCTCCGGTAGTATCTTCGGGCAAAATCACACCTCCTTTTTCAAGCACATAACCTCGATATCTAGCCAAAAACACGCTCTACGAAAGTGGGGTAAGTCGCAGCTAATTGATCCGCAACTGAACCACGCAAACAATCCAGCAAATCAATATTTGGGAGTGGAGTTTCTGGAATATCATCAGGACAAATAAAATCGAATCCAGTATTTTCTTGCACACTTTGAATAGTCTCGCCAGGGTGCACGCTCACCAGAACAAAACATCTTTCTGCACTATTGAAATTCATTACACAGCGTCCTGTGACTAGCGCGTATGGCCCCCCCGGCCTGTTGACGTAAGGCTCTGAACCGCCAGCAGCGCTTATAAAATCCACCTTATCAACAAAAACACGCGCCGTATGCTCCTCCCTAAATAAGATTACGCGAGGAACCACATAATATAGATAAGCCGAACCAAATGACCCTGGAAATCGAACACGCATTTGAGGGTATTCGCCGATACCGACAAGATTAACATTCGCCTCTCCGTCTATTTGGCCACCGCTTAAGAAAAAAGCATCAATGCGACCCTGCCCAGCAAGATCGAATAATTCTCTCCCTCCATCTGTAAAAGTATATTGTTCGGTATTACCAAGAATACTTACTCGAACCTGACCTTTCGATCTCTCACGCATCAACATAGCGGCAGCGGCGGGTATCGGCGACGAAGCACCGACCGCAACATGTTTTATGCCTTGCAGGAGCGGCAAAATAGAAAAAATAAGGGTTTCTTCGACTTTAAGCATATCTCTCACTTTTCAGCTATTCGCGTGTAGACATGCTCCACTAGGTATTTTTGAAATCCTGTTGCACTCGATGCCATCTCAAAATATTTACGGATATGGCGGATGTCACGAACATAATGATTGGGAAGCGCAATGGGCCACGCTCCTCTCTCTGCTTTTGCAAGTCCTGTAATATAAATCGATGGGATTGTACCAGCTGCATACTTTTCATCGTCCAATAAATTTCCATCATGAAAGCGCTCATACGATACAAATGTTTCAGTGGAAGCATGAGCTAACGTCATCAATTCCTTATGTACACCAATCCAAACATTGCCTTCCTCATCTGCCAACGGCGAATGAAATAACGCCACATCGGGCTTTAAGGCAGGCAACAAGACAATAGGGTCATTGGATTGATGAAAAGGATTATCTATTACAGTCCAGTCGGATCGGTTTTTCAATAGGTCAGTGCCCAATACTCCTCGCATCGGCATAAAGGGCACTCCTTTTTCTGAAGCCTGCAGTGCACCATGAATTGCAGGACAGGTAGAATCTAAAATTTTTATATTGCCTGTCTTTATCGCTTCAGAGAATCGCGGAGCAAGTCCCTCCTCACCGAGTGACACAGCTGCACACTCAACTTTAGCAACTGCATTTATCCCTATCAATAGATCTGCTTGTAAGCCTAGAGCCGGAACACCTATTAAATGAAGGTCTCTAGGCGAGCGGTTTACAAGCGCCCGAACCGCTGCTACCGCACAGCCACATCCATTGTATTCAGGAGCCAACGCCAATTTAGAACCGTCAAGAATCGATTCCGCTATGTCATTTAATGATATGAATCCAATTGTCATCTTGAAATCCTAGCAACTTTAAGAACAGCAGGATAGGCTTGTCTGCCTTGTGATTTGTACAAAGCCCTATTGCCTCTACTACTGAGTTTTTATAAACATGTAGCCATGAGGCTTTCACATTCAATCTTGTCTATCATCGTCGTAGCAGCGCTTCTTACGCTGGATACAATGGCAGTGGATGCGAACGAGAGTAATTCCTTCAAGAATTATACAGGTTCACGACAGGACAATGTCCCTCATGGCAAGGGAACCATGACTTGGCCCGACGGACGAAAATACTCGGGTGATTGGAAAAACGGGAAACACCATGGTTATGGCACCTATAGTTGGCCAGGTGGACAGGTATATCGCGGCCAATGGCAAAATAACGTATGGCACGGCCAAGGAACCTATTCCAAGCCAAATGGAACTATCATGACGGGTGAATGGCGTGACGGTAATTTTTGGAATGTAATATCAATTGGACCTGATGATGAAAAAATTGAATGGAAAAAGGGCATTCCCACCAACGCTGCAGAACTTTGTCAATGTGATCCACAAGAAAATTAATTACAATTGTTCTAAAAAACACCCATGTCGAGTCCTACTGCAACTGCAACACCTAAGTCATGACATTTCTCGACAAAGGAATCGTCCCAATCTCCATGACAAATAAGTGGTTCTTGAACCGGCCTCCACCGAAGCCCTTTAGCAATGCTCTCGACTGCGCGGCGAGTACCTGTGCCGTCATGAACAGCTCGAATGAATAACCCGTAAGGTAGGCCCTGTTTTTTTTCAAGCACTGGATAATAACACCGATCAAAAAAGTCCTTGAGCGCGCCGGACATATATCCAAGGTTTTCCGTTGTTCCTAGTATTATAGCGTCGGATGCTAAAACGTCTTCGGGATGAGTATTGAATGGACTTAACATATCAACGTGTATGGAGAGTTGGGCATCACTTGTTGCCCCTTTTCCGACAGCTGCAAATAGCCGTTGAGTATTTTCCGAGGGTGCATGCGCTACAATCAGCAATTTCTTATCACCCATAAATGTAATCTCCACCTTATAAATAAAAATCTTCTCAACAAGCGGATTTAACTTGATGGCATATGATGTGTTCTTTGCAGATACAAAAATCGTATTGTAAGCAATATAGCTGCAGCAGAAAGCCCTGCAACGAAACCAATCCATAATCCTATGGCCCCAAGTCCCGTCTTAAAAGCAATCACCACCCCAAGGCCAAGCCCGAAAACCCAATAGCTTAGAGCTGCAATTAGCATGGGCCGGAACGTATCATTGAGCCCTCGTAACGCACCGGCAATAACAGCCTGCATACCATCAGCTGCTTGAAAAAATGCTGCGAATAACAAAAATGAGACTGCGAGTTCCATTACTGGAACGTTAGTGATAAGACTTTGGTCAATGAAAATTGATGCAAAGGTCTCTGGGATAATTAATATCAACACTGTGGTGGCACTCATAAAAATTAATGCTACGACACTAACCATCCAACCTACTCGATAAGCTGTGACAATGTCTCGTCTTCCCACTGCCTGTCCAACCAGAACCGTCGCCGCTTGCCCAAGACCCATTGGAACCATGTATGATATGTGCGGCAGCTGTATTGCTATCATATGCGCAGCCAGTGCAGTAACACCAAATAATCCCATTACAAATGCAACGGCAATGAAAAAACCCGCTTCCATTAGGCTCATTGCGGCAATTGGAAGACCAATACGAAATATTTTTTTTAAGATTACCCAATCTAGACGGAAAAATTTGGAGACAATTTTATAATTTCGGTAAGGTTTTAGCCGGACGGTTAATACCAATAGTAGTCCAAACATAAATACGTTTACCGAGGTTGTTGAAATACCGGCACCTATTAATTCGAGCCTTGGCAATCCAAAATTCCCGAATATTAGTGCATAATCTAAGAACGCATTGAGAAAGACACCGGTCAACATTATCCAAAACGCAACCATTGGCCTGTTTAGTGCTGATACAAAATTACGAAGTACCGTGAACGCAACGGCAAAGGGAAGGCTCCATTTAAGAGTGCTCATGTAAGAATTTGCATGTGGCAAAGCGGAGGCTGGCTGGCCAATTAAAACAAGAAACCATTCTAAGAATGATAAAGCAGCGACGCATGGAAACGTAAGGAAAAAAGCAACCCATAAACCCTGGCGGATCACGCGGCGCACCATGTTTTTTTTACCGGCCCCATAATGCTGCGCTGCGAGGGAAGCCGTTGAGGCTGTCAAACCTACACAGCTGACATAAAGGATAAAATACACCATTAGACTTAGCGTTGCTCCAGCGAGCTCTTTGGAACCTAAATTCCCTATCATTGCTGTATCGGTAGCAAGCATTGCCACCCAAGCTAGCTGGGTCAGCACCAACGGACATGCAAGTCGAAACATCTCCGATAGTTCTGAAAATATACGTTGAGGCAACAACATGACAGACTCAAACCATAGCAATTATTATTTAAAGACGAATGCTGTAGATATTGATTTTCAGCGACTACGATATTGAGATAATTTTATTTTCTAAAAATGTATCATGGGTGAACATTATTTATGTTTATTGGATAATTCCCTCAAAGCTTTTAGCGTGGTACGCGTCGATATCATATCAGGATCTATACGGAGTTCTAAGAGAGCTATTTTGCCGGCACCGATAGCACGCTCAAAAGCTGGAGCAAAATCCTCGGTTCGCTCAACAACCTCACCAAACCCTCCAAAGCTCTTCGACCATTTCGCAAAATCTGGATTAGACAACTCTGTCGCAACATCACGTCCCGGGTAATCTCTGTCCTGATGCATACGAATGGTGCCATACATATTATTATTAATTATTATAATTATAGGATCGACACCGTGTTGAACCGCTGCTGCAAATTCTTGCCCCGACATCATTGCTCCACCATCGCCAGCAAAGCCAACTACAATTCGATTTGGATAGGTCGCTCGCGCAGCGATGGCGGCTGGTATCCCATAGCCCATAGCACCAGATGTCGGCGCAAGCTGCGTCCTATAACGTCTGTAACGATAGAAGCGCTGCGGCCAACCTGAGAAATTCCCAGCATCGTTCGCAAGTATTGCATCTTCTGGGAGAACCTCATTCAAATATCTTATGACCGAATGCATGTCGAGCTTACCCACCATTGGAATTGAAGGCTCCCAATTTGCAAGCTGTTCAGAACGAAGAGTTTTAGTCCATTCAGCCCAGGACGGATTCTTAATCGCTGGCATTTCCATTACGGCACGAGCAAAACTTTCCATAGATGCGACAATTGGTAGTTCTGGAGTGTAAACTCGTCCTAACTCGCCCGGCTCCATATATACATGCACCAACTTCTGTTTTGGTGTAGGTATGTCCAATAATTCGTAAATAGAGGTTGTCATTTCACCCATTCTTGCGCCGACAACAAGTAACAGGTCGGCCTCTTTTATCCGGCTGGCAAGCTTGGGATTTACCGTAGTTCCCAGTTCGCCTGCATAACAACAATGCTCATTATCAATAAAATCCTGACAGCGAAAAGATGTTGTTACTGGAATTTGATTAGCGATTGCGAATGTTTCAAAATTAGCGCATGCCTCTGGTGACCATCCGCCTCCTCCAAGCACCGCCAAGGGCCTGCTCGCCCCTTCAAGCATGCCTTTTAGTGCCTCTATATCACTCAAAGCTGCATTCGGGCGGGCAATTTTATAAGGTTTTGCATCAGCGGCTGAGGTGAGATCACGCAGCATATCCTCAGGCAAAGCAACAGCTACTGGACCAGGACGCCCTGACATAGACCTGTGGAAAGCTTGAGCAACTAATTCTGGAATTCTATCGGCATTGTCAATCTGAACGACCCATTTACAAAGCGCCCCGTAAAATTGGTGATAATCTACTTCCTGGAAGGCCTCTCTATATTCTTGGTTACGAGCGACCTGACCTATAAATATTAACATGGGACTTGAGTCTTGCATGGCGGTATGAACGCCTATCGACGCATTACAGGCCCCTGGCGCCCGAGTAACCATGGCTATTCCTGGCTTACCCGTTAGCTTCGCATATGCATCAGCCATGTTAGTTACACCTCCCTCCTGACGGCAGGTCATAATTTTCATGGTGTTCTGAGCATCATGCATCGCATCGAGGGCAGCTAAATAACTCTCCCCGGGCAGGCAAAATATGGTGTCCACACCATGAACCCGTAGTTGATCTATTAATATCTGACCACCGGTTCTCAGCTTTTCGTTATCTACAGCCATGCCGTCAACTCCAATCTTTTGTGCCATTAAGCATCATTTTTAAATGCTATCGTATTTTCTTGTATTGTTTACAGAACCCTATGTATCGCATTTTGCCCTTAAGGATAACCGGAGAATATTATGAAGAAAAATACCACTGCCTGCCGCATCTCTGAACTTGAACAGCAATTGGCACATCAGGAAAATACTATCGAGGAATTGAATGGCAGCGTTATTGAACAATGGCAATTGATAAAGAACCTGGAAGATAAATTACTACACCTCCAGGATCGACTGCTCAGCATAGAGGCTGGGCAATCTTTGAAAGAATTCGAAGATGAGCTGCCACCCCATTATTAATTCCTAACCAAAGTAAGAGTTGTACGAGTTTCTCTTCCTTACCTCCAAAATGACTTTGTATATAAATTTTAAGCAAGGGTGATGCTACTTGCCAGAGAACAGGTAGCGAAAGATTTTGATAAATACGCCATCAAAATTTTTCTCCCAGAGTATTCATGTAAGCATTAATTATACTATTCATGTTGGAAAAGATTATTAAACCTTTAGCTCATACTAATTGTATTCATCCAACTCACATGATTAAAAATATAGTAAGAAAACCTTTAATGACCCAAATGCTACAGCGCTGACATTATGAGTATCACTGAAAATTATGACAAACGGCTTCATCCAATTCACGCGGACGGCTCTTATGCTAAACCTATCGATACAGCCCAAGTGGTGACTGGCCATACCGTATTGCGAGGTTTACCAAAAAAAAATGCGCCCATCGAAAGTCAATTACTCTACGGTGAACGGGTGGACATTTTTGAAAAATCTGAACAATTTACGTGGGTAAGGAATAGAACTGACGGATATATCGGGTATGTGGCCTCAAATGCTCTTGATAAAATAGCTGCGCCACCCAAGCATCGTGTGAGCGCTCTTAGGACCTTCTTATATCCAAAGCCCGATCTTAAAACTCAGCCATTAGACCTGATTAGCCTGACAAGCACGGTCCATATTAACGAAGAAAAAAATGGTTTTGGCAAAACTCCTCATGGTTGGATTTGGAGTGCCCATTTGTCACCCATTGATCAATATGAAACCAACCTTACTGCAGTCGCCTGTGCATTTCTGGGCACACCATATTTATGGGGAGGGCGAACTAGCATCGGATTGGATTGTTCCGCACTGGTTCAACTTTCACTAGCTAGCTGCGGCTTGAAATTACCGAGAGATACAGACTTACAAGAAAATGCCTTGCCAGAAGTCAAAGATTGGTCCGGCAATGAAGAAGATCTTATGCTAGGTGATCTTATTTATTGGCCGGGACACGTCGCTCTTTCGCTCGGACAGGGCCGCTTAATCCATGCCAACGCTACGCATATGGCGGTAACGGCAGACATCTTCGAAGAAGTTGTGTCCCGCATACGAAACGAAAATGGCGGCACAATAACTAGCATCCGTCGTTCACCACATTTACCTGAAATTAACTAGGAGATAGATGCCATGAAATACAGTTGTATCCAAAACCAAATAGAAGATGGAGTTTCAATAATTAAGTTTAATAGGCCCGATAAATTAGGCGCTATGAATGCGCAAATGATGGCAGAAACCTTACATGCAATGGAAAAAGCCTCTGAAAAAGAAGACGTACGTTGCATAATCTTAACCGGTACAGGTCGTGGTTTTTGTTCTGGACAGGACTTAAATGACCGAATCAAACAAAAAACTGGGAGGAGTCGTGATCTGGGCGTCACGCTAGACGAAGGCTACAATAGATTTGCGCGTAAAGTCCGTTCACTCCGGATACCACTTGTTGTTGCAGTGAATGGAATTGCAGCCGGTGCTGGCTCCAGCATTGCATTATTGGGAGATATCGTTATTGCCGCAAAATCCGCAAGCTTTATTCAAGCTTTCGTCCGCATTGGTTTGGTGCCCGATTGTGGAGGAACCTATGCGCTCCCGAGACTGGTGGGTAGAGCTCGTGCCCTCGGTATGGCATTACTGGGAGACACGATTGATGCAAAAACAGCTGCCGAATGGGGCCTTATATGGAAGGTTAGCGAAGACGAAGACTTAATGGCAGACGCTCTTTTAATCGCTAATAAACTTGCTTCAGGTCCAACAAAATCCTACGCACTCATTCGCCAGGCAATTAACGCAGCAGATACTAACTCATTTGATGAGCAATTAGACTTTGAAATGCAATGCCAAAGGGCCGCCGGATATACCGAAGACCACGCGGAGGGTGTCAGCGCTTTCATTGAGAAGCGGCCCGCCAGTTTCAAAGGTCTATGATCGATGGTTTGCTTGCAAACCGTTTGGTTCCCTTAACCCGCTGCTTATAGAATATCTCACTGACAGTGAATAGGTTCAAACCTGTCGTGTATTATTTTTTTTCGGGGTACCAAATGCTTTTCTTTATTTCGTCCTAATCACCAACCTTTGCCCCATCCACAGGCGTCCAAGCAGAAGAGCTCCACCTCCACCGATTGCAGATAAGACAGCCATTAGCCAATAGCTTGCTCCCCCGAATTCAGCGAAAATATAGCCTGCTAAAGGTAGCGCAATTGCAAAAGCTAACCCCATTGCAATTGCATTAAACAATGCTTGCGCCGAGGCAGCTAATTCCTCCGGTGCAGCTTGCTTAAGGAACTCCATAGCGCCTAGGTATGCCGCACCAAAAGTAAATGCATGCAGTAACTGCGCAAACCCTATAATCCAAATATTTAACGATAGCCCGGTCAATGTCCAACGCAGCACGCCCGCAACGGCAGCAAAAATCATTAACCCTACTGGTCCGTAACGGCCATTCAATTTTGTCCCGAACCAAAACAAGATTATCTCAGCTATAACCCCTTCGACCCAAAGAAGCGCGATAGTAGTCTTTGAGATACCGTTCTCAATCCAATAGATGGTACCAAAGCCGTAAAGGATTGCGTGACTAGTCTGTAGAAATGCGATTGTTACGATGAATAGCGCGAAAGTTGGCTGAAAAAGAAGGCGGAAGGTAGCAGTCCAGTGCAGCACCTTAGGTTCAACTCGGGTATCAGGTAAAAACCAACACCCAACCACAATAAAAAAAGACAACGCAATTATAGCCCAGAGTATTGCTTCGGAGGGAGTATTTTCCAGCATTAGGCCCGCGAGCAAAACAGTAATAATAAAACTCGCTGAGCCCCAAAGACGAACTCGGCCATAATCAACTCCGGATCGCTGAGCATTAATTATAGTTAACGAGTCCCCAAGTGGACCGATCGGTGCCTGGAATGCCGCAACTACGACCCCGATGAAAGCAAAGGCCCAAAAGCTGTCGAAGTACAAATAAAGCCAATAAGAGAGAAACATCCCGATACCAAGAGCAATCATAATTCTGCGGCGCTCACCAAATCGGTCAGCAAAGCGCGCAATCAATGGGCCCGATAAAAACCCAACCCAGAAACGAAGTCCCATGAGCCATCCGATCTCTGGAGTGCTAAACCCACGACCTTCTAGAAAAACTTGCCACCAAGGAAATTGCACACCACCTTTTGCAAAGTTAGCCGTATAATAGGCTGCAAGACGCACCGAGATCGCCCGCCTCGATTTATTCTCAGGAACATTTTGTGATGTTGGTTTTTTTTGCATAAAAATTACATGCCAATATCGAAATTTTACAAACTCAATTTTGGTCTTCTGAGCTCGAGCTAGACAAAATCAATGCACTAAGGACTGAGTGAGATCTTCACAAATAGGTGTGCCACCGAATAAACGCATTGTGATTATTGAGAGAAATGACAAATGGAGACTAAGTACCTTTGGCATTTTCGCTCTTCCGTATAAATGAAATCGTTCGGCTTAAATCCGCTTGTATCGCAATGATTGCAGGCGCTACAAGAAGTACTAGAATGGTCGTAACCACCAAGCCGAAAATAATTGTAACCGCCATTGGAATAATAAATCGGGCTTGAAGGCTTGTTTCAAACAACAGGGGTGTGAGGCCTCCTATTGTTGTTGCGGAAGTCAGGATTACTGCACGAAGTCTGTCGCACGCGCCATTTTTTATCGCTTCAATTATTGGTTCACCATTTGAAATACGTTCATCGATGGTGCGTACAAGAATTATAGAGTCATTAACGACAATGCCTGATAGTCCAACTAAGGCAATCAAACTTAAAACCGTAAGGTCATAGCCTAGCAGAATATGCCCAATAACTGCTCCAACAAAACCAAGCGGTATGATCGACATTACTACGAAAGGTCTGGTGTAGCTTGCAAAAACCCAAGCAAGAATTACGTATATAGCCGCAAATCCAATAAAGGTTCCAGTTTTCATATCATCGAGTGTAGTTTTTTGCTCTTCAGCCCTACCAGCAAAATCTGCCTTCAATCCATATTTTGCAGCGATTGCGTTAAGCCCGTCCCGCTCGAGGGCTTCTAAAACCTTGTTGTTATTCGTTATTGCTTTGTCAGTTTCTGCTGTTACTGCAACGACACGCTTTCCATCCTCACGTGTGATACTTGAAAACCCCTTTTTTTCGCGAATATCTACCACTTCATTAAGCAGAACCTCAGCTCCGGCTGTCCCTCTCAATCGGAAACCATCAAGGCTCCGAACACCGTCACTATTCCGGAGCTGCCGCACACGCACAGTGACTTCCTCATCTCCCCGTGGGAAACGTTTTGCAATCGCCCCCTCAAAAGCATTCCGCACCTGTCGTCCAACATTTTCAGTTGTAAAACCCAGACCACGCCCTTGTGGATTCACAGCGATAATTGCTTCGCGCTTTCCAAACTGCAAGTCGTCATTGACATCACTCACACCATTATAACGCTCTAACAGAGCGCGCACCTCAGTGGCTGCTTGTTTTAGGTCATTCAAGATTCGGCCTTTTAACCGGACATCAACGTCTCGTCCCGGAGGACCACCCTGCGCGGGCGTTATCGTAAAGATGTCCAAGCCCGGAATAGGCTTTATCCGAGAGCGCCATGCCTCAATAAAAGCAGTAGTTCTGATATCACGCTCGTCAGATTCCACTAGCTCAACCACCATTCCGCCAAAATTATCAGCGTTGCTAACCGGAACATCTCCTCGAGCTACCGACATTCCGAATTTTAGGATACTGAAACGGACCACCCCTCCCTTGCCTTCGGTAAGGGCGTATTCCGTTTCACGCATGCTACGCTCCATCTCGCGAACCATTTTAATTGTTTGATCTCGCGGCGTGCCAGCGTTCATCTGCACCGAAGCAAACATGCGATTAGCCTCAGGTGCCGGAAAAAATGTAAAATTTATTCTGCCGCCTATTAAAAGCCCAACACAAATTACAAACGCAGCTATAGCAATGGAAATGGTGGTATAACGCCACCTAACAGCATGCATAACTATCTGCTCGAAACGGTTATCACGGAACCGGTTAAAAGCTGAGTTAAACTTTGCCCTTAGGCCCTTTATCTCACCATTTGCTATTGCAAATGCCCCACGTAGGTGCCCCGGAAGCACCAGAAAGCATTCGATTAAGCTTGCGATAATCATCGCAACCACAACCAATGGGATGCCTCTGATAATATCACCTATCACATCAGAAATTATGAATAGTGGCATAAAGGCGGCGATCGTAGTTAGCGATGAGGAAAATACCGGAGCCATCATATTTGTTGCGCCGAGCTCGGCAGCCTCTATTGGGCCTAGGCCGGAGCGCAACTGTTTATCAGCATGTTCTCCGACAACGATCGCATCATCGACGACAATACCCAGCCCCATTATCATGCCGAAAAGACTAACCATATTTATCGATTGGCCAGACGCAAGCATAACCGCAATCGTAGCTAAGATTGCCACCGGAATGCCAATAGATATCCAGAAAGCCACTGAGACACTGAGAAATAAGAACAGAATTAACACTACCAGAATTAAGCCGGTAAACCCATTTTCGAGTAAAAGTGCAATACGACTCCGTATTAATTCTGACTGAACATCAAAGGTTTCGACCAGAAGGTTTGGTGGTAATGTAGGACGCAGATCCTTGAGGTAATTCTCTACTCGATCAGCCACTTCAAGAGCATCAGCGGCTACTGCCCTTTGAACGTGAAGTTCTATGGCACGAACACCCTTCCGCTCCAGCGTTGGCTGAGTTTCCGAGAAACGTTCGCGCACAACCGAAATATCTTTCAGGATTACTTTTTCACCATTTTTAAGGGAACGCACTTCTATACGCCCGATCCCAGCCGCACTCTTTTCTAGACCGATTGAACGTATTGTTTTTTTTAAGGCTCCCGAAATATTTCCTGATGGAAGGTCTTGCGAAGCCCCTCGTATGCGCTCAGAAATATCGGCCAGCGTTAGATTTAATTCCAGAAGCCGCTCAGGCGCTACTTCCACCCATATTTCCTCGTCACGTGCGCCAGTAATATCAACCTTATCTACACCACGATCGAGCAAATCATCGCGTATACCCTTAGCGATAGCCTTCAGGGATGATTCTGGATAAGGGCCAGAAATAACAATGCGATTTATCGTGTCATAACGTACAATGCGCTTGATCTCGGGTTTTTCACTATCTTTCGGAAGTGTCGAAACTTGACCAACCGCCGTTTCTACATCTGCGAGAGCAGCCTGCATATCCGTCCCTGGCAAAAATTCCACTGATATCTTTGCAACTCCCTCAACTGAGGTTGAGCGAACCCGTTTTACTCCATCAAGAAAACGCACCTCAGGCTCTATTGCTTGCACAATATTATCGTCAATATCTTCGGCGCTTGCTCCCGGCCAATCCACTGAAACGGAGACCCAATCTATCCCAAAATCGGGAAAAAATTGGGTGTTAGTCTGGCGAAGGGCAAACAAGCCGGCCACAATCATTACAACCATTAATAAATTGGCTGCGGTGGGATGACGCACAAATATACCTATTGGCCCTGCACCTGATTGCATTAGGGCACCGTTACTCGCAAACCGGGTCCGATCTCATTAAAACTAGTGATTACAATAAGGTCACCCCGCTCAATTTTCCCGGAAACTAAAACTTCATCGCCAAGACGGCTTGCAAGTATAACTTTGCGAGCCTGTAATCGATTATTTTTAACAACATATATCGTATCATCGTGCAGTGCAGTCTCCGGTAACTGCACTACATTAAGATATGGGCGATCTTCCAAAGAAACCTCCACGAATATCCCAGGTCGGAGTTTCGTGCGCTGATCAAGCCCGTTCAATCGCGCAAAAAGGTTAACGCCACCTGTCGCTGCATCTACCACACTCTCAACACGAGCTACCGTTGCATCGAAGGTTTCAGATGCCCCCCCGCGCCAGAAAACCCTCACTGACTTTCCCACGATATCACTGGACTTCGAAAGTCTGCCAAACTGCCTGTTACCAACTTGGAACTTGACTTCTAACCTGCCTGCTTCGATTAGTCTTGCAACTCTATCCCCTATTGATACATATCGACCAACTGCCGTACCCACTCCAGTGAGAAAACCATCGAAGGGTGAAAAAAGCTTTGTATTTGCAAAATCTCGTCGCGCGCGTTGTAAAGCAACATTACGCCTCTTGATTGTTGCCTCTTGGCTTTCAATATTCGCCTTAAGCTTAGCTATTGTTTTAGTGCGCTCCGTCACTCGCTGCCGTGCTTCACTGAGGGCTAATTTAGAATCATCGAAATTTTTCTCGGACACGTTTTTCCTTTTCATCAGTTTCGCACGACGCGCAACGTCGCGAGCCCTCAAGCGTGACTGCTCTTCATCACGCTTCAGCAAAACTACCGCGCCTTCAAAATCTGCCTTGAGTTCGGATAAACGTGCTTTAGCTTCAACCCACTCCGCCTCACGCTCACTCACTTCTGCTGCATAGTCGAAAGGATCAAAAGAGACTAGCAAATCACCCTTTGATACTACTCCCCCATCGATAAATTTTTCATTAACTGCGATCACACGTCCACGAACCTCTGCTCGGAGTTCCGCTTCACGACCTGCGGTAATCTCACCATAAAAACGTCGTCGCGGTCTAATATCAGCCGGTTGTGCCTCTATAACTGAAACAGACCATTGCTTTTCTACGACGGGCCGAGCCTTGACCTCAGGCTTGGTTGCTTTCAGGAGGCCTACAACACCAAATGCCGCGAACAGTATAAACAAAGGCAAACCAACTTTAACAAAACGTAATCTCGGCAAACGTGTCGATATCAGTCTGGTAAAAAAGATGATTGGATTTAACATTTGGCAGTTCCGCAAGAAGTAGACAGGTTAAGTGCACGCAATATGCCGGATGATACGATCTCGATTACCTGCTGACGGTTATGTTCGTCGTAGTCTTGCCAGCCAGTCCGCGCGAAAATAACCGCTCTCGCAAAGCCAAACGCCATGCACTGTCCAATTATGGTGGCGGTAACTATTTTAGTTTCAATTTCTTTTGGGTTTATTTGGAGCGCAGCACTAACTAGCTTTGCTACAACATTATGCATTGGCTCAATACGTTTAGTATAAAGAAATTGGAATCCTGACGAAGGTTGTTGAAATTCACGCATGACTAACGGCATCTGCCAACGGATTTTCGGATCCGTCAAAATGCCTGACAACAATGCGCCAACAAACCATACTGCCGTTTCCGCTAACGCTTCCCGTCGGGCACCAGCATCGGCAACATCGTGTTCCATCTTTGATATCATTGGATCGAAGAGAGGTGCCGTATCGTCAACTAATTGTTCGAGCACAGATTGGTAAAGACCATTCTTACCCTGAAAATAATATGTAATGGCAGAAATATTTACTCTGGCGGCGGCAGCAAGTTCCCGAGTTGACACACCGTCAAAACCACGTGCAGCAAAAAGTTGGCCAGCTGCCTCTAGTATTCTTGCACGGCTATTCTCGCCGCTTGACCGACCATGCAGCCCATTTGATGCTTCCCGACTCTCAAGGTAATTTTGCATATTTTGCTACCATTGCATCTGATTAGTTCAATCGATTGATTAATATCAGCTGTGATTCATTGCAAGAAAGTTTTTCTGACCTTTTAAACCTTTTGTTTTCAGCACCATACGGCTAGTTTATGCTTACAAAAAGAAAACTACCAACCAGGACATATCATATGTATTACGATCCGGACGTTAAAGGAGATCACGGCCTGCCCCATGACCCTTTTAAAGCACTCGTATCTCCACGACCTATTGGATGGATTAGCACTATAGGTGCAGATGGCGTCGTCAACCTTGCGCCCTACAGCTTCTTTAATGCTGTGTCGTATTTCCCCTGTTATGTAATGTTTTCATCAAGTGGCTTAAAAGATGATCCTATGAAGCATAGCTGGCGAAACGCCGAAGAAACTGGCGAATTTGTTTGTAATATCGTCTCAACAGAGTTGGCCGATGCTATGAATTTAACAGCCAAACATGTACCAAAAGATGTAAACGAACTCGAAATGGCCGGACTAACGCCAGAGCCCTCAGAAAAAGTTAAACCACCTCGAGTAAAAGAAGCCCCGGCTCATTTAGAATGTGAGTATTGGAAAACAATCGATTTACCAACCAATAACCCTAAGTTTAAGCATGGTGTTGTTTTTGGTCATGTCATAGGTATTCATATTAACGACGACATTATCGTAGATGGTCAAGTTGACGTTACGCGCTATAACCCGCTCGCTCGTTTGGGTTACATGGATTATACATCTGTCGAAAAGACTTTTTCCATGAAACGACCTGATGATCTTGCGTTGGGACGGAAAGTCCTCGGTGACAAACCTTACACGATCAAAACATCCACATGAATAAACCTAGAGCCCCAGTAGCAAGTCTGGAGCCTTTATTAAATCCCCGCACAGTCGCAATTATAGGGGCCTCTCAAGATGAGAGCAGAATAGGCGGCATGCCAATTAGGTATATGCAGCGTTACGCTTACTCCGGCGAAATGTTCCCTATCAACCCAAAATATAAGAAAATACAAGGCCTTGATGCACATGCTAGGATTAGTGATATCGGAAAAGAAATAGACGCCGCAATCATGGCAGTGCCCGCGAAAATTGCGGTCGAAATAGCGGAAGAATGTGCTGCTGCGGGAGTCAAATCAATATGCGCATTCACATCTGGATTTGCAGAAATGGGCAAAGATGGAAAAGACAAACAAAACCGTCTAAGAGCAATTTCTGAAAATTATGGGATACGAATTTTAGGGCCCAATTGCTTAGGGTATTTCAATACAGAATTGCGTTATTACGCGACCTTCTCAACATCCATTCTGCATGGCGAACCACAGGTTGGAAATATTGGCTTGGTGAGCCAGTCCGGTGCATTTGGAAGCCATTGTTTTGTTCTGGGTCGTGAACGCGGGTTAGGTTTTACCTACATGATAACTACAGGCAATGAGGTCGACGTCGACGTAGCCGACTGCATTGCTTACCTTGCCCAGCATCAAGAAACTAAAGTTATTGCCGTTTATATGGAGGGCTGTCAGGATGGCGAGAGACTTAAGGCAGCTTTGGGTATGGCATTTGAAGCATCTAAGCCAGTAGTTGTTCAAAAAGTGGGTAGAACCGATTTGGGTGCCAAAGCCGCCCTTTCTCACACCGCCTCGCTAGCCGGCGTTGACGAAGTTTATGATGCTGTCTTCGCAGAATTCAATGTTCATCGCGTTAACACAGCGGCGGAATTAATTGACGTTGCCTATCTGCTGAGTTTTGGCACATTGCCGGTGGGAAATAAACTCGCGGTCGCAACAATCTCGGGAGGAGCGGGCGTTTTAATGGCGGATGCTGCTGCAGATGCAGGTCTTAACATGCCAAAAATGCCGAAGGCCACGCAAGAAAGACTTAAAAAAATTATTCCTTTTGCCGGCCCCCAGAATCCTGTCGATTTTACGGCTCAGGTGTACAATGAATTTCCAACAATAACAGAATATGTCCGGGCGATTTTTGAAGAGGGTGGATACGACAGCGTGATAGCATTCTTCTCCTCCTTACTTTATTCCGACTTGTTAACTGCAAAGCTTATCGAGGCACTCCTGCCTGTCAGGAGAGAATTTCCTGATCGTCTTTTTATCATGTGCGCTATGGGCCCGGCAAAGAACCGAAGAAAAATTGAAGAATGTAACATCCCGGTACTTGAAGACCCTACAAGTGCCATAAACGCTATAGCTGCCGTAAGCACTATCGGGATCGGTTTTGCCCGCAAAAAAACAAAATGTGCAATTAAGGTAATCGCGCCTGCGCTGCCCAAGGGCAGAATCAACGAGGTTGCAGCAAAATTAATTTTTGCGCAACTGGGAATTGGATCACCAAAAGAGGTCTTGGTAAATACGAAGGCTGAAGCAATTTCCGCCGCCAAAGACATCGACAAACCTGTCGCACTTAAAATTGTATCAACCGATATTTTGCACAAATCAGATATTGGTGGTGTAGAGCTTGGTGTTTCTGGCGCTGAAATGGTTGGTGATGCATTTGAAAAAATAATGGATAATTCCAAAGCTGCAGTGCCTAAAGCAACAATTGACGGAGTTTTAATAAGTGAAATGGTCGATGAAGGTGTTGAAACAATTTTGGGTATTCAGAATGACCCTCTTTTTGGTCCAGTGGTTATGTTTGGACTGGGTGGTTTGTTTGCAGAAGCTATTGAAGATATAGCATTCAAACTAGCACCTCTCGACGAGGCAACAGCAATGGAGATGGTAAAAAAAATTAGGGGTTTTAAAGTTTTATCGGGAGCGCGCGGGACAACGCCAGTAGATCTACAATCACTATCTAAAGTAATTGCACAACTGTCCAACTATGCGTACGCCCATAGGGATGTCATACAAACAATAGAAATAAATCCACTTCGTGTTTTAAAAAGGGGCCTATTGGCATTGGACGCTGTAATAATAAACCGACATGCAAATTAAATCCCGTCAACACAGCAAACGGTTTGAACCTTAAGTTGCCGTAAATGAGCCCAAAAATTATCTCATACTAATGTGATACACCTTAAATACCCAATGAAACAATCGCAAAAAATTATTGTCATAATCGCTTTAATAATGACGATAACCCACAGCACCGCGGACGCCGGGAATCGATGGAAGGGCAAATGGTATTTTAGCAAAAAGTGCTCTTTCTGTCATTCTGTAAGCCTGAGACAGGAGTCTGAAGAAACCGGCCCACATATTCGCCACGTCATGGGTCGCGAAGTTGCGGCTCGTTCTGATACACAATATTCGTCTCACTTATTGCTCCTGAAGAAGCATGGTGTACGTTGGACACCGGATTTACTGAGACAATTTATAAACAAACGCGACGGCTCATGGTTTGACTACTATCGGAAAAAGTTTTTGAAGAATGAATGCATTTCTTATCAGACAAGCAAGCGACACCCAGAATGTGCCCCCTACACAACACATAATAAGGGAAGACGCGTAAGGACAAGGGACCTCGAGGATATAATTTCTTACCTAAAGGCATTCAAATGATGTTTTTTTACAACAATATGAAGAGCATATTTCCATATTATAAAATCTCCAATCGCTCTAACATGTGGCAGTTTAAATTATATGGCAGCTGAAAAATGAACGTTTCCGAAGTTAACAACACCTATAAACTCGACACCGTAGAAAAATTACGCAAGATTTATAAAACTCCAAAAGATACCGCTATCCGCAAGCAAACCGACCACGTGACGGAACCAGGACAAGCCATGATAGAGGCTTCACCAATGATTATGATAGCAACAGCAAATTCCAATGGTGTTGATGTTTCACCAAAAGGTGACCAACCAGGATTTGTTCATATCTTAGATGAAAAGACCTTATTAATACCCGATAGGCCTGGCAATAATCGCATTGATGGGATTACCAATCTTATTGAAAATCCAAAGATCGGTATCATCTTTTTAGTCCCAGGCAACAATTCAACTTACAGGGTTAACGGCACGGCTCATGTTAGTAATGCACCTGAATTACTTCAACGTTTTCTGGTCAATGATAGGCCGCCAAAGACTGTCCTTGTCGTAAAAGTGGAGGAAGCGTTTAGCCATTGCCCTAAAGCTTTTATACGCGCCGACCTCTGGTCGGAAGCTGGCCAAGGCCACCCAGAGAATGTCCCAAACCACGGTACTTTCGCCGCTTTCCGCGATGGAGGGGATGAAGCTTACGCTAAACAATACGTTGAAGATTACAAGGAGCGTCTTCCAAAAGAACTGTACTGATTTTGACGCCAGTTAGTAAGCAATCAGGTTTTGTGCCGTTTTTATTCAACATCAGACAAGAGCACCTTGTAAACCGAGAAGCCCTCGATCGAACAAATAAGCATAGACCTCATGCCCTAGGATTTTATTTCATCGAGCGCATACCCAGTTCCACGAACAGTGCGGATCAAGTCGGGACCTCCCCCAGACTGGAGCGCTTCACGCAACCGACGAATGTGAACGTCCACAGTTCGGAGTTCTACATAAACGTCGCTGCCCCAAACCCGACTGAGAAGTCGTTCGCGACTGTAAACGTAGCCCGGGCGCTGCATTAGTGTTTCCAACAATTTAAAACATGTTGGACTTAAATGCACCGACTTTCCGCCTCGAGTTACACGGCGCTGATCCAAGTCAAGATGCACATCTACAAACATCATATCACTTGACGACCCATGATAGGAATTTCGACGTAACTGTGCCTGAACACGGGCTATCATTTCTCGTGGCGAATATGGCTTGATCACATAATCATCAGCACCTGCTTCTAGTCCCATTACACGGTCAGACTCCTCACCGCGTGCAGTTAACATTATTATAGGCAAATCTCGGATATCAGATCTCTTGCGCACAGCTCTGCAGAAATCAATGCCTGATGAATCTGGCAGCATCCAATCAACAATGGCAAGATCGGGTACTTCTACCTCAATCCAATGAAATGCCTCTTCCCCAGTTATTGCTATGCGAGTAGAAAATTCGGATTTCTCTAAATTATAACGCAACATCTCCGCGAGTGGCGGCTCGTCCTCAACGATCAGAATGAGAGGTTTAGTCATATTTCTGCCTATTTCTAACCAATACGCCCCATTACATAATCGCGAAGACGCTCATCTTCAGGACAGTCAAAAATACGCCCTGTTTCTCCATGCTCAACAAGCCTGCCAAGATGAAAATAAGCGGTTTGGTCTGATACCCGACGCGCCTGCTGCATAGAGTGAGTAACTATGACTATTGTGTAATCTTCTCTCAACTCCTGAATAAGTGCCTCTATTTTAGAGGTTGCAATTGGATCCAGCGCCGAACAGGGCTCGTCCATAAGCAAAACCTCAGGTCTAACTGCAATCGCTCGCGCTATACAAAGACGTTGTTGCTGGCCACCGGAAAGGCTCAAACCAGGTGCATCTAATCGACTTTTCACCTCATCATAAAGACCCGCACTTGTTAGGCTCGTTTTGACTATCTCATCCATCTCCGACTTGCTGTGCGCCATTCCAAGAATGCGAGGACCATATGCAACATTATCAAAAATAGATTTAGGGAATGGGTTTGGTTTTTGGAATACCATACCGACCCGGGAACGCAGGGCCACTACGTCTTGGTCAGGGCTATATATATCGGTGCCGTCAAGTACCACTTCGCCATCCACTTTACAGCCGTCGATCAAATCATTCATCCGATTAAAACAACGAATAAAAGATGATTTCCCGCAACCAGATGGTCCGATCAAGGCAGTCACTTGTTTGGCCGCGATATCGATATTTATACCGTGGAGAGCCTGTTTCCCCGAATAAAAAAGATTTAGATTTTTTGCTGCTAACTTTGTCCGGCTCGCAGCTTCACACTCCGCGAAAGGTTTGTAAACGCCGATGAAAGCAACATCGGTATTCGTCTCTGTACTGGGCGATGCTATATCTGCCATATTTTATAATATCCCTTCTTCTACCAACTTGTTTCAAATTTTCGACGGAGAATGACTGCGGTTAGGTTCATTAGCATTGTAAATGCGAGCAGGATGACTATTGCGGCTGCGGTACGCTCAGAAAAAGCTCGTTCAGGAATGTCTGACCAGAGAAATACCTGCACAGGCAGTGCTGTTGCAGCATCCAGAATACCGCCAGGTATATCCACAACGAATGCCACCATTCCGATCATCAGAAGCGGGGCAGTTTCGCCCAAGGCTTGGGCTACGCCAATCACAGTACCCGACATGATACCTGGCCTAGCAAGAGGGACCACATGGTGGAATGCAACCTGGACCCGACTTGCACCCAGTGCCGTTGCTGCTTCTCGTATTGAAGGCGGCACAGCCTTAATAGATGCACGCGATGCAATAATTATAGTAGGCAGCGTCATGAGGGACAAAACCATGCCCCCTACTAGTGGCGCAGATCTCGGCAAATCGAACATATTAAGAAAGATAGCAAGACCCAAAAGACCGAAAACGATTGATGGCACAGCGGCCAAATTATTTATATTTACTTCAATGAGATCTGTATAACGATTCTTCGGCGCGAACTCTTCAAGGTAAACCGCACTCAAAACACCAATTGGTAACGCCAAGGCTATGCAGACCAAAATACTAAGAAAAGAACCTACTAACGCGCCCCCGATCCCTGCCAGTTCTGGTTCACGGGAATCTCCAGACAAAAATAGGGTGGTGTTGAATTTTGTTGTGAGCGCGCCAGCTTTTTCTAGTTCTCTCAACCAACCCATTTGCTGATTAGTTAGCCGACGAAGATCTGGGCCAGCATCACGGGGAACTTTGCCTTTAATAACCATGTCAACATCATCTGATGCGGTGACCCAAACCTTAATGGTCTTGCCGACGACATCCGGGCTTTCTTTTACGATATTCTTTAGCTGAAATGGAGCTCCTGAGCTCAGGAGCCTGTAAAGTTGTCGCTTGCCTCCCCGTGACATAACAGTTGGGAAAGCTTTGTAAATAGCCCGCTTGGTTAATAAATGAAAATTCGCTGCCTCAATATCCTTTTCTTTTGGTGGGATGTTGCCACCAAATTGATCGCCCCCCAGATCGACCTGAAGAAGGATTTTTGTTTGTTTAAAAGCACTGCTACCGGTATTTACTATTGTCGCAAAAAGCACCGCAATGAAGACTACAGCAAGACCGATTGAAAAAATGCCGTAGACCTTAAAGCGATTCTCAGCAAGATGCCGCTGCCTCAACCGAACTCGCACACGCTCTTGCACAATTGAATGGTCTATCAAAAGTCCGCTCCCCTTATTCATAGCGTTCGCGATAACGTTTTACAATTGCGAGTGCTGTAACGTTGATGAGCAGAGTGATCAAAAATAATAGTAATCCTAGCGCAAAAGCAGCTAAGGTTTTGGCACTATCAAATTCTTGGTCTCCAGTCAGAAGTGTGACAATCTGAACTGTAACAGTCGTAACGGCCTCAAAAGGGTTTATTGTCAGATTAGCGGTTAGCCCTGCAGCCATTACAACTATCATTGTTTCACCGATAACCCTTGAAGCAGCTAGTAACATCCCACCAGTAATACCAGGTAGTGCCGCCCGGAGTATTACTTTGCGTACAGCCTCAGATTTAGTAGACCCAAGTGCAAGCGCACCCTCTCGAAGAGAATTCGGCACTGCTGTTATTGCGTCATCCGAAATGGAGGAGACGAATGGGATGGTCATAATCCCCATAACCAAACCGGCAGCAAGCGCGCTTTCGGAGGATATGCTTACTCCAAATGCCGCACCAGAGTCCCTCAATAATGGGGCAACAACCAAGGCAGCAAAAAAACCATACACAACAGTTGGAATACCTGCCAGAACCTCAAGGGCAGGTTTTATAAAATCGCGAAAACCCTTACCTGCATACTCAGAAAGATAAATTGCAGCCATCAATCCGATGGGGCCAGACACCGTTAACGCAACCGCACTTATCAAAAACGTTCCCACCAACAATGGCAAGGCACCGAATGCCCCAGCAGCACCTACTTGGTCCTCCCTAATTGCTGTCTGCGGTGACCAATGTAAGCCGAAAAGGAAATCAACAATTGGTACTTTTTGAAAAAATAAGATTGTTTCAAAGATCAATGATAGAAATATCCCGACTGTGATCAAAACAGCTACTGTTGATGCACAGATCAGAACAAAAACAACCACCCGCTCAAACAGAGCACGGGGAATAAGCTCGAATGCCTTAAGCATTCGAGCCACATTTGGTCTTTGCTTACATGCTAAGAGGAACAAGGCTCTTAACCGCTGATTTGAAAGTTTTTCTTTCTTTTGAGGACATCGGTATCATTCCCTTGTCGATCAAATAACCATCTGGCCCCCAAGCCTTCTCACTTGTGAATTCAGCAATAAACTCCTCTATTCCAGCAACTTTGCCGACATGCGCCTTTTTTACATAGAAGTATAATGGGCGGGATACTTTATATTTTCCAGTTGCAATATTTTCGAAGGTAGGATCTTTGCCGTCGATGGTGCTTCCTTGTACTTTGTCAGAATTTTGATCAAGGAAACTATATCCAAAAATTCCAAGCGCTTTAGGGTTGGCGTCGAGTTTTTGGACGATTAGGTTATCATTCTCACCTGCCTCAATATAGTGGCCATCTTCACGCACTGCATGGCAAACGGCCTTATATTTCTTTTTTAACGCCCGTGCTTCGGTTTTATTACCGGCTATTTTGGCCTTCTTTGCAGCCTTCTTGATACCCTTAATCCACTTAAAAGACTTGCAACCACCTTCCATTGCTAATTCTACAAAAGCATCGCGGGTACCGGAAGTTGGCGGTGGTCCGATAACTTCAATTTTCACAGCGGGTAAAGATGAATTTACATCTTTCCAAGTCTCGTATGGATTAGGCTTTAGCTTACCCTTTCCATCCGGAACATCTTTCGCCAGCGCCAGGAAAATATCTTTGCGGGTCAAGGCTAGCTTTTGCGCCTTTTTTGAATTGGCCATAGCGATCCCATCATAACCCACCTTTACTTCAACTATTTCTTTAATGCCATTTTCGGCACATCGCTTAACCTCAGATTTCTTTATCCGTCTCGATGCATTGGTAATGTCAGGATGCTTCTTCCCGATACCTTTGCAAAAGAGCTTCAGGCCTCCGCCAGACCCAGTACTTTCGACGATCGGCGTCTTAAACTTAGTGGATTTACCGAACTGTTCGGCCACCGTGGTTGAAAACGGATACACGGTAGATGAACCAACAATTTTAATTTGATCCGACGCTGTAGAGACACAGCTTAAACCAACAACCATTGCCACAAGGGGCAACCAAAACTTGCCTAACATTCTATATTTAACCCTCTTAATGTTGCGAGTATAAATACCCGATCAACCTCCTACTATCGGTTCATTAAGATGGTCTTATTACAATTATGTTAAGGTTTTGTTACAGCAGGCGTTCGTAATATAACGCGTTGTTTTTTATGTATTTTATATTTTAAACACTCAGTAACGAAACAGTAAAACGGGTTTCAGCGCCTAACTCTGATTCTATTCCCAAATGGCCTCTGTGACGCACGAGAATGTGTTTTACGATAGCTAAACCCAAACCAGTCCCCCCCATATCACGGGACCTCCCTTTGTCTACTCTGTAAAAACGCTCCGTTAATCTCGGAATATGTTCAGGTGGTATACCTTCACCCTCGTTTGTTATCGTTACAGCAACACCAAGAGCATCAGATGCACTGGCATCCGGCATAATACATTTTCTAGCACTAACTAAAATTTGAGTGTTCGAACGGCCGTAGTAAATCGCGTTGCCAACTAAATTCTGAAAAACTTGCGTTAATTCATCCGCATCACCAAGAATCTTCGGCAAGTCATCGTGCAGATTTACGCAAATCTCCATGCCACGCTCTTTGGCATTTACCAATAAAATATCACCCACCTGCCCCAAAATTGATGACAAATCGACTATCTGTTCAGGTCGGATATGCTCATCTGTTTCCACTTGGGACAGAGCTAACAAATCGTCGATAAGACGAGCCATTCGCTTAGCTTCGTTTTCCATAATAGATAGAAAACGGTCTGATGCTTCAGGATCATCTGCAGCCGGTCCTCGAAGGGTTTCGATAAAACCCAGTAATGCAGATAGCGGTGAACGCAATTCATGACTAACATTTGCGACGAAGTCTGCACGCATTTGGGATGCCTTCTTTGTCTCCGTTATGTCGTGGAGGACCAGCATTGCCCAACATGAGCCAATTGATTTCAAGTCAGGAAGCCTCCAAATATTTAACTCGTAATATCGCCCTATCGGATGCGGTAAAAAAACTTCCCTACGACTTCCGGGATTTCCTTCTAATGTCTCATCAATCGCACCGGCTATATCATCACTATTTAGCAAGTCGTCGAGACTAGAACTCGACACATCAGCACCCAACAACTCTTTCGCAGCTCGATTGAAATTAACAACCACATGTTTTGCATCGACCAGAAAAACTGGGTCTGGAAGGCCATCTAGAATACTAGCATCCAATGGCGGCCCCATATGTTTATTTTGAGATTTTAGGCTCATAATTTAATTAACCTAACAGACCGTTATGCATTTACATTAAATCTAATTGACTAAATTTTTTTTGAGAAAAACCCACTCGGATTATTTTTTACGGGCACCTATTTTACTACACGTGTCTCAATTGAGGATGCCTCTATTGCATCCCAGTCGTACTCTACACCCATTCCAGGAAGGCTCGGCACACCCACTGTTCCATCTGGCTCTATACAGTCTAATTGGTCGTGATAACCGTTTTCATAGTATGGCAAAGACCATGCATTGGACATTTGTGGATGAACCAAGTTTACTTCGTAGAAATTTGAATTGCGGCAGGCGGCCATCAATTGTCTCATAGCGGGCCCACAGCTATGCACTTCAGTGTCTATGCCCAGCCCCTCTGCCGCATTCGCGAGCTTATAACAAGCGGTTATGCCACCGTCATAATCTGGGTCTGCCCTCGCGAAATCTGTGGCTCCAGCAACAAGCATGTCAACAGTCGTTTCCAGGTTTCGAATATGCTCCGTAATTAAGACCGGAGTTTTTACGAAACTTTTTAAAGATTGATGGCCTCGAATTGAAATTCCACCATCACCGTAGGGGTCCTCATACCAATAAAGGCCGCATGCATCACACACCCGGCCAATTTCGATAGCATCCGCTAATGTTGCCAAATGATTAGAAGCATCATACATAATCTTCATCTTGTCACCGACGCGTTTTGCCACTGTTTCAAGTAACGCGGTTTCCCGAGCGACGTTACCCTCATGCCAACCATGCATTTTGTAAGCGCGATAACCCATTTCATAACATTGTTCGGCAAAGTCCGCGTAAGCCTCTGGACTAGACAGCCCATTCGCCTCTTCATCACCGCCTAATGTGCTGGCATATGCCGGCAGTCGTTTCCGATAACCACCTAAAATCTGGCTGACCGATGCACCGTATTGCTTTCCTGCAAGATCCCAAAGCGCAATATCGATAGCACCGATGCCCACTTCGCCTATATGTTTGGTAAGTCGCCGCATGGTGTTGTAATGCTGGGTGCGGGCTAGGGCTGGCTTCCCCACTAGGCGCGAAGCGAGAGCTTCCGCAGCAGCCATTATGGGCCTGACACGGCTTCGGCCTGGAACATATTCCCCCATTACACCTGTATCAGTATATATACGAACCCCAAACCGAAGGTGCGTGCCGGTTTTCCCAGGCGTGTATGACACCCCAAACCCAGCTGGATCAGAAGACATATTCTCGATACTTATTTCGAAGGCAATAAATTCAATTCGTTCAATGATAGGGCCATCAGTCATATTATTTTCCTATACAGGTCATTTTGAGACGGTGCCTCTTAAAACACACTACCATCCCAATCAAAGACGCACAATTTGCTCAGTGTTTCTGAAAACGATGGAGACTGTAACCCACAGACAATGATACCAAAAACCCCTGTGCGCACTATCTACGTATGATGTCATAGCGTTGATCGTCTTCTGTTCTCATTTGTTCTGCCAAATCAATTTCCCAATTCAAATATGCCTTCATGGCCTCTTCTTTATTCACCTCCTCCTCCCGGGCTTTCAAACGAATATCAAGGGCTTCACTCAACATTCTTTCAGGCCCAGCCTCCACTTTAAAGCCAGCAGATACCCATGCATTGGTTCCACCCGCAAGCGCCTTCACAGGTGGGGTAAGTTGCGCGGCGGCTAACCGCGCTAGCTTCCCGTCAGGGGAAGTGAGAACCAGGGTGCCAGAATTACTCAAGTCGCCTATGACACGTGGGAACTGACTCCTTAGGGCAAACGCGGCTCCCGGAATATGCCCGTTGAGATACTCTTTGCTCATAGCAAGGTCCACTACTTGAACAGCCTCTGCATCCATTGAGCTCCTCAGTTCAGCTGCTGAAATCATATTAACTCCAGCATCTTCTAACCCAAGTATATTTGGAGACCATATGCCTGTCTCTATTTCGATGTCTTTTCCATCTGTTGAAAACGTTGCCACATCCCAGCCCATTTGTTTCATCCAATAAGCCGTAAACGTAGCTCGCACAGATGTATCATCAATGAGCACCACTCTAGCGCCCCAAGTTGCACAATGTCGGTCTGTTTCCTGAACAAGTTGCCCGCCAGCTATATGCTTAGTCCCTTTCAGATGCCCTGCTTCAAATTCTTTCGCGGTCCTTACATCAAATAAGTAGAGTGTTCTTATTTCATTTTCTTTCCGCCAATTCGAAAGAGTTTCCAGATCTATTGCCCTTATACCTGCCCGTTTTGCGACCCGTTTAGCTGCATCTTTTGCAACTGCTAGACCGTTAGCCGATACTTCCGGAGCTGCTCTATTCGCACCATCGATTATGTCATAGCCAGCGAGGTGCCACCCCTGCGTTCCATTAGCAAGTGAGACGACATCATTCGGGTAACCTGCGACACGCAAAGCTTCGGCACCTATGATACTTCTCGTACGCCCGCCGCAGTTGATGACGACCTTGGTTTCTGATGAAGGAACCATGTCCTTAAACCGGTAAACAAGCTCGGCACCGGGGGCACTTATTGCATTCGGGATGCTATTTCCGTGATACTCTTCATAGGTACGTGTATCAAAAAGAACCACATCTGACTTATTGTCGAGCATCGCCTTCAATTCATCGGCAGAGATATGCGGTGTCCCAGCATCGCATTCAATTAGTTCTGCAAACGCTTTGCTGGGAACATGCATCCCACTGTAAATTCTATGGCCTGCTTTTTCCCATCCCGATAATCCCTCGCTCAGAACGTGAATATCTGACCAACCGAGAGATGACATTCGTTCAGCGGCTAATTTTGCGTACCCCTCTCCATCATCACACCAAACCACGCGCACACTTCGTCGTGGCACCAAAGTATCCACTAAACACTCAAGTCTGCCAATTGGAACACAGGAGGCCATGAATATATGGCGGCTATCAAACGGTACTTCCTCACGTGCATCTAACAATGCAACTTCGCCGCC